>OQVS01002302.1_pt1 | contig 12327 bp, 12 predicted proteins | sample 1691601 | NCBI WGS metagenome assembly OQVS01 (sample SAMN03418268, study PRJEB22391) | human gut metagenome | biome: human-gut; feature: organic feature; material: feces | host: Homo sapiens | place: Tanzania | collected 2013-01 | reverse complement strand
AATTTTCAGCCTTTATAAGTGAAGACCCAAAACTACTTAGACCAGCAAAGCTCTTCCAAGAGATCCAGTAAAACTGACTCGCGCTCTTCTTGGCTTAAACTAAAGCCATTAAATAAAGAACGCAGCCAGTGGCTCAATTTTTGCTCCGCTTCTTCTTTGTCTTCTGACAATGGGAACAAGTCTTCAATATGCCACAATTCCAACTCTAAACAAGCTCTTACTAGACGAGAAGCAAAAGTAACCGAATTATCTCTATCCCACTTACTTAAACCGGGCAAATCAAATTGTAAAGGCAACAACTCAAACCAATACTTGGCGTCAGCTTCCGGTTCTAAAGCGTACATTTCAGTCAAAGCGCTAGCCCATGGGCTGAGTTTTTGCGCTCCGCTATTAGGATAGAGGCGCGAGAACCAACGACGGAAAAGTTGATTCAAAATAAGTACATACTCTTCAGTCTTTTCCGGCAATTCTTCAGCTCGTCCGCCAAATTGCTCAGCTATACGTCCAGCCAACTTGCGACGGAAAGTCTCTTCATGTAAAGCAAAAGCAGCTTTGGCTTCCTCCAACCATTGGCAGAAACGCTCCAATTCTTCACCTTCAGGAAGGCCAGAAAATCCGGCTTTTTCAAGGAGATCTTGGCCTATAAACTTACGAGCAGAGCGCTCATCTTTGTGGGAGAATAAATTGTTGAGTATATAAGCCGGTTCGCCAGGCTTAGCTTCCAAAGTGAGAGCTAAAGGCGATAAACTATCATGCCAAGCTTGCAAAGAATCGGCGGCTATTTCCCACAAGTCACGTATGTTGCGGCTACCGACAAAGCCAAAAGTATCGACAATGCGGTGCAAAGCTTGGGCGTCTTTGTAAGGAGCTTGAGGAGTGTAAACAACTCGACAATGAGCAGCGCTCCCCCAAGCTTGGCGCATAGTAGTGCTATCCAAACGCAATTCTTCACCGCGCATACTGAAACTTAAAGCCGGATAATAACGGCGCATAGCAGCTGCTAGCAAAATATTCAAGAACGATACATCTATACCATAGGGACGTTTGGAGAACTTTACATAAAGCTCTTGCAAGCCGCAACTGCGCTCTTCGCGTCCTTCACCTATAAGCATATATAAAAGGCGATTCCAAACCGAAGCCAGAGGGCACTTATCTTCAATAAAGCCATTCACTTTATAGATAGCGTAACTGCCACAATCTTCGGTAGCCGAAACTACGCCGCCTTTGATTAGGAAATCACGAATAACTTTATAACCGCCACTCTTATCTAACATAATAAATTGCAAAGGCTCTTTGGTATTGAGCAAAATATCGACAGCTTCGCAGCGATCACGCATACTGCCACAAGCTTTAAGCTGGGGAGCTTTTGTATAGATCGACTCCAAGACATCGGTAAAGAAAATATCACGACGACCGCTCTTTATACCGTCGTAAGGAACGCCTTTGTAAAGCCAGCGGAAATTGTTGGGAGTAAGCTGAGGGCGCAATTTTTCTAAAAGCTGGCGACAAACCATCTGACGCCGACTTTGCAATAAGTTTTGAGCAGTACCGGGCAAGGTGTAAGGCTCTTGAGTTGCCAACATATTGAGAGCTTGCAATTCTTTTAACTGAGCAGAACCGGGCAAAGGTTGCTCGGGCACGCCTACAATAACATCAGAACCGACCTTGGTATTTTCTAACAATTCGGTTACATCTTCAGTTTCACGTCTAGTAAAACCTAAGCCCATAATAGCCAACAAATCGAAGCCACGAGGACAATGCACGGGAATATTGTCGTTGGGGCCAACAAAAATGCACTTGACTCGGCGGGCTTTTAAGTGGCTGTCTTTATAGCGCAAGGGAGTGAGAGGACGAGCTGGATAGCAAGTTTCCAGCACTTGCGGATAATTGAGTTTGCCTTGCTCAGCTACCACGCGGGCAACATCCTGATTTAAATTGGAGCGATTAAATCCCATCGATAATAATATGCTGTCGCCCATAGCTTGCCAAACCTCCGCGCACTGTACTCCGCGCCCATAATATAGAAAAATTAATGAACCAAAAACCCCACCATATTCGAAGTTTTTGCTTTTTTGTCCTTTTTTGCCAGACTTAGGAAACGCCTGTTAGTCTTAGTCTCAACAGCCTAAATAAAGACTATTTTTTAGACAAAACTTTACTGAGCAAAGGCTTTAAGGCTCGTCCTGTAAAATGCTTGGCGGCTATGTATAGTTTTCTTAAAGCTGACGTACCTATCAGCACTCTGACCACTTTTGAAATTGGCGGCCCCGCCCAATGGCTAGCCGAGCCTTCCAACCTGGAAGAATTAAAACAAAGCATACTTTTCGCCCGAGAAAATCGTCTTGCCGTCTTCCCTATCGGTTGCGGAAGCAATATTTTGGCTTCCGACTCCGGTTTCAAAGGCTTGCTTATTAAGCCCAAAATGCAAAACCTTACCGTGACAATCGAAGGTGAAGAAGCTACCGTTAAAGCCCAAGCAGGCGTTATTTGGGACGATCTGGTGGCCGAAACCGTCAAACAAGATTTGGCCGGTCTAGAATGTTTAAGCGGAATTCCCGGACAAGTCGGCGCCGCACCGGTGCAAAATATAGGCGCTTATGGCCAAGAAGCTGCCAATACTATCGAATCTGTCCAAGTGATAGATTTAGATACCTTAGAGACGCATAATTTGTCGGCTGCAGCTTGTGCTTTTGCCTACCGCACCAGCAATTTCAAAACTATCTGGAAGGGACGCTACATTATTACAGCCGTAACCTTCAAATTGCGTGTTCATGGACAAGCGTCTATGCGTTATCAAGATTTGGAGCGTTTTTTTGCCGACGACTTGGCCTCTGACGCTTCTTGGCGTCCCAATTTATCTCAAGTACGCCAAGCTGTCCTTAAAGTGCGAGCCTCTAAATCTATGCTCTATGACAAGGCCGATCCCAACCATCGCTGCGCCGGCTCTTTTTATTTAAATCCCATTATTCCCAAAGCTCAGGCTCAACAATTAAAAGAGCAATGGCCCAATATGCCTGTATACAACACCGACGATCCCACTATGTGCAAAGTTTCGGCCGCTTGGTTAGTAGACAATGCCGGTTTTCATAAAGGCTTCCGCTCCGGTAAAGCCGGCGTTTCTTCGGCGCACACTTTGGCTTTAATCAATCCTGGCCAAGCTTCAGCAACCGACATTTTAGCTTTTTCCGATTTGGTTAAAGCTAAAGTAAAAGAAGTTTTTGATATACAACTTAAACCAGAGCCAATCATGCTAGGTTTTTCCGAGCATTAGGCGATAAAGGAGGCCGTACAAAGGAGCATGGAGGCAGAAAAGAGCTATTCAGCTGAAGCTAGAAGCTTGGCCCGCCGTCTGTTGCGTTTAATGCGCCGCGAATATAGCGACGGCTGTCGAGGCAATATCGATATAGAGTTGGCCTGGAATTTCTTTTGCCGTCACACCAACGAACTGGCCAAAGATGAAGCTTTCAGCTTGCGCCAAACGGTAAAAAAGCTGGCCAACTATACTTCTTTGCCACAGCGAGTGCGTCAGGGCAACCTGGTGTTAGTAGGCAAAGCTTTAGCTTTAATTGCCGAACCGCATCAGCTAAATAGTGCGGTGTCTTCTGTCCAGTCTACGGCCACCCAAACAGAAGCGGTTTCCACAAAGCTTTCTTCAGATCAAGTTGGCCAACCACCAATAGATCCAGGCGCAGCCGCTACTACTTCAAAGCCCCAAGAAGCAACAGACGGCGATTTTTTGCTTACTGCCGAGCAAAGGAGACTAATTTCTTCGGCACCAACTTTATATGAGCTGGAAACGCCCGTGGAAAAAATACGCAGTATAGGACGCGCCAAGCAAGCTATTTTTAATAATTTGGGCATTTATACCTTAAAAGATTTGCTCACCGATTATCCTAGACGTTGGGAAGATCGTCGCCATGTGCAAAAAATAGCCGACTTGCGTCCGGGCGCTTTTGAGCAAATCAAAGCTGTCGTAGCCGAAGCCAAAACTATTGTAACTACAAACCGCAAACGCCTTTTGGAAGTTGAAGTGTTAGACGAAAGTGGCGCTCTCAAATTGGTATGGTTTAATCAACCTTACTTGAGCACGAAATTGCGCCCCGGCGTACATATCGTAGCTTTTGGCAAAGCAGAATACGATCGCGGCCCCAATTTACGTATGGCTTCACCAGAATTTGCCGAGCAAAAGGAAAATTCTCCTTCCTTCGGTCGCCTGGTACCAATTTACAAGTTAAGTGCCAAACTCTATCAGAGCTATATGCACAAACTGATGTTTAAATTGGTACCGGCTTGCGCTCAGCTTATGCCAGAGAATTTGCCTCAGGAGCTTCTAGACAAGTATCATTTTTTGCCAAAAGCTTTGGCAACGATGTATATGCATTGGCCAGCCGACTACGATCAGTTGTTTAAAGCTCAACAGCGTTTAGCCTTTGAAGAGCTTTTTACTTTGCAATTGCGTGTAGTCCATAAACGTAATTGCAGACAGAATCAGTTGCGCAACGTCTTTTATAGCGATTTGCCCAAAATCGAAGCTGAATTTAAAGAGCTACTGCCTTTTAGTTTAACCGGCGCCCAACAGCGAGCAATCCAAGAAATCGCCCACGATTTGGCTTTAAATCATCCTATGAACCGTATGTTGCAAGGTGACGTCGGTTCAGGCAAAACGGTAATTGCTGCCTATGCAGCTTTTGCGGCGGTGCGCAGCGGCTATCAGGCTGCCATTATGGCGCCAACAGAGATTCTGGCTCAACAACATTATTTGAAATTGTGCCAACTCTTAGAGCCAGCCGGCTTACGCATTTGCCTTTTGAAGGGCAGCCTGAGCAAAAAGAAAAAGTTGCAAATCGCCGAGCAACTCAAAGATGGCCAGTTTGATTTAGCGGTTGGCACCCACGCTCTTATTCAGGAAGGAGTGGAATTTGCCAACCTTGGCCTAGCTGTTGTAGACGAGCAGCACAAATTCGGCGTTTTACAACGCCAAGCTTTAAGCCGCAAAAGCGGAACTCATTTAAATTGCGACGTTTTGCTTATGACAGCTACGCCTATTCCGCGCACAATGTCGCTAACTATTTATGGCGATTTAGAGCTTTCCAAATTGGACGAATTGCCCCCGGGGCGCCAACCTATCAAGTCACGCTGCGTACCTTTTCAAGAGGCAAATCGCGCTTACAAGTTCATTGCTTCTCAAGTTGAAGAAGGGAGACAAGCCTACATAGTTTGTCCTCTTATCAATGAAAGCGACAAACTCGAAGCCAGCGCTGCTGTACAAGAAGCTGAGCGTCTTAAAGAAGGAGTCTTTAAAAAATATCGAGTCGGCTTACTTCATGGCAAAATGAAAGCGGCCGAAAAAGAAGCTGTTATGGAGCAATTTCGCTGCGGCAATTTCGATATTTTAATCTCCACTACCGTTATCGAAGTGGGTGTAGACGTCGGTAATGCTACCGTTATTCTAATCCAAGACGCCAACCGTTTTGGCATGGCTCAGCTTCATCAGTTGCGAGGACGCATTGGGCGCAGTCAATTGCAATCTTATTGTTTGTTTTTGGCCTCTAGCGATTCGCCTTCCAATCGCAAATTGGAAGCGGTAGCCCGCCTTTCCGATGGTTTCGAAGTAGCCGAAGAAGATTTAGAAATTCGCGGTCCCGGTGACTATTTTGGCACACGCCAATCTGGTTTTCCTGAACTAATTTGCGCCGATTTGCTGCGCGATCGCCATCTCTTGGAATTGGCTAAACAAGAAGCAGCTATCTATGCCCATCGCTATCCAGCCGAAGAAGAAGTAGGCCAGGAAAACGACAATCAAGAACAGAACTAGCTCTGTTACTTTGGTTTTTAGCCTATTTTTGGCGCCATATTGCTTCAAAAAAAATAAACAGTGCAACATACTTTTAGGAGCACAAATACAGTGAATAAAAATCCCCGCTTGCCTTCGCGCACTTGGATGCGTCCAACTACCAGCAAAACACGCGAAGCTCTGACAGCTACTCTACGCCCTTATATCGACGAATCTAGTAAAGTATTAGATTTATTTGCCGGCACCGGCTCTTTGGGTTTAGCTCTTTTGGAGGAAGGCTGCGCGGAAGCAACTTTTGTTGAAGGCGATCGTCGCTCCTTGAAATTTTTGCATGAAGCTGTCGATAATAAGGGCCAAATCATTTTTGGTCAATTACCCAAAGCTCTAGAAAAGCTGACCGGCAGGCAATTTGATATTATTGTGGCCGATCCACCTTATAACAGCCAGGATGGCCCACAGACACTAGCTTTACTGGATAAATATACAGCTCCAGGTGGCATAGTTGTTTTTGAGTACCATCACAAAGAAAATTATCCTCAAGATTTTGCCAATTTTAAGGTAATAAAAGACAAGCGCTTTGGTGAAACTGAACTTACGTTTTGGCAAAAACAAGAATCGGCAACACCTTAAAATTTTGTCACCGTTTTTTTATAAGAAAGTGCCCCACGAATATGGACAAGTTAAAAAGCAGTTTTATCTCTTCATCTGCCAACAAAACAAAGGCCCCTTCAGCTAAAGATGATGAATTTAATAAATACTTGTCAACTTTGCCTCCGGGCAGTGATACTCTAGCCAAAACAGCCTGGGGCTTCTTGCCAGCCGATTTGCGAGAAGAGCTTAACCTCAATATCAAACTTTTTAGCAATATTGCTAAAGCCAATCCGGCTGCGTTGGGCGATATTTTAGAATTGCTAAAACGTCAAGCTGGGCCAACCTTTGCGCCTATTTCTAATATAGCGGTTTTAGGGCCGGTAAATGTAGGCAAATCGACACTTTTTAACGCCTTGCTTAACGGTATCGGCGAAACAGCCGCTGTTTCTCCCATTCCCGGCACGACAGTAGAAGCTCAAAATACAGCGGCCGGAGCTATATCACTTATAGATACTCCCGGTTTTAATAACGCTACTGCAGGCGGCCAGCTAGAAAGCGCTTTAGCTATGCAAGAAGCTGAAAAAGCCGACTTTTTAATTATACTTTTCGATGCTTCTCGAGGTATAACTACCGCCGATCGCAACCTTTACAATACTTTTAAAAGCTTAAACAAACCTTATTTAATAGCTTTAAATAAAATGGATATAATAGATAAAAAGCTCAGAGATAAGGTTACACTAACTGCTGCTGCCGCTTTAGGTGTACTACCTGAACAAATTCACGCCATTTCTGCACAAAATAAAGATGGTGTTTACGATTTGCTCTTAGCCGCAGCTTATACAGAGCCGCGTTTGTTGGGGGAAATGGGCAAATTGATTCCTACTATGCGTCAAAAGTTAAGCTGGCAAGCTATTCGCCGAGCAACGGTTATATCTGGTGCTATAGCTCTTACTCCGCTGCCCTTTGCTTCCTTTATTCCCTTGACGGCCAACCAAATCACCATGGTCTTAAATTTGGCTCGCGTTTACGACAGGCCCATTACTTACAAAATGGCTTCTGAGTTGTTGACAACTTTGGGTATTGGTTTTTTAGGCCGCACTTTGGCTGGTCAATTGAGCCAAATAGCCGGCCCTCCCGGTTGGCTTGTTTCTGCTTCCATTGCCGCAACTTGTACTATTGCTATAGGCTACGCTTGCATGCTCTGGTTTGAGTCTGACATAAAGCCATCCGGAGAATCATTTAAACGCCTCTTCAAAGCTGTCGGCGACGCTGTCTGGGCTTCACTAAAAAATATCAAAAGCCCAAAAGCAGACAAGCCCAAACTTGACGAAGCTGTGCAACAAGCTATCGACAAAGTCACTTCCCAGCTCAAAGCTGAAGAATATCAAAAGATGATTGATGAAGCCCAGACTAAAGAAGACTCCGTCAAACATTCTTAAATAGCCTTAGTCTATTTTTTATGGAGAGAGCAACTTTGAAGCCAGGTTTAATTTTTTAACCTAGCGAAAAGGCCAGCCTCTAAGCCCTACTAGAAAAGGAAAACTTACTACTATGCATATTAAAAACTTGCTTCTTAAAAGCGCAGCCGTAGTTTGCTTACTTTGTGCTGTAGGCTGCTCCGGCCCGCAAATTTCTACGCAGCCTCAAAATTATAAAATTAACGCTAAGAGCGTAACATTTGCTCCCCCGCCGGCCGAAATTTGGCGTCAACAAAAGAGCGCCCAAGAAGCTAAAGACGGTGAGCAAGTCGTGCGCTATACAGCCATCAAAGATCCCGAGCAATTTGTCAGCGTTACTTCCGTCAATTTGGGCACGATGACCAGTTGGAGCGAAAATCCTCAAGCTACCGCCGATCTTACCAGAAAGTTTCAAAACCAAATTTTGAAGCGCTCTGAGTCGGAAATTTTGAAGCAAAAAGAAGTTAAGCTCGATGGCGAAATTGCCTTGCAACTTACCTACACCTATTTGGAAGGCACTACCAAAGTTTGGGGACAACAACTTTACGCTTTCCACGATAAATTGCTTTGGAATATAGCTTGCTCTTCTTCTCAGTCAAACCAAGCTGAAGCCGAAGCAGCTTTTAAACATGTAGTCGATACCTTCAAGTTTAACTAAAATTGCAATTTTTGAACTAATTTTGCCAACAATAAAAAAGGCCGTCAAGGAACTTTCCAAGACGGTCTTTTTTAGTTCAATTAGAACAAAAGATGATTAGTTGGCTTTTTCGCTTAAGTATTTGATAGCGTCGCCGACATTGGTGATCTTGTCCTGATCTTCGTCAGGGATCTCAATACCGAACTCGTTTTCGAAGGCCATAACCATCTCTACAACGTCCAAAGAGTCAGCGCCCAAATCGTTGGTGAAAGAAGCGTCATCGGTTACGCGATCTTTAGTTACACCCAGCTGATCTACGACGATCTTGGCAACGCGCTCTCTGATGTTCTCAATATCCATTTTTAACAGACCTCCAAAAGTAATAAAGAAAAACTACAATGTTTGTGCCTTGAAGCATACCACCAACAGCCGCTAAAACCTTTTTTTTAGCTGACTGCAGGATTTTTTTTACATAGCCATACCGCCATCTACACAAATAACCTGGCCGGTCAAATAGTCAGCTAAAGGAGAAGCCAAGAAGAAAACGGCTTTGGAAACGTCTTCTGGCTGACCGGGTCGGTTGAGAGGTACTTGGCTGAGCATAGCTTCTTTGGCCGATTCGGGCAATTTCTCGGTCATATCAGTTTGGATATAGCCGGGAGCAACAGCGTTTACGTTTACGCCACGAGAGCCAAGCTCACGAGCCAAAGACTTAGTAAAGCCGATTAAGCCAGCCTTGGAAGCGCAATAGTTGGCTTGTCCAGCATTACCCATAATGCCTACAACAGAAGAAATGTTGATAATCTTACCATGACGCTGCTTCATCATAGCTTTAGTCACAGCTTTAGTGCAAAGGAAAGCTGAGCGTAAATTGGTGTTAATTACGGCGTCCCACTCGCTCTCTTTCATGCGCAACATCAAACTATCGCGAGTAATGCCGGCGTTATTGACCAAAATATCAACTTTGCCCAATTTGGCATAAATATTTTCAAATAATTCTTTGACCTGATCGGCATCAGTTAAATCGGCTACAAAAGCATTAGCCAACTGGCCAAACTCTTCATTCAAGCCGGCTGCAGCAGCTTCTACCAAACTTTGGTTAATATCAACTAAAGCAATGGTAGCTCCAGCTTTGGCTAACTGACGAGCGATAGAAAGTCCGATTCCGCGTCCGGATCCGGTAACAACAGCTACTGAACCTTCTAAACTAATGTTTTGCATAAATACCCTCGCATAGCTGTCTATAGACAGCATTCTCCCCCATTTTCAAAAAAAAAACGACACATCTACAAAGATTTTATGCACCGCCGTGGTTGCTTTCTTCTTTAGGAAGAGGCAAACCTTGGCGGCACTTAGCCCTTTGTATCAGTGCCGCAGTTAAGCATATATTCGCTATTAGTTCTCGTTCGCGTCTTTGGAAGCTAAAACTTGTCTTCCATTGTATTGACCGCAAGCTTTGCAGATGTGGTGCTGCAGTTTGGGAGCGCCGCAGTTAGAGCAAGCTACTACGTTGGGCATCACCAAAGCGAGATGAGAACGACGCTTACGGGTCTTTGAACGGGGGGTTTTATATTTAGGATTGGCCATCTTGAATTGACTCCTCTTATTTAATGACTACAGCAGTTACGGCTTACATACCCAGAATTACACCGGAAGCTTAACGCCGCTTATGTTAAGGTTCCCTCATTGGGGGGAGCCTGACGAAAATTTCTTAAGAGCCCCCCAGCGAGGATCGACTTCTTTCTCGGTAGATCCGCACTTGCAGGTTTTCTCATTAAGATTCTGCCCACACTGAGGACAGACGCCCCGGCATTCCTGACTGCACAAGGGACGATAAGGAAGACTGGCGATGATATTTTCTCGCGTCAATTCGTCAATCTTGAGCTCATTCTGATCATATCCAAAGACACAGAGCTCGTCAGCCTCGACTTCGTCATCGCGCTCCAACTCCGCAGAACCTTCCGGAACAAAGCGCTCATCAACATCTATGTCTAAAGGCTCGGAGTATTCAGCCGCACAGCGCGAGCAAGTAAGGATAACCTTTACTTTTATCTTGCCATGCACAGATATCTCACCATTGCCAGCACTGGTAACGGTGAGATCGAGCTTAACGGGGCCGTCTAAACTCAAACCGTCAAAAGACTCAACTTGACTGGTATGAATTTCTTTAGAAGCGCCGACGTTGCTGATAATATCGGATATGTCTAAATTCATAGCCATTAGAAAAAACTCCACTTGCCAACCGAAAGCCGCCGAACGGCTCTGACAAGGCGGACAAACAGGAATGGGGTTATTATTAGCCTGGATATTATAAGTAAATAGGGAGAAATTGTAAAGAGGTTTAGCTACTCTTCGCTAATTCGCTCCAATTGCAAAAACTCCCAACGACAGGGACTGCCAGCACTAACTTCGTGCATAGTACGTTCGCTTATTTGCCATTTCTCATCAGCAAATTCAGGGTAGAAAGTATCACCCGGAAAATCTGCTTGTACTACGCTTAAATATTGGCGCTGTACTAAAGGCCATACAGCCGCAAAAACTTCAGCTCCTCCGATAAAGACGATCTCTTTTTCTTTGGCATAAGCTTGCAAAAGACTGTCAATATCGTGAAAAACCCTAACTCCGGAAGGAGCGGCAAAGGAAGCATCTCGAGTTAAAATAGCATTTTGACGCTTAGGCAAAGGCTTACCGATAGATTGGTAAGTTTTGCGTCCCATAACTACCACTTTTCCCAAAGTTAATTTTTTAAAATTGGCCGAATCGTCGGGAATGCGCCAAGGAATTTGACCTTGAAAACCTATAGTGCGATTTAGGGCGACAGCACATATAGCAGAAATTAAAGGTTTAGAAGAATTGGCAGAACTATTTTTTGCACAATTTAGGTCGGAAGTATTGTCTTTACTGGTCATAGTTATAATGTTACTTTTTGTCTTCTTCGGCGCTTTGTGACTCAATTAAGCCAGAAACAGCCGAATATTTGGGATAGTCGTCATCTAACCCCATGATCTGATGATAGTTGCCTTTACAACAAAGTGTATAAGCATTTTTAGGAGCAGAAACAACTTCGTATCCTTGCAAATAAGGAATATTATTACCAGCGACCGGACAGTTGGGAATCGTGCGCATATAAGCATGACCATTGGTATCAACTGTGGTGAGAGTGTCTAACTTTTGAGGATACATACCAGAATTGTCAGTAGCATAAATTTCCATAGCTGCAGCTATCGAGCGCAAATTATATTTACAACTGCTAAGTTTGGCAGCGTCTCGACTTCTCATCATGTTGGGCAGCATAATAAGGCACAAGATAGAGATGATGGCTATCACGATCATCAATTCAATTAGAGTGAAACCCAAATTGCGATCGGATATAAAAGTCTGCTTCATAAAAAATTGCTCCCGCTCAGAAATGACGCTTTCCATTTTGCTTTCTTGGCAAGTAGGCTTTTTCCCCTACATTGGGGGCTTAATTATCACATAGCAGCCAGTCATTTGCCCAGTCTATTTACTTGTTTCATCTGGAGGAGCCGGACAAACATATAAGGAAAGTTGGCCGCAATTTTTAAGTAAATATTTTAAGTGAATATGTGTTATGGCCAAATTGTATTTTCGCTACGGAGCTATGGGCAGTGCCAAAACCTTAAACCTTTTGGCTGTCCGTCACAATTACGTTCAGCAAGGCAAGCGAGTGCTTCTCATTAAGCCTGCCTTAGATAATCGTTTTGGGGAAAATATCATAAAATCTAGAGCCGGCTTAGAACATGAAGCCGACATGTTGGTAGCGCCTGATACCATCTTAAATGAAGACGATTTTAGAGGCTTATCTTGTGTTTTGGTAGATGAGTGTC
>OQVS01002301.1_pt1 | contig 12334 bp, 7 predicted proteins | sample 1691601 | NCBI WGS metagenome assembly OQVS01 (sample SAMN03418268, study PRJEB22391) | human gut metagenome | biome: human-gut; feature: organic feature; material: feces | host: Homo sapiens | place: Tanzania | collected 2013-01 | reverse complement strand
ATGATGCTTTTCAGCTTTTCGTCAACTTCTTCTGCGCTCCAGCTCAGTTTGATAGAGTTCTGAGTCATTTCCAAACCAGATACAGATACACCGCCGGCGTTAGCTGCCTTACCCGGAGCATATAGAATCTTAGCTTCCTGGAATGTGCGGATAGCTTCAGGAGTAGAAGGCATGTTTGCACCTTCTGATACAGCGAATACACCGTTTGCTACCAAAGCCTTAGCGTCGTCACCGTTGATTTCGTTCTGAGTAGCCGACGGAAGTGCGATATCTGCCTTTTCGTTCCATGGGCGAGCGCCTGCTACATACTTGCATCCGTATTTTTCTGCGTATTCGCGGATACGTCCACGGTACAAGTTCTTCAGTTCCATGATATAGTCGAGCTTTTCGCGGTCAATACCGTCCGGATCGTAGATGTAACCGTCAGAGTCTGACATGGTAACAACCTTTGCGCCGAGCTGAATCAATTTTTCTACAGTATATTGTGCTACGTTACCAGAACCAGAAACCAAGCAAGTCTTTCCTTCGATGCTGATATTGCGTGTCTTAAGCATTTCCTGCAAGAAATAGATATTTCCGTAACCGGTTGCTTCAGGACGAATCAATGAACCACCGAACTCACGGCCTTTTCCGGTCAATACGCCAGAAAACTCGTGAGACAATTTCTTGTACATACCGAACATGTAACCTACTTCGCGGCCGCCTACACCTATGTCACCAGCAGGAACATCTGTTTCTGGACCGATGTGACGCCATAATTCGAGCATGAATGCTTGGCAGAAACGCATTACCTCAGCGTTAGATTTGCCACGCGGTGAGAAATCTGATCCACCTTTACCGCCACCCATAGGGAGTGTGGTAAGAGAGTTTTTGAATGTCTGCTCAAAAGCAAGGAATTTCAAGATTCCCAAGTTTACAGAGCTGTGGAAACGGATACCGCCTTTGTACGGGCCAATTGCGTTGTTGTGCTGTACACGATAACCCATATTAGTCTGGATGTTACCTTTGTCGTCCATCCATGTCACACGGAACTGGTAAACTCTATCTGGAATGCACAGGCGTTCGATAAGGTTTGCCTTGTCGAATTCTGGGTGCTTGTTGTATTCTTCCTCGATAGTACCTAATACCTCTTCTACTGCCTGATGATATTCAGGCTCGTTAGGAAATCTTCTTTTCAGATCTTCCAATACTTTAGCTGCATTCATATTAATATTGTTTAGTTATTGGTTATGAAATAATCTAAATGAGAACTATTTCTTTTGATTCGGTGACAAAAGTATATATTAATTTTGATTTATGCAACAGTAATGTATGAAATATGCACAAAGAATGTCAAAAAAGTAATTTTTATTCGATTCGGCTTTACTTTTGTTTGTTTTTAATGGCTTTTACTATAGGGATGAATACCAATGCCCCAGATATTATGAGAGAAAGAATGAGCATGCCGTCAATATGCGGACTTGCTGCTATGACATAGAAACAAAGTGCTGCCCAGCAGAGGGCTAATAAAATACATTGTGTTTGATTTAGTGGTTTTCGCATAGTAAAATAAAAAAACGTGCAAGGACACATTATATATATAGTACCCTTGCACGTAGGTTAGATTCTTATTTGTTTAATTTCTTGGCAACGATAGCATCGATGCAGGCGATAGCCGTGATATTCACGATATCGCGAACCGAGCTTTCGATATCGGTAAAGTGAATAGGTTTGTTAAGACCCATTTGGATAGGACCTAATACTTCGGCGTCGCTCATGCTCTGAATGAGTTGGTATGTTGAGTTGGCCGAGCTAAGGTTAGGGAATATCAAAGTATTCACTTCTTTGCCTTTAAGGCGGGTAAACGGATATTTCTCGTCGCGTAAAGCGTTGTTCAGCGCGAACTTAACTTGCATTTCGCCGTCGATAGCCAATTCAGGATATTCCTTTTGCATGTAGGCTACGGCCTCGTGTACCTTGGCAGGGCTTCCTTCTGTGTCTGAACCGAAGTTAGAGTACGACAACATAGCCATAACCGGCTCCTGATTGAAGAAGCGTACAGCCTTATCGGTAAGTTTAGCTATATCTATCAGCGTATCGGTATCGGGGTGACGGTTAATCAATGTATCCGAAATGAAGTAAGTACCTTTCTTCGAGTTCAGGATATGCATGGTTCCGAAGTGCTTGTATTCCGGCTGGATGCCGATAACTTCTTTCGCTACCTTAATGGTGTTAGAGTACTTGGTGTACAATCCTGTTACAAATGCATCAGCATCTCCGGTTTCTACCATCATCATACCGAAGTAGTTGCGTTCGAACATCTTATCGTTTGCTTCCTGATAGTTGGCACCTTCGCGAGCACGCTTTTCGCAGAGAATACGAGCGTAGCGTTCGCGACGTTCTGCTTCGCGGTCGTGACGCAAGTTTACTATTTCTATGCCTTCCAAACTCAAGTCGAGTTCTTTAGCCAATTTCTCGATACGTTCTTCGTTGCCCAAAAGTATTGGCTTGCACAGACCTTCGGCTTTTGCTTCTACTGCAGCCTTCAGCATATTGGGGTGAATACCTTCGGCAAATACCACACGTTGCGGATCGCGGCGAGCCATAGCGTAAAGTTGGCGGGTAAGTTTGTTTTCTTGTCCCATCAACTCGCGCAACTGGTGCTCATAAGCCGACCAATCGGTAATTTGTTTACGTGCTACGCCCGATTCCATAGCCGCTTTAGCCACAGCCATAGATACTTCGGTGATAAGACGTGGGTCTACTGGTTTCGGGATGAAATAAGACGGGCCGAATGTAAAGTTGTTCACATGATAAGCGTTGTTCACTACATCGGGTACAGGCTTCTTTGCCAATGCTGCGATGGCGTGTACGGCTGCCAGTTTCATCTCTTCATTGATGGCGGTAGCGCGGGTGTCTAGTGCTCCACGGAATATATAAGGGAATCCGATTACATTATTAATCTGGTTAGGATAATCCGAACGTCCGGTAGACATCAATACATCTGGGCGTGATGCCATAGCGTCTTCGTAAGAGATTTCCGGGGTAGGGTTGGCCAGTGCGAATACGATAGGATGGCTTGCCATGCTACGTATCATATCCTGCGTAAGTACGTTACCTTTAGAAAGACCCAAGAATACGTCAGCGCCCTTGATTGCTTCTTCAAGTGTATGTACGTCGCGACGGTCGGTAGCGAAGAACTTCTTGCTTTCAGTCAGGTTCTCACGGTCGGAAGTGATTACGCCCTTACTGTCGAGCATCAAGATATTCTCCTTGCGAGCACCTAAGGAGATGTACAGTTTAGTGCACGATGTAGCCGAAGCTCCAGCACCGTTTACTACAATGTGTACATCTTCTATCTTCTTTCCCGCTACTTCGAGGGCGTTCAGCAATCCGGCACTTGAGATGATGGCAGTACCGTGCTGGTCATCGTGCATAACCGGAATGTCGAGCTCTTCTTTCAAGCGTTGTTCTATCTTGAAGCATTCGGGGGCTTTTATGTCTTCCAGATTGATACCACCGAAAGTAGGCGCGATGGCTTTTACCGCTTCGATGAATTTATCCGGGTCTTTTTCGTTTACTTCTATGTCGAATACATCGATTCCGGCATATATCTTAAAGAGCAATCCTTTACCTTCCATTACAGGTTTTCCGCTCAATGCGCCTATATCTCCTAAGCCCAATACAGCGGTACCGTTAGAAATTACGGCTACTAAGTTACCTTTGTCGGTATAGTCGTAAGCGGTTTCCGGGTCTTTCTGTATTTCCAGACATGGCTCGGCTACACCTGGCGAGTAAGCCAGCGACAAGTCTCTCTGTGTTTGGTAAGGTTTGGTAGGTATTACCTCAATTTTTCCTGGTCTGCCCTGCGAGTGATAAAGCAGCGCAGCTTCTTTGGTTATTTTTGCCATAATTATAAATAAGTTTAAAGTTTTCTTTGTATTGTATCGTATAGTGAATCGCAAAAGTATGAATAAAATAATAAATAGTAGCATTTTAGCTTCAAAAAAAAGATAAATGTTACAAAAGTATCGTATAAAAATATGTAATATAACCAAAATGTACGGTTGGGACAACTTTAGAATGTCAGGATTGAAACTTCTCTCTCTTGCGAATGAAAACCTGTATTCTCTTATTCAATTCTCTATCTTTAGGCTAAGTATATATAAACTTAGCCTAGGTATATATAAACTTAACTTAAGTATATATATACTTAGGTTAGAGATAAAGTTTTTCTTTTAATAAGCCGATTTTTCTTTCGCGGATCGTCGGCTTTTGCAATGCGTTGTTCTGAATAAGGATAGTAATAAGGAGTCGTAAGAATTGGTCGATAAAAAAAGTCTATTCGTCGGATTATTTTGGTTATGTGTAATAAGAGCCCTTTTTTTATGGTTATTGTTAGTTAAACAGTTGTGTAAGAGTATTGAAAATACTTATCTTTGCACCGTTAAAAACTAGGCGACATCGAAAAGTTTTCAATTTGGGTGTTAGTAAGACCGATAGATTCCGGCTGTTTTTAAAGAGAAAAAGAAAACATTAATTATCTGAATATGAATATGAACTACAAAAACAGAAGATTTACTTCTCACCGAGTTGCCCTGATGGCTTTGGGCTTGTCGGTACTGACTGCTTGTGGCGGTGGCCAAGGCGGTAGAAAAATGGGTGATGACCAGTTCGCTGTAGAAGCGGTAAGTGTAACATCCAGCTCTCAGACAGAGCAATATCCAGCTACTATTCAGGGTAAGCAGGATATTGAAATCCGTCCTCAGGTATCTGGCTTCATCGTGAAGCTTTGTGTAGACGAAGGTGCTACCGTACGTAAAGGACAGGCTCTTTTTCAGATAGACCCTACACAATATAAAGCTGCGTTCGACCAAGCTTCTGCGGCTGTTAAGTCGGCTGAGGCTAGTCTTCGTACTATAACCGAGACAGAACAGAACAAGAAGATGCTGCATGACCAGCAGATTATCAGCGATTTCGAATATCAGACTGCAATCAACAACCGTTTGACTGCTCAGGCTGGTTTGGCTCAGGCAAAGGCTGCATACGCTGCCGCTAAGCAGAACTTGGGATTCTGTACTGTAACAAGTCCTTCTGATGGTGTTATCGGTATGATTCCTTCTCGTATCGGTGCGTTGGTAGGTCCTTCGGGCGCTGCTCTTACTACAGTATCTCAGATTGGTGATATGTACGTATACTTCTCAATGACAGAAAAGCAGTTGCTGGCTTTGACTAAGGCAGGTGGAACTATTAAAGAACAGTTGGCTAAGATGCCGGCAGTTAAGTTGCAGTTGGCCGATGGTTCTATATACGGCGAAGAAGGTAAGATTGACGCTGTAGGTGGTGTAATCGATAAGTCTACAGGTTCTGTAAGCATGCGTGCCGTATTCCCTAACAAGCAGAATATTCTGCGCAGTGGAGGTATGGCTAACATTATGTTCCCTTACACTTTGAACGATGTTATCATTATCCCGCAGTCGGCTACTCAGGAAATTCAGGACAAGAAGTTCGTCTTCGTGTTGCAGTCTGACAATACAGTTAAGCATACAGAAATCACTGTGTCTAACCTGAACGACGGTAAGACTTACTTGGTAACAGGCGGATTGAAGTCGGGCGATAAGATTGTAGTAGAAGGTGTACAGCAGCTTAAAGACGGTCAGACTATCGAGCCTATCACTACAGCTCAGAAAGAAGCCAAGTATCAGCAGGCTTTGAAAGACCAGCACGACGGTAACTTCAAGACTGCTTTCTAAACCTTGCGTAAAAAGCATATCTCATTCATTATTATAGTATAATAAAAGGTATAAAACAGAATGAAACTAGATAAATTTATTAACCGTCCGGTGCTATCAACGGTAATCTCTATCTTGATAGTTATCTTGGGTGTGATTGGTTTGGCTACATTGCCTATCACGCAGTATCCGGACATTGCGCCTCCTACAGTTTCTGTAAGCGCAACTTATACTGGTGCCAATGCGCAGACCGTATTGAACTCGGTTGTCGCTCCGTTGGAAGACCAGATTAACGGTGTAGAAAACATGATGTATATTCAGTCTTCTGCATCAAACAATGGTTCTGCCAGCATCAGTGTTTACTTTAACCAGGGTACCGACCCGGATATGGCTGCGGTCAACGTTCAGAACCGTGTGTCTATGGCTCAAGGTTTGCTGCCTGCCGAAGTAACTCGTATCGGTGTGACTACCCAGAAGCGTCAGAACTCAATGTTGTTGATTTTCTCTTTGGTGGATACAGAAGATAAGTATAGCACACAGTTCATCGAAAACTACATGAACATCAACATCGTGCCCGAAATTAAGCGTGTAAAGGGTGTAGGTGATGCCATGGTGATGGGTGGTGACTACTCTATGCGTGTTTGGCTGAAGCCCGACGTGATGGCTCAGTATAACCTTATCCCTTCTGATGTGTCGGCTGCATTGGCAGAACAGAACATCGAGGCTGCTCCGGGTCAGTTGGGTGAGCGCGGTAACCAGACTTATCAGTACACACTGCGTTACAAAGGACGTTTGCAGGAAGAAAAAGAATTCGAGAATATCGTTATCAAGGCGCTTCCCGACGGACAGATTCTTCGTTTAGGCGATATCGCCCGTTTGGAATTGGGACGTGTGTCTTACGCATTTAGTAATAAGGTAAACGGACATAAAGCGGTTTCTTCTATCGTATTCCAGATGGCAGGTACTAATGCTACCGAGACTATTCAGAACTTGGAACAGGTATTGGATAAGGCAAAAGAATCATTGCCGGCCGGAATGGATATCAACATTGCGCAGAGTGCCAACGACTTCTTGTTCGCTTCTATCCACGAGGTTATCAAAACCTTGCTCGAAGCCTTTATCCTTGTGGTATTGGTAGTATATATCTTCTTGCAGGACTTCCGTTCTACTTTGATTCCGGTTATCGCCATCCCGGTAGCGTTGATAGGTACATTCTTCGTCCTCAAGCTTATCGGATTTAGTGTAAACTTGCTTACATTGTCGGCGATGGTGCTTGCCATTGCAATTGTGGTGGACGACGCTATTGTGGTCGTCGAGGGTGTGCATGCTAAGCTCGACCAAGGATATCAATCTGCTCGTGAGGCTTCTATCGATGCCATGAGTGAATTGGGTGGTGCTATCGTTTCTATTACCCTCGTCATGATGTCTGTGTTTATCCCCGTAAGTTTCATGGGTGGTACATCAGGTACATTCTACCGTCAGTTCGGTTTGACTATGGCTATTTCAATCGGTTTCTCTGCGTTGAACGCCTTGACATTGTCGCCTGCATTGTGTGCCTTGTTCTTGAAACCTCATTCTACCGACGGTCACGGTGGCGAGAAGAAAATGTCGTGGGTAGATCGTTTCCACACTTCATTTAACGCAGCTTACGATTCAGTCTTGAAGAAATATAAGAAACGTGTAGTATTCTTTATCCATAAAAAGTGGTTATCATTCGGCTTGGTAGCAGGTTCTATCGTACTGTTGGTATTCTTTATGAAGGTAACTCCTACCGGAATGGTGCCTACCGAAGATACAGGTACTATCATGGGTGCTGTGACATTGCCTCCTGGAACATCACAAGAACGTGCTGAAGAAATATTAGCTCGTGTAGACAGCCTTGTAGCTTCCGACCCAGCTGTACAGTCGCGTACTATCATCTCAGGATATAGCTTCATCGGTGGTCAGGGACCTGGTTACGGTTCAGTCATCATCAAGCTGAAACCATGGGAAGAACGTTCTGTAATGCAGAGTGCCGATATGGTGTACATCTCATTGTTTATGCGTGCGCAGAAAGTCATCAAAGACGCACAGGTATTGTTCTTTGCTCCTCCTATGATTCCGGGTTACTCGGCATCAAGCGACATCGAGTTGAACATGCAGGATAAAACCGGTGGTAGCTTGGATCACTTCCAGAAAGTGGTAACAGATTATATGGATGCGTTGAAAGCACGTCCAGAAATCAACTCGGCACAGACTACATTTAACCCTACCTTCCCGCAGTATCAGCTCGACATCGATGCGGCAGCTTGTAAGAAGGCAGGCATCAGCCCAAGTTCTATCCTTTCTACCATGCAGGGATATTTCGGCGGTCTGTACGCATCAAACTTCAACCGTTTCGGTAAGATGTATCGTGTAATGATTCAGGCAGAGCCAGACGCTACAAAGAACTTGGAATCACTGAATAGCATTAAGATACGTAACGGCAACGAGATGGCTCCTATTACTCAGTTCGTAAGCTTGAAGAAGGTATATGGTCCTGATATCATCAGCCGATTCAACCTTTATACATCTATTAAGGTGATGGTTGCCCCGGCATCAGGTTATACTTCAGGTCAGGCATTGCAGGCTATCTCAGAAGTAGCTAAGGCAAACTTGCCGGCAGGTTTCTCATACGAGTTGGGTGGTATGGCGCGTGAAGAGGCAAGTTCAAGCGGTAGCGCTACAGGATTGATCTTTATCCTCTGCTTCGTATTCGTATACTTGTTGCTTAGTGCCCAGTATGAAAGTTACATCCTTCCGTTGGCGGTATTGCTTTCAGTACCTTTCGGTTTGATGGGTAGCTTTATCTTCGTTAACGGATTCGCCGCATTGGGCAGCATCCCGGCACTGAAGATGATATTGGGAACCATGTCAAACGATATCTATATGCAGATTGCGTTGATTATGTTGATGGGTCTGCTTGCTAAGAACGCCATCTTGATTGTAGAGTTCGCCCTCGACCGTCGTAAACAAGGCATGAGTATTTCTTGGGCAGCCGTGCTTGGTGCCGCAGCCCGTCTGCGACCAATCTTGATGACCTCATTGGCCATGATTATCGGTTTGATTCCGTTGATGTTGGCTATGGGTGTAGGTGCTCACGGAAACCGTACTTTGGGTGCTTCTGCCATCGGCGGTATGTTGATTGGTATGATATTCCAGATCTTCATCGTTCCGGTTCTGTTCGTGGTATTCCAGTGGTTGCAAGAGAAATTCAAACCAATTGAATGGGATAGCTTGGACGAAAGCGAAGTGAAATCTGAGATTGAACAATATTCTCCAAATCAGATTAAAAGATAAGATACAATAATGAAGAAACAGATAATAGGAGTAATGTGTGTAGCTGCCATGATGAGCAGCTGCCACATTTACAAAGCTTATGATCGTCCTGAAGCTATTACTGCTTCGGGCATCTATCGCGATCCGGCATCGGCTACAGATACCTTGGCATCTGATACTACCAACATGGGAAATCTTCCGTGGAAGGAAGTATTCCGTGATGCCAAATTGCAAGCTTTGATAGAAGAAGGATTGAATAACAATGTAGATGTACAGGCGGCTGCATTGAGAGTGAAAGAAGCTAAGGTTATGCTTACTTCCGCTAAGTTGTCTTACTTGCCGTCTATCAACATAGCTCCGCAGGGAACAGTTACCAGCATGGATGAGGGTAGCTACGTTAAGGCTTATACGCTTCCTGCAGTAGCAAGTTGGGAAATCGATTTGTTCGGTAAGATTCTGAATAGCAAGCGTGGACAGAAAGTCGCTTACCAGAAGAGTCAGTACGCTCAGCAGGCTGTACGCTCATCTATCATCTGCGGCATTGCCAATGTTTACTATTCATTGCTGATGCTCGACCGTCAGGTAGCTATCACTACAGAGACTTCTGATATATATAAGGAGAATGTACGCGTAATGGAGGCTATGAAGAATGCCGGTATGACTACCGAAGCAGGCGTAGCTCAGATGCGTGCTGCCAGCAATCAGATAGACGCTTCTTTGATTGACTTGAAGCGCCAGGTACGCGAGACAGAGAACTCATTGGCTATCTTGTTGGGTAGAGCACCTCAGACTATAGAGCGTACTACACTCGATGAGCAGGTAATGCCCGAAAAGCTGATGGCAGGTGTTCCTTTGCAGTTGCTCGAAAACCGTCCGGACGTTAAGATGGCAGAGATGACTTTGGCTGCAGCTTATTATTCTACTAACCAGGCACGCGCGGCGTTCTATCCTGGACTTACCATTACAGGTACTGCCGGATGGACTAACGGCTCTAATATATCAGTATCTAATCCGGGTGTGTTCATGATGCAGGCTATGGCTTCTTTGGCTCAGCCTATCTTCAATAAGGGTAAGCTTATCGCTAACTTGAAGGTGACTAAGGCAGAAGAGAAGATTGCTCAGATGAACTATCAGCAGGCTATCTTGAAAGCAGGAAAGGAAGTGAGCGACGCTCTGTTCTTGTTTGACTGTCAGAATAAGAAGCTCGAAAACGATAAGGTACGTGTAGAACAGCTCGACAAAGCCGTTATCGCTACTAAGGCGTTGTTCCAAAGCGCATCGGCCACTTATCTGGAAGTGCTTACCGCACAGCAGAGCTTGCTCAGCGCACAGTTGAGCGAAGTAGCCGATAATTTCCAGCGTATTCAGGCTGTAATCAACCTGTATAGTGCTGTAGGCGGTGGAAGAGAATAATTAACCTCTAATATATAGAAACACTATGATTAGTCCTTTAGCATACGTTGACCCGTCTGCAAAGCTCGGGAAGAACGTAACAGTTCATCCATTTGCCTATATCGACAAGAACGTTGAGATAGGCGATGACAATGAGATTATGCCGTATGCCAGCTTGATGAGCGGCACACGCATGGGTAATGGAAACAAGGTGTATCAGGGAGCGGTTATAGCAGCCGTTCCTCAGGATTTCGCTTATAAAGGCGATGACACTTTGGCTATTATTGGAGACAATAATGTGATTCGTGAAAATGCAGTCATTATTCGCGGAACATTCCTCGGTCACGCTACAAAGATAGGCAGCGGTAACTTTATCATGACCGGTGCCCGTTTGTCGCACGATGTGGAAGTAGGCAATAAGTGTATCATTGGTAATGGTTCGCAGGTATCGGGCAATTGCGTTATAGAAGATTGCGCCATACTTACATCTAATGTACTTATGCAGGGCAATACCCGTTTGGGTAGCTATGCTGCGGTGCAGGGTGGATGCCGTTTCATTAAAGACATACCTCCTTATATAGTAGCGGCTCATGAGCCTATCTCATTCTACAGCATCAATACGATGGTGTTAGAGCATTGTGGATTCTCGTCTACAATAATCAAGCACATCGCACAGGCATATCGTATATTGTATAAGGCGAATACTTCTCAGCAAGACGCCGTGCAGCGTATTCGTGAGCAGATACCGTCAAGCCCTGAAATAGAGCATATCATAGAGTTTGTAGAAAGCTCTAAGTTGGGCATTATACGTTGACCGTTTAAAGCTGAACAACGATGAAAAGGGTAAAGTGCGACCGCGTAACGTTACGCGAAGAGATAGTAGAGAAAGCGGCGGAGGCATTTCTGAAGAACGGCATCCGTGTAGTTCGTATGGACGATATCGCCAACTCGCTGTCTATATCTAAGCGTACTCTTTACGAATTGTTCAGCGATAAAGAACAACTTCTTATGGAGGTCTTCCGTTTATTGAATAAGCGGACGGCCGATTATATGGGCGAGATTGCTTCCAGAGCAGATAATGTTCTGGAGGTGATCTTTGCTTTTTATAAACTGAAAATGGATGAGTTGGGAAAAACCAATCCTGCTTTCTTGCGCGACTTGCGTAAGTATCCTAAAGTCATCAATTATATCCGCGAGTCGCATAAGATGGCCGATGCAGAGGCATCAGCTTACTTTAAAAAAGGAGTAGAGCAGGGCATCTTCCGTAGCGACATTAATTTTGAAATTATCAACAAGGCTTCACTCATGCAGCTGGAGATGTTGATTTATTCTGATTTGACAGAAAGTTATCCGTTAGACCAGATTTATAAAGAAATAACCGTGCTGCACATGCGCGGCATTGTCACCGAGAAAGGTCTGAAATTGGTAGGCGACTTCTTGCGCCAATGAAAGAAAACCTCTGAGAGTCTACATACTAATTCATATTAATCAGCTATCTTTGCAGCCGTTTTATAGGATGAAAAGATGAAAAATAAGGTAGCTGCAACATTCATTTTTACTTTGATTGTCGTATCGGGGCTGATGGCTTTGTATTTCTTGCCACCTATTAATATAGGAGGAACTCCGTTGCGAAAAATTGATTTGCTGTCAGACTTACGTCCGGATATGCCCGATGTAACGGAATTGATGGCAGATTCTGATTCTGTATTTCTGCCTCCTGTAGTAAAGCCCGAGTTTGTGGATTCTTGTAAGAGCGGAATGACGTGCATAGAAGATTATTCTGATACTGACGTTCCGTCAATGGGCACTTTTTATGAGGCTTTGTCGAAGGTGAACTCATTAGGTCGCCCGGTGCGCATAGCTTACTTTGGTGATTCATTTATAGAAGGCGATATCTTTACCGGCGATTTGCGTGCCATGCTTCAAACAGAGTT
>OQVS01002300.1_pt1 | contig 12338 bp, 7 predicted proteins | sample 1691601 | NCBI WGS metagenome assembly OQVS01 (sample SAMN03418268, study PRJEB22391) | human gut metagenome | biome: human-gut; feature: organic feature; material: feces | host: Homo sapiens | place: Tanzania | collected 2013-01 | reverse complement strand
GATTGTCGAGGGACTTGCCCAAGCTATTGTCAATAGTGAAGTGCCAGAAATGCTCAAAAACAAGAAAGTTTATAGTCTTGATATGGCAAGTTTGCTTGCGGGTACAAAGTATAGAGGCGAGTTCGAAGAAAGACTCAAAAACGCAATCAACGCTCTCAAAAAAGACGGCAACACTATCTTGTTTATTGATGAAATCCACACAATCGTAGGTGCGGGCTCAACTGGCGACGGCAATATGGACGCTGCCAACATTTTGAAACCACAGCTTGCTCGTGGAGAACTCCAAACAGTGGGCGCAACTACCTTGGAAGAATATCGCAAATATATCGAAAAGGATAGCGCATTGGAGAGAAGATTCCAACCTATTATGGTTGACCCACCAACAGTAGAAGATACTATCTTGATTCTCAAAGGATTGAGAGAAAAATACGAACAACACCACCAAGTCAAGATTACCGACGAGGCAATCACCGCAGCTGCCGAGCTTTCGGATAGATATATCAGCGACAGATTTTTGCCTGATAAAGCCATTGACTTGATTGATGAGGCGGCATCTCGTAAAAAGATTGGCGCCAACGTTGCTCCACACGAAGTCAAAGAAATTGAAGACAAGGTTGCAAGGCTCAAAGCCGAGCTTGACGCCCAACTTCATTGCGCCAACAAAATGGATACTGACTATCTAAAATGCAACGAATTGCAACAAGAAATCAACAAACTCAACGAAGAGCTTGCCGAGAAAAAGACCGAATGGCATACCAACCAAATCGACAAAGAGTTGTCTATTGGCGAGAGCGAGATTGCGGACATTGTAGCGTCTTGGACGGGTATTCCAGTAGTCAAACTTACCCAAAGCGAGTCAGAGAAGTTGCTTGACCTCGAAAACATTCTCCGCAAGAGAGTGGTAGGACAAGACGAGGCTGTCGAGGCGGTTGCAAGAGCTGTAAGACGTGCAAGAGTAGGTATCAAAGACCCAAATAGACCAATCGGTTCATTCATTTTCCTAGGACCTACTGGTGTAGGTAAAACCGAGTTGTCCAAGGCTTTGGCAGAGGCAATGTTCGGCGACGAAAACTTGATGATAAGAGTGGATATGAGCGAGTATATGGACAAGATGAACGTATCTAAGCTCATCGGTTCAGCTCCTGGCTACGTAGGCTTTGAAGAGGGCGGACAACTCACCGAAAAGGTAAGAAGAAAACCATATTCGGTAGTTTTGTTCGATGAAATCGAAAAGGCGCACCCAGACGTGTTCAACATTTTGCTCCAAATCTTGGACGATGGTAGACTTACAGATTCTCACGGCAGAGTAGTAAGCTTCAAGAATACTATCATCATCATGACTTCCAACATTGGTGCTGATGAAATCAAGAAGTCCAACCTTGGCTTTGGTGACAAAGACAATGACAAGGCTTATGAAGATATGAGAGAGCGTCAAATGGAGGCACTCAGAAGACACATGCGTCCAGAGTTCATCAACCGAATTGATGATATTGTGATATTCCATGCACTCGAAAAAGACAATATGAACAGCATTGCAGGACTTATCATCGACAACCTTGTGCACAGACTTGCTGACACAGGTTACAATCTCGAAGTATCAGATAGTGCCAAAGAACTCATCATCGAGAAAGGTACTGATACCAAATACGGCGCAAGACCACTCAAAAGAGCTGTCCAAAAAATGGTAGAAGACGAGTTGTCTGAACGTATTTTGAAGGGCGAATTCGGCATCGGCGATACCATTGTGGTTGATAGGGAAGAAGACAAATTGACTTTTGCAAAAAAATCGTAAATAATTGCTAAACCCCCCTTGAAAACCAATGGTTGATATGGTATAATCTAGGTACAAAAGGTTGGTGTTCTATCTAGGAGCATTCAACGATAAGGAGGCAGACTATGAGAGTAGAAATCGTAGCGAAGAATTACAAAGTTAGCGACCACATCAAAGACATCATCAATGACAAACTTGAAAAATTTTCTAGATATTTTGATGATGACGCACTTGCAAAGATTATGCTAAAGCAAGATGGTAAAGACAAGTATGTTATGGAAATTACCATTTTCTTTGGTGGCAACATTGTTCGAAGTGAGGTTATGTCTGACAATATGTACAACAACATTGACGTAGCTTTGCCTAAAATCGAAGGACAAATTCGTAAGCATCGCACCAAGCTCGATCGTATGAGAAAGAGTGCTTTGGAGGCAGACAGCTTGTACGAATTGCCAAAAGCAAAAGAGAAAGAGCTGGTCAAGACAAAATCTTTCGAGCTCAAAAAGATATCTGTCGAAGAGGCTATTGCCGAAATGGAACTTGTTGATCACGACTTTTTCGCATTCGTCAACGAAAAGAATGGCATGGTAAATATCGTGTACAGAAGAACTGACGGCAACGTAGGTATGATTGACCTAGTGTACTAAATCACAAAACAGGGGCGACTGAAAGATCGCCCTTTCTTTTTGGAAAAGGGAAATGGAACTGACAATAGAAAAACTAAAAGAAGACGAAGTGGAAGATTTTGCAATACTTGCAAGCAATATTTGGCACGAGTATTTTACCTTCTTACTGTCGACAAAACAAATAGATTATATGGTGGATATGTTTTTCAATCCATTGCATATCCGTGAACAAATAAGGAATGAAAAATATGAGTATTATTGGTGCAAATTAGGTGACAATAATATAGGATTCATAGGCATACAACTCCAAGACGAGAGCGTATTTTTGAGTAAGTTGTATTTGGTAAAAGAAGTTAGAGGCAAGGGAATAGCTAGTAAAATGCTGGCATTCGTGATAGAGCGAGCAAAACTAAGCGGCAAAAACAAGCTATGGCTAACTTGCAATAAGAACAATATTCATTCGTTGGAAGTTTATCGCGCGAAAGGCTGGAGAGTGATAGATGAACAAGTTTTTGATATTGGGAATGGCTATGTTATGGACGATTTTGTATTAGAATATAAGATAGACAACAAAAATTGAGTTGTCTAAGTAAATACTTTATGGTACAATTATTTTATGAAACCGAGTAGACTTGTCAAAATTTTGTTGTGTATAGTGATGATGGTATGTGTTGCACTTGCCATTGTTGCTTGCAATCCTTCCAAGACCAATCTTTATTACAATGACAAAGTCGAAGGGCGATATGCTGACGGTATCAGCATTGTGAACACTTTTGACGTGCCAGCGGGAGCTAGCCAATTCAAAGACAAAGCAAGGGTAGAGCAAGTTATGTATGTGGACAACACTGTCAAAGGCTTGCACTTCACGGGCTTGTATTTGGCGGCGGGCGAAACTATGACGGTGACAATCTCGTCCGAAACAGCTCAGCAAATGCATAAAATCGTCATCAATTCTCAACAAAGCGACGAAACAATCGTTCCGCTCAACACTATGCGCACCCAGTACACTTCTGCCCAAGGCGGACGTGTGGACATTCGTGTAGATTCGGCGGTGGTAGAGAGCAAAGCTTTCGAAATCACAATATCAGGTTGTGTGTCTATGCCATATTATCGTTTGGGCGTTGACAAACACAACATATCGACCACCAGCGGTGGTTTTGCGACGCTAGATTGTGCCAATGCTCGTTTTATTTTGCCTAGCGAATTGCTTGGTGGAGTAAAGGATTTGGACAAGAGCCTAAGATGGTGGCGATCGGCTGTCGAAGTGATGGACAGAGTGACCGACCTAGGTTTTGTGAGCGGTGACCTCTCCCCAATCATCATCTATGTGTCCGACGCATACACCAGCAGTACTTGGAATGCTACCCAAAAGTATATCCAACTGACGACCAAGGACTTCCAAGGTATCCTTGACTATGACAACCTTGTTGCGGGCGGTGGCAAGAATTTGCTCGGCTGGTTGGGCGAAATGCAAGCTCATCGTGCTGACGGGTATAAGGGTGGATTTGTCAATGGCAACTTGGGCAAGATTTTGTCGCATTTGACTTATATCATCATGACTGACAACGTCGTGAACGGCGAGAGCAATTCTATCGCCAACGCATCTGCCCAACTAGAAAGTTTGCTCTCACAAAAACCAACTGGCGACAATCAAGTTTTGACATTCTATGATACACTTTTGCATAGCTTTGGCGTGGACAAAACTATCAAAGTGTTGGAACAATACAAATATACAGCCCAAAAGCAAAATGGCGAAAATGGAAATCTTTTCGACAATTATATCTTGGATATTAGCAAGATTTTGGAGAGCGACTTGTCATATTTTTGCGAGCTTGTCGGCTTGGAGATTGGGGAAGAAACAAAGACGGCTATGCAAGATAAGCCAATGTATATCCCTGTCCAAACCAAATACACTATCGGCGGTAGTGACAACTTGCAGACGGGCGTCGTGTGCCCTATGGGCAATGTCAAAGAGTTCGATTTCGAGGGGGCTATCGTGTCCCCAATCGAGGGTTGGACTGTCGACAGCATTGAGGGCGCAGGCTGGCAAAAAGTCGATACGTATAAGTGGAATTACACTCCAAGCAAGGACAGACTCAAAGACAAATTCGCCGTCAATCTATCCAACGGCGAGCGTAAAGCCAAGCTTTTCGGCAATATTTTAGTGGACATCAATGTTTCGTCATACAGCGTGTACAACAACGTGTCTTTCCGTGACGTAGACAGCGCTATCAAAGGTATCAAAGATATGACGTCAAGCTATACCAGCAGTTTGCCGTTTGCGGAAATTGAAAAGCAAGAAGTGGAAGATGAAACAAAATATTCTTTCTCGACCAGCAAGGGTAGTTTGCAAGTCAAAGAAAGTGGAAAATATACGTTCTATCTAAAATCAAAAGGTCTTGTAAAAGTCAAATTCGGCGTGAGCGAATATATGTTCGAGATGTTCAACAACATTTTGACTGTCAGCGACTATACCGAAGAATTAAAGTACGAGGTCGAGTTGGACAAAGACAAGATTTATTCCTATGAGATTTATGACTTGTCCACCCAAGGTGCGGGCTGGGCAAAGTTGGGTATCAAGGCAAAAGACGGCAATATTGTCAACCTAGGTCAAGAGTATATCGTGTACAGCGATATGTTCCGCAAACAAGCAGTTAGGTATGACAGCCCAGTTATAGATATTGAGTATTTCAACGTGCACCAAAAAGATTATGACAACTATTTGCCAGGTAAATGGGTACTAAAAGCTAGCCCTGAGCCAGCCGAAAACTCATCTTCGTCAAGCTTGTTCGACAACAACAATTCGACGTATTTTGAGAGCAAAGACAGTGGCAAACAATTCCAATTTTTGATAGATATGCAATCCAATTTTGTGCTCGAATACGTGTTCCTTGGCGCAAAGGTGGATATGGTGGGCGTCAATGTCCAACTCGAAGTCAGCAGTGACAACGTCGAATACAAGCCTATCGAACAAAAACAAATCCAAAACGTCGAGAATTATTTTGTTTTGACCAGTCCTGTCAGTGCAAGGTATCTTAGAGTTACATTGACCAAAGAGCAAGACTTTGTGTGCAGTTTGTCGCAGATTGCGGTGGGTAAAATTATGCAAGAGAGCCGTATCGTGCCAAACACCAGCACCAGCATTTCGTACCAAGGCGAATGGGAAAATATCAACAAATATTCGGCAATCAATGGTTGTGTGACCAGCAATCTTGACTCTAATTGTGCGATAGAATACGACTTCTATGGCAGTATGATTTCGGTATATGCAACCAAGGACAAGCAGTTCGGTGTGGCAAAGATTTATATCGACAACAAAGACCCTGTTATCGTAGACCTTAGCAGTCAAAAGGCTATGTGCGGACAAAAAGTTTTCTATATGGACTTTGGCAAAGCGGGCGCACATACAATCAAGATTGTGCCTGTCAAGGACGACAAAATCAACATTGACTATTTTACCGTCATATCCGCACCTCGTCCAAACGCTGTCAAGCAAGAGTTCAACTATTGGTATATCGCCATCATTCCAGCCGTAGCGGCAGTAGGATTTGTGGTTGCGCTCATAGCGGACGGAGCGTCCAAAAAACGCAAGAGATAAGACTTTTGGAATTGGCAACGGAAAATAAATGCAACAATACCTTGCTGGCAGGGTAGCTAAGACAAATAAAAATAGTTGAAATCGTCACGAAAATATAACAAAAAGGTTGCAAAAAATTGCAATCTTTTTTGTGTAATTTTACAAAAAAATGTTGGAGTAGAGCTATAATTGTTTGACACTTTTACACATAAAGACTATAATGTATGCGATAAAAAAAGGGAGGGTACTAGATATGGATTACAAATTTTTTCTAGTTTTGGCAACAATACTGTTCACAACCAAGATTTTCGGCATCATTATGAAGAAAATTGGCCTACCTCAAGTACTAGGTTTTTTGCTTGCAGGTATCCTTTTGGGTGCGACTGGACTTGTCAAAGGCTCTATGGAGCTTACCGTATTTGCCACCATTGGTGTCAATCTTATTATGTTTTCCGCAGGTATGGAGACCAACTTCAAGGAGATTAAAAAGAATGGCGTTGCATCAATTTTGATTACGTCACTTGGTGTTATCGTGCCACTTCTTGTAGGCTTTGGAGTATCTTGGATTATACCTGATATTGCGACCAAAGAGAGATGGTTTTTTGGTGTAATTTTGACTGCAACTTCTGTGGGCATCACCGTTGCTTGCCTCAAAGAACTTGGCGTACTTCACGGCAAAGTTGGCGCGTCTATCGTCACAGCAGCCGTGCTTGATGATATTATCGGTATCGTCATTTTGGCATTCTTTACAGCATCTACCGACCCAAAGACTTTGGGCGTAAAACTTGTCAAAGCATTGGGCGGAGATATTCATAAACTTGCTGGTGTTGCGGTACTTCTCAACGTGTTGTTGTTCTTCGTGATTGGCATTGCGTTCGGATTTTTGATGCACTTCATCTTCAAACAACTCAGCAAAAAATTCCCACACACGCGTAGATTGTCAGCATTCGGACTTATCCTATGTTTCCTATATGCTTGGGCGGCAGAAGAAATGTTCGGCGTTGCGGCTATCACAGGCTCATTCCTTGCAGGTATGATGCTGTCGAATATGAGCGAAACAGAGTATGTCGAACGCCGTATTGACATCAGTGCTTATATGATATTCTCGCCAATTTTCTTTGCCAACATTGGTATTTGCTTGCCTTATAATGCCTTGCTCGAAAACCTAAACCTAACACTTGTTTTGTTCAGCTTGGCGTTCATCATCGGCGGTATGGCCGCCAAACTTGTTGGTTGTGGCGTGGGTGCTGCCGTATGCAAATATACGCCAAACCAATGCGTAAAAGTGGGCGTGGGAATGATGGTAAGAGGCGAGGTATGTTTGATTGTTGCTCAGACGGGTGAAAAGCTTGGACTTATCCAATCCCAATACTTCCCAGCAATCATTTTACTCATCGTTGCATCATCTATTTTGACTCCAATCATTTTGAAATATATGTTCAAGAAATATCCAAACGAGCCACTTGATGCAGACAAAATCGGCGCACTCGACACGGTTGTTCGTACTGCTGCGGCTCTCAACGAAGTCAAAGACTTTTTGAGCGGTGAAGACATTGCCAATATCAAACCAAAGGCGTCTACCCAACAAGAAGTCATCAAGGCTGAGGCGGAACAAAAGGCTCAACAAGGTAGCTTGGACGACACAAATCAAGCTGACAAAGACTAATTTATATCAACTTTGATTCGAAAGGCACACTTTGGTGTGTCTTTTTTGATAAAAAATTGAAAATTGCCGAGAAAAAAATAATTGTAAAACCTATATTATTATGTTAAAATAAAAATATGAAGAAGTATATAAGCGTATTGTTGATAATTGTTATGTTGCTGAGTTTGACCTCGTGCGTATTTTTGCCTTCGGGTGGAAATGGCTTGACGGCTATTACTATGCGCTATGAAGATAGCCAGCAAGCATTGGTATGGAGTGCGATTGATGGGGCGAAGTCCTATCGTCTAACAATTTCCGATTCCAACAAAGTAGAACTACTTTCAAAAAATCTCCAATATCCGCATTATAGTTGCAAAGGTATGGCGGCGGGCAGTTATATTGCGAGCGTATATGCAATATCCGAGGCAAACAAGGCTATAAGCAAAACGGCAACCATAGTATTTGAAATTGATACTCAAGTTTTGCCACAGCCAAACCCATCAGAGCCTGATATTCCTCAGCCAAATCCAAACCCATCAGAGCCTGACATTCCTCAACCTAACCCAAATCCGTCAGAGCCTGATACACCTGGGCCTAACCCAAATCCAACAGAGCCTGACACACCACAGCCAAATCCAAATCCAACAGAGCCGGATATTCCACAACCAAATCCAACAGAGCCTGATACACCACAGCCACCAAGCCCCGAGCCTATTTTGACATCAAATACGCATATTTCTTTGGCATCGGACGGCAGTTTGGTATCAGAAACAGAGCTTTTTTACAAGGCAGGTTCTTATACCGATTATGTCATCAGCTATGACGATGGCGTAAAAATTGATGGCGTTTTGGTGAAAGCTTTGGGCGATTCAAAATATGCCATCGACAGCGAAAATAGAAGAATTGTCATCGACAAGTCTTATTTGTCACAATTTACTTATGGCACAAAAATAGCTTTGAGAATAAATTATGACGGCGACAAACAAACTATATCTTATCTCAATATTGTCCAAAATACACCTTATGCGATTGTGGACAAGACTATCAATTTTTCTAAGGCAACCACCAAAAATATGCTCGTCGAGTTCGAAGATATGGTTGCACCCAACGGAATTGTACTAAAAGTTTGCATTGATGATATGCCTCTTTCAACGTCGTATTATAGTTTGAACACCAAAAAGCCGACAATGACTATTCAGAACAATCCGTTGTTTCAAAATCTGTCGATAGGCGAGCATAAAATGCAGATTTATACTGACAGAGGTCTAAGCTTGGCGACGCTCAACGTGACAGCTGACGGATTTATCAGACCATACGACGTCCAACTCGACGCAGACAACTATTATCCAAATATCTATATCACTTGGAAAGACAATATTTTGACCGCTACCAAACACCAAGTTAGTATCAATGGTCAAGTCTATTCTAGCGACACTCACCCTATGCTTTTCAATGACAATGTGTTCAATGCAACGGGACTCATCAACAAGGGTAACACTTATCAAGTCACTACGTTCGTAGGCGAAGATAGTCAAGCTAGTGAGCCCAAAACAATGTACGTGGATGTTTCCAATGCGACAGAGCAAAAGTATTTGACCAAATATTATGAGTTTTTGGGCAAAGAGCACAACTATTATATGACTTCCAAAGAAGAGTTCAAAGACTTTATGTGGTATTTTATTATGCACTATGACGAGTTCAAGTTCTCGACCACTAAAGGTTATGAGGAGTTTAAGGAAACAAAAGTTTGCTTAAATTTTGAAGGAAAAGTGCCTGATAATGTTAACGAACTCATTAGAGAAGTTACTGGAAAATTCCCAGAGGCTCTCAATATCAGTTTTGCGACAGCACAAATGGGTTCGGGGTTCGAATATTGGATTTTGCTCCGACTCAATATGGCTACCCAACCGACCAACAAGACTCCGTCCGTGTCATATAGCGAATACGTGGGCAATGTCGGACACTACGGCTATGGCAGGGCGACTGACTATGACGGTTTCAAGATAAATCAAATCACCAAGACCGCAACTATGAGCACAACTATCGAAATGTATATGGCGATGGAACGTGGGTATCGTCCTGTGCCTGTCGTGGATAGCAATGCCGAGCGTATTTACAACAAGGCAAAAGCAGTGCTCAGAACTATCATTGACGACAATATGGACGACTTCGAAAAAGTCCACGCAATATACGACTGGTTGAGCAACAATGTCGTGTATGACCACGAATTGGCGGATGAAGCCACTGGCAGCGGGGCGATTGACAACATAACTATCACGGGCAACAATAGCTTTTATGCCGAGGGAGTATTCGATGACGGCGTGGCAGTGTGCAATGGTATAGCGATTGCATTCGACATTATGTGTCGCATAGAGGGCATAGAGTGTTATAAAATAGTGGGAAAATCGGGCAAAGTCGGTCACGCTTGGAACAAGCTCAAAATAGGTGATTATTGGTATATTTGCGATGCGACGTGGGCAAGCACCGGATATTCTAATAAACAAGAAAAACACATGGAAGAATATCTGTTTATGACCACACCGTCGTCAGGTCCTCTTTCGGGAGGCGAGCACTGTCAAGACAACCGCAATATCGCGGGCGACTATTATGCGGGCGACGCCAACTACAATGTGTATGCCAACACTTGGTATATCACTGCCGATGGCGAGATAATTGATATGGTTGCAAGGGATAAAGCCGATTTGAAAAAACTAGTCGACTATATGTCGCTCAATTTGGAAAGGCTGTATGGCAACAAAACAGAATATCGTATCGTGGTAGATTGCAATAATAAGTTGTGGAATGAAACTTATTTTCTAAGTACCATCAGAGTCAACGGCTGGACGGTCACTCGCCAAAGTCACAAAGGCAGCGATATACGTAGCGATCTCATATTTACAAAATCATAACTAGCAAAAACGCTCCATACTATATGGGGCGTTCTTTATTGCTCAACCAAACCAAAAAAGACAAAAAAAGAGGTTACTTTCGTAACCTCTCCTGCGAAGCCTCACAGCCCGTATCACTCGATGGTGAAGAATTTCAACCCCTTTGCTACTTCGCTCGGTCAAGCGGTCCCCCCTTGACTTCAGGCTTATTTACCTACCAGAGTGATTAAATTATAGGTTATAAAAATCTTTTTGTCAATAGGGTAAACAAATACCAAATGTAAAATTTCGATGGAGTAAAAAAATAAAATATACATGATAAATGATTAAACAAGCACAAAATGAAACAAAAAAATAACCGTTCCAAAAAAGAACAGTTAAGTAGCAACAACACATTACTATAATGTATCCTAAACATATTGTTGCCGTGTATATGCGACTGCGTCCATATACTTTCACATTTGTGAACCCAGGATACCGCATATTCATTATAAAGGCAGGTGTTCAAAATGTCAAGGCCTACGTTAGTCAAATTTTAGGGCTGAAAGTAGTAGCGACTGATATAATATGGAAATGTTACAAAACTGAACTATTTTTTTAGATTACAAAACTAGTACTATTTAGGCAAGGTTATCAAATGTTTTGGATTTGTTACCAAGGCTCGAAATTATGATAGTTATAAAATTATCAAGTTCATCTAAAAGTGCAATATCAATCTAGTTGTTATTATCAAAAGCTGGCAAGGCAGTTTGATTGAGTAGGCTAGGGTGTATTAAAAGACTTTTTAATAGGGTTTGACAAAATTGGGGTTGTCTGATATACTCCAAAGTGGGAGAGTTAGTTTTTGAAAATTTTGTAGATACAAATGATATAATAGCAAGTTTGTACGAGAGCAGCTATTGTATCGATGAAATCTTTCATAAAAATTAACCTCCTTTTCTTCAAAGCAAATCAGGCAACGCCGATTTTGTCAAGAGGGTGAAAGAAAACTGGTAATCACTATGTAGGGTATTCCTATATGGTGATTTTTTTATGCTGTTTTTTGGCTGTAAATAAACAATTTTATGCTGTGTGGCAGGGGAGTAAAAAGAATAAAAAAAATAACTCAACCTGAGTGATTGAGCTATTTTGAGTTGGTGCACCTTCAGAGACTCGAACTCTGGACCCAATGATTAAGAGTCATTTGCTCTACCAACTGAGCTAAAGGTGCATATTGGAGCGGGAGACGAGATTCGAACTCGCGACATTTGCCTTGGCAAGGCAACGCTCTACCACTGAGCCACTCCCGCATATTTGTATTTTGAATTGGTGCGGATGAAGAGACTTGAACTCCCATGTCGTTGACACTAGATCCTAAGTCTAGCGCGTCTGCCAATTCCGCCACATCCGCACGGTCAGCATATTGCTGGTGATCCATCCGAGATTCGAACTCGGGACACCATGATTAAAAGTCATGTGCTCTACCGACTGAGCTAATGGATCATAAATATCCTTTCTTTTTGGCTGGGGTGGAAGGATTTGAACCCTCAAATAATGGAGTCAGAGTCCATTGCCTTAACCATTTGGCGACACCCCAATGGTATAAGTTTGGCAGGGGTAGCAGGATTTGAACCTACGAATACCAGAGTCAAAGTCTGGTGCCTTACCGCTTGGCGATACCCCTATAGGTAAATGGGGTGAGTAAAGGGAGTTGAACCCTTGGCCTCAAGAGCCACAATCTTGCGCTCTAGCCAACTGAGCTATACCCACCACATTATGGCGAGCCTGGAGGGATTTGAACCCCCGACCCACGGCTTAGAAGGCCGTTGCTCTATCCAACTGAGCTACAGAC
>OQVS01002298.1_pt1 | contig 12343 bp, 11 predicted proteins | sample 1691601 | NCBI WGS metagenome assembly OQVS01 (sample SAMN03418268, study PRJEB22391) | human gut metagenome | biome: human-gut; feature: organic feature; material: feces | host: Homo sapiens | place: Tanzania | collected 2013-01 | reverse complement strand
AAATTCCAAGAAGCAATCGATACTACAATTTTGAAAATGAACACCAAATTAAAACAGTGCTACAGATGTTTGTCCTAGGCTCTGGTATTTCCTGCTACCGTGAAGTTTATGAAAGCCAAGGCTTCCCTGACTTTATCATAGAACTTGACTCAAAAATCATCATCATTGAATTTAAGTACACTAAAAACTCCAATGATGTCAAAGCTAAACTTGAAGATGGTGTAAATCAAATCCTAGCACGAGATTACGGGGCTTCATTTGACTGCAACAAGGATCGATTAAAGTTTGCCGTGGTTTATGACGCGAACTTACGAAAGCTAGTGACTTTTAAAGAGTGTTAGTGTTAGCCTTAGTCGTGTAACTCATTTGTTGCAACAATTGTAAGACCTAGGGTTCTTTTCCCTTTTTGATCATTTTGCGATCTTTAAATTCAACACAAATTTATGAAGAACCAATTTTTTTAGTAAGTAGCCATGAGGGACTACTTTGGTTAATTATTTTGCAAGAAGTGCGTGGAGGTTCTATGGCTGTTCCTGAAAATGCAAAGGATCTAACTTTGCCCTATGTGGGAGATATTACCGCTACCGGAAAAGCTGGGTGGCGTTGGTTTGTCGAAGGGCTAAAGGAATTTTTTTCCTCAAAGATGTTTGCTATTTTAGGGATTGAATTTGCCTGTGTGATAGTTTTGTACTTCGTAGGTTTTATTCCCTTTGCGTCAACCATCGTTACCGCTACAGCCTCAGCGATGATTTATATTTTGCTTGTTGAACGGCATTTTCATGGGAGCTGCTCGTTCCAAACTTTGATATCGGTTTTAGGACAGAAATTTTTAAATGTTTTGTTCTACGCTATTTCTACTTGGGTGTTAAGCTTCGTACTCTATGCGGTGGGCGTCTTACTCATTCTCATTATTTATGGGAGCGAAATATGGAGTTTGGGGCAGTGGTTGTGGCAATTTGCGCAAACTCATGACGTCTTAAACCTCATAATGAATCAGAATTTTGCCCATTTAGAAAAGGTTTGTGAGGCATTTCTAAACGAAGTTGGGTTGTACTTGTTTAAACACCCATTTATAGTATTTCATTGGCTTATCGGTTATAGCATCTTCTTACTCATTGACTTAACTTATTTCATATGTACTTTCTTTGCCGTGCCTCTTACCATTTATGGTGAAGTTTCCGCTCCTAAAGCTTTATGGATTAGCTTTAAGAGTTGTTCAAAGAATTGGTGGTCCTTAACAGTTGCTTGGATCATGGTGATCTTGTTTAAGCTTCTTTTTGTGTTGCCTTTTTTGTTATTGGGCTTTGTAACTATGAGTGGATTCGCTACTTTAAGTGGGACTATGCTGATTGCGGCCTTAATTGGTCAAGGCTTAATAGGGATGCTATCTACGTTTTTCTTTAGGGTCTTGTCAGTACTTGATTCCTTCGTGAACTTTAGGGCTTGTCGTGGGATCTTTTGGGGTAAATATGATGAAATCCTAAAGAAAACTCAAGACCAATATGCCAATCAAAGCCAATCACAGGCTTAAAAGGAAAAAACAAACATCAAGAAGCATGGAATAAAATTCATCGATGTAATATCAATATTCAATGATACATTATTTATGGAAAAAATTAGATTATAGAACATTCAATAAATGAAATACGTTTTTTAGGTATTGGTAGAATACAAAATACGTTAGTAATTATTTCATGCTAGACAAAGTAAAATACGTATTATTAACGCGAGAATTACTACTAAGAAAGAGGAGCAACTTTATTATGACTGGTGTTCAAGAAACTTTTACAGCTGAAAAAATTGAAGAATTAAGAAAAAATATTGATTTTAGTGATATTCCAGAACTGACTTCAATGGAAGGTTTTGTGTTAAAAAATTTTAAACCAAGAAAAAAACTTATTTCTTTAAGAATAGATTTAGCTAATCTTGCATGGTTACAAAGTAAAGGTGAAGGCTATCAAAAAAACTAAATGATGTATTACGTTGGGCCAGAGCAAATAATTGCCCTGTCATATAACAAAGAGAATTAAAGGAATTGACCGTAGTGGTGAATTCCTTTTTTATTTTTTAGTTGCAGTTACGGGTGCAACATCTGAAATCTTATGAATAACCGTACTCATGGCATAAACAATAGCGCCTAAGGCTAACGTTAAAGTAATAAGGTCTAAAGTGTTAATCGATAGATAAGGGCTTAGACCGGTTAAGCTATCATAGCGATTGACGATGATGCTATCAATATAAGCCCAAAAAGCATGAGCAGTGGCAAGGGCTAAAGGGATAGAAATGGCGCAGGATAAGCTAAAGCATAGAAGCTGAACCAAATTTACGCCAACGGCATTTAGAGTATGTAAAAATGGATGGGGCAGCTTTATTTTTAAAGCAGAGAACGAGCCATTAAAAAAAATGGCACTAACGGTAATTAAAAACACTAAACCCCCAACAAGCGCGGCGCCAAAATCTAATAATTGAGCTCCATGTAGATCCGCTAACTTTTGATAAAACCAAAACGGTAGGAGTGAGGCTAAGAGTAAGCAAGGGAGGGCGGTAATTGCTAAAGGAGCTAGTACCGCCTTATATTTGGCTAAAAACGAATCTTGGGAATTAGCTTTAAGCTGCGCTGTTTGAAGTGATGGTGAAGCTAATGCTTCATTACTAGCTTCATGGCTATTAGGTGTTAATTCTCGGTCAGGGTTTAAGAGTAGCAACAACTTAATGGTGCGTGGTGGTTTGGTTTTTATAAGGGCCAAAGTCAGGGTAAAAGGAAGTAAGGGCCCAGAAATTATGGCTAAAGCTAAAATTAACAACCCTTGCCCAAATTTAAAAGTTGAATGCACTGGGGCTAAAAAAGCATAAACAAGTACGGCAATTGACCAAAAAACTTTAAGCCCGCCACCTAAAGTAAGTAAAGCCGTATGGCTATGGTCTTTAGCATAAGACTGATTTACTTTGGAGGAGGATGAGGCTTCTAAAGAAGAAGTTTTAGGGGTGGCCTGATTCTTAGGGACGGCCGTATTTGGTTTTTGATTGGTGGTGTTTGACATGATGAGCTCGTACGGCGATTAGTGCTTGAGTTTGTATATGTTCGGCGTTTTTTTAAGTTTTGTCGAGAAAATTATGTCATCTCGTAGCTATATTGCTACTTTGATATAGCCATACTACTACTTTGATATGGCCATATTGTTACGAGTACTATTTTATGTCTTAAATAGTGCCTGCCTCATGAGTTAATGCCGTCTTTTGGCTATTTGGCCAAATTTTAGTTTGCAGTTTAGCTAGTAAAGTTCCATAATAACAAAAGCATCGCTGTCGGAGTGCCTTTATTTAGGCTGAGACCGAAGTTAAACAAGGATCGGAATTCGTGAACCTGCCCAGGATAATGCCTGCGAAGGAATACAGTGAAGGCGGACAATTCAAATAAAGAACAACATAGTTTGTGGCGACTTAATGCAATTGTTAGGTAGGATTTTGGTCCTATCCTTTAAGTAAGGCTAAACTCAAAGCTAAATTAAATAGCTTAGAGTAAGGCCAAGCCAAGCACAAACAACAGGCCAAGCCAAAAGCCAAGCTAAAAGCCAAAGCAAGTAGCTTTGGTAAAAATAAAGCTAAGGCTAACTAAGACATGGCTAATAAAAAAGCCTAAAGCGATCGCAGGCGACTAGAAGTGCTTTTAGAAAGTGCTTTTAGACGAAGCTTAATTGATTAAGCTTTAGGCATACTATAGTGTGCCCTTAGTTACTAGTTAAGTTGATGGTAAACGCCAATACTTTAAATAAGCTAGGTTTTAGTGAAAACATAAGTAAGCTAAAAGCTTCTTAAAAAGCCAAAGCCAAGCGCCATAAGCTAAAACAACGCCCTAAAAATTCTTTATTTGGAGTTCTAGCTAAGTACTAAATATCTAGCCCCTAGGATCTAGTCTAGTATCTAACGTCTTCACTATAGAACAAACTTGGTTTTATTCATATTTCTTCCCTACGTAATCCCTTGAGTGGTTTTAGAGTCCATTTTAGTTAAAAGCCTATTTGCATTTGAGTAGCTTTTAAGTTTTGGTAACGCTATAGCTTTGGTCGCTAAATCTTGCTTTAGCACCGGTATTTAGGACTCAAATCTAAAGGCTAAAGACCAAAAGTTAAAACTTAAGATCTAAAATTTATGATTTAGGTTCGACTAAGCTTGTTTACCTAAGGGGGTTGGTCTGAGGACTCGTTTGTTTCTTGGGCTAACAACGAAAGCTTCGCTTGCTAAACTATTAAACTACGTATTTTTAGACAACTATTTTAAATTTAAACCACAATTATTTTTTTCTTCATGGGGAGCAGACATATGTCAGCATCAGTTATCGACAAACGCCAAGCCGCTGAACAAGAGGCTTTACAGCGCCTGCAACATCTTTCAGGACTTGCATATCCTAACTCAGCTCGAGCTTGGGTCCCATGCCAAACTTCTTCTGGCGAAGTACAGATTCCTGTAAGGCGTATATCACTCACCACGGGGGAACATTTAGATGTTTATGATACTGCCGGGTGTTACGGTAATGGTGAACCTGCTCGTGATTTAGCTCAAGGGGCGCCACTAGTACGTGAAGCTTGGTTAAAAAACAGAACTGACTTAGAAGAAGATGCGGTGGCAGCGCCTAAAGTTGAGGGCTTAAAAACCTCTAGAGTTACTAGAAAAGCCAAAGCTGGATGCGGTATTACTCAGTTAGCTTTAGCGCGTGCGGGCGTGATTACACCAGAAATGGAATACATTGCCGCGCGTGAAAGCGTGGGGGCGGCCAAAGGGCAGGAAATTACCCCAGAAATGGTCCGAGCTGAAGTGGCGGCCGGGCGCGCAGTTATCCCTGCGTCTATTAACCACCCTGAAGCTGAACCAATGATTATTGGGCGTAAGTTCTTAGTTAAAATCAATTCTAATATTGGGAACTCGGCTCTTAGCTCTTCCATCGCGGAAGAAGTAGAAAAAATGGTCTTTAGTACCGTTTATGGGGCTGACACCGTAATGGATTTAAGTACCGGTAAAGATATCCATGCAACCCGTGAATGGATTATCCGTAATTCACCAGTACCAATTGGGACGGTACCTTTGTACCAAGCACTAGAAAAAGTTAATGGTGTAGCTTCTGAACTTAACTTTGCTATCTATAAAGAAACCTTAATCGAACAAGCACGCCAAGGGGTGGATTACTTTACGATTCACGCGGGGTTATTAAAGGCGTTTATTCCGCTTGCAGCTAAGAGATTAACTGGGATTGTGTCTCGTGGTGGTTCGATCATGGCTAAATGGTGCCTTGACCACCTTAAAGAAAACTTCCTCTACACTAACTTTAGAGAAATTTGTGAAGTTTGCGCCACCTACGATGTGGCTATTTCTTTAGGTGATGGTCTGCGTCCGGGCTCTGTACATGACGCGAACGATGAAGCGCAGCTATCCGAACTTAAAGTTTTAGGGGAACTTGCTGAAATTGCTTGGAGCATGGGGGTTCAGGTACTCATTGAAGGCCCTGGTCACGTGCCACTTAACATGATTCAAGAAAATATGGATCTACAGCTTAAGTTATGCCATGAAGCGCCGTTCTACACCTTAGGCCCAGTTGTGACTGATATTGCTCCTGCGTACGACCACTACACCTCAGGTATTGGGGCGGCTGTTATCGGGATGATGGGCACTGCCATGCTTTGCTACGTAACTCCAAAAGAACATTTAGGGTTACCAAAGCGTGATGACGTTCGTGAAGGGTTGATGGCTTACCGCATTGCAGCTCATGCGGCTGATATTGCTAAAGGTCACCCAGCAGCCCGGGCTCGTGATGACGCAATGAGTAAGGCTCGTTTTGAATTTAGATGGGCGGATCAATTTGCGTTAGCTATTAATCCGGATCTTGCTCGTAAGTACCACGATGAAGACTTACCACAAGATTGTCATAAGCTCTCAGATTTCTGCTCTATGTGCGGGCCTAAGTTTTGTTCCATGAAGATTAGCCGTGAAGTTAGGGATTTAGCTTTTGACAAAGAGCGGGTTAAAAAGCTCCTCGCAAGCGAAGATTAAGGTGACTTTTATGACCTCTAATATATGTGAGCATGAAAAAGCTCTAGGCTTAGAACCTAAGGCGCTTGAAACACTTAAATTGACTAAAACGCAGATTTTAAATCTCGACATGATGGGCTCTACGCCTAAAAAGATAGTTTTAGTTATCGCCGCTACCGATCCGATAGATGGGGCGGGACTTACCTCCGACTTAAAGACAATAGCTGCTTTTGGGGTGGCAGGCGCCGGAGCGGTCACAGCAGTGACCTGGCAAAACTGTCACCACTTTGGGGGCTTGCAAGCGGTAGAACCCGCAACGTTAGCTGCTGAACTTGAGGCTATTTACGCAGAGTATGGGGCTACCCGTATTGAAGCGGTAAAAATAGGGGCGATCCCTAATGATAAAACGGCTCAAGTCGTAGTTTCATTTTTAAAGCAATATCAAAGCGACCGTGAGGCTTTAGGCGTCCCAGCTCATGTGGTTTGGGATCCGGTTGGTAGTGCTACTAAAGAGGCTACTCAAGAAGCTTCTCAAGACGCTACTCAAGAAGCTCTGCCTACCCGGCTAATCCAAGGTTCTGTTGATTTGGCTGGGACTAACCAAGCTAAGACTTTAACCACCATGTCCTTTAAAAATATTTTAAATGAGATGGCCCAAGTGGTTAGTGTCATTACGCCTAATATTCCTGAAGCTTTAGCGATGAGTGGCTTAACTCCGCCAAGTATAAAAACAGCCGGGGCTTGGTTTGACTTTTTAACTAAGGTGGCGGCGTTCTTTTTAGACGCTGGGTTTAAACAAATTTTGCTCAAAGGGGGGCATGCAGACCAATTAGGTTCAAGGGAAGGGTTCCATTTACCTTGTAACGTGGACTTATTAAGCGATGCAACCCATAACTATTGGTTACTCGACCGTAGAATCATACCGGCCGCAGGCCAGGTGCATGGCACGGGCTGTGCCTTAGCTTCAGCTATGGCGGCGATGCTCGCCGCTAAGAGTACTCGTTTTGATGATCTCTTAAGTGCTGCGGTTATTGCTAAAGCTTTTGTGGTGCGGGGGATTCGTGAAGCGCTTAACGAAAGCCCTGAAGGTTTGGCTAGCTGTGTTAGACGACCTCTTTATTCTCATGAATTGGGGGCGGATTTACCGTACTGCGCTGCTAATCGCGCGGAAGTAGATTGGTTCTTAGCGGGAGAGGCGTTTTTAACTTGTCCATTTAAGCTCGGCTTTTACGTCGTAGTTGATAGTAGCGATTGGATTGAACGCTTATGTAAGGCTGGAGTTAAGACTTTACAGTTACGGATAAAAGATCCGGTAAAACTCCAGGATAAAGCTTTTATCAAAGCTGAAATCGAACGCGCGGTGGCACTTGGTAAGAAATATGAGGCGCGAGTCTTGGTCGACGACTTATGGCAAGAAGCGGCGGCTTTAGGCGCTTGGGGCGTGCATTTAGGGCAAGAGGATCTCGATACGGCGACTTTGACGCAAATTAGAGCGGCAGGGTTACGTCTTGGGGTCTCAACTCATAGTTATGGGGAACTTGCCCGCGCTTTATTATTAGCGCCAAGCTATGTAGCTTTAGGGCATATTTTTCCGACCCAATCTAAAGTGATGCCGTCAGCGCCACAAGGGCTTTACCATTTACGTTCATACGTCGAAGCCTTAGGGGATAAAATGCCAACGGTCGCAATTGGCGGCATTAAGCTTAATACTGTGGAAGCTGTCGCTAAAACTGGGGTTGGTTCAGTTGCCGTCATTACCGCCATCACTAAAGCGTCAGATCCTGAAGCTGCGGTTAAAGCGTGGCAGGAGGCTTTACATGAATAAAAACGCTAATGATGAACAGGAACTTGAGCCAAAGTCACTAAACGATAACCCAAAGGAAACGGCCGAAGGGGCCAAAGTAGATCGTTACGCTCGCATGCGTATTCCTGGTCTTGATGTGGCTAAGCTTACGCAAAGCCGCATTCTAGTTATTGGCGCTGGGGGCGTGGGCGCTCCGTTACTTATGTACCTTGCAGGTGCGGGGGTTAAACATATTACCGTCTGTGATGGAGATACGGTGTCTTTAAGTAACTTACACCGGCAAATCATCTATCAAGAAGCGCAAATTGGGCAAGCGAAAGTAACTTTAGCGGCGCAGGCGCTAACTAAACTTAACAGTGAAGTTGAAGTTAAAACCCGCGGGTTACTTGAAACTAATGAGCAGGTGCTAGAAGCCATGGGGCTTGGAGGCACTGTCGCCCTAGAGCCGAACGTTGCCTCAAAGCAAGTTCCTTCAACACAAAAAGTAGATTTAGCCTCTACTGAGCTAAAGCCTCAAACTGCGGTCGTTGATTTAGTCATCGAATGCACGGATAACGCTAAATCTATGCGTAGGACTCATGACCTATGCTTAAAGCATCACGTACCTTTAATGTTGTTATCAGCAGAAGGGACTGATTTTGCGGTGATGTACTACGACTTTAAAAATCTTGATTATGTAAAAAAATACGGCTGTTTAGGCTGTGTGGGGTATACGCCACTTTTAGGGCGGGCTTTTCCGGGGATCTTAGGGCCTGCAGCCGGCATGGCTGGAGTCTTTGCTGCCGGTGAAGTGATTAAACTTTTAGGGGGGCTTAAGAGCAAGCTTTACGGCTCCATGGCTTATTTTAGAAATGGTGAGTTAGCGTATTTTGAGCTTGCGTCTGACGATAAATGCTTAGTGCATAATGCGTAATACGCAATGTAATACGTATTACGTAATACACAATACGTAGCTTTGAGGTGGGGCAATTTGCTTACGATGCTTATAGGAAGCTTAGGCGGTAAGCGAGCATGAGTAGTTCTCATGCACACTTAAATAAGTTGCTTGCATGAGCGCTTATTAAGTTGCTTACAGGAGTGCTTAAAAGCGCTTAGGTCACAACACAAATTTAAAGGACAGTAACGATATGATTATTTATGTAAATGGGGCGTCACAAGAAACTTCGGAGCAAGTTTTAGGGGGCGTGCTTAAAGGAATTTCGGGGGTGCCCGAAACTTTTGCGGTAGCTGTGAATGGAAAAATTGTCCCTCGCAGCAAACATCAAGAGTTCGTGATTAACGCAGGTGATAAAATCGAAATCTTTGCCCTAATGGCTGGAGGTTAAAAATGACAGAGATGAATAAGCAAGAACACGCAGTAAGTCCATTACTCGCTTCTTTAGGTGATAAGCCACTAAATTTAGGTGGGGTCGAATTTACGTCTAGATTTTTTACCGGGACCGGTAAATTTGCGAATGCCGATTTATTAGCTAAGGCTGTAGTTGCATCTGGGACTCAATTAGTCACTATGGCGGTAAAACGCTGTGATTTTAAAAATGGGAGCGACGCGATTCTACCGGCTTTAAAAAAAATTCCAGGCATTACGTTATTACCTAATACCTCTGGGGCGCGTACAGCCAAAGAAGCGATTTTTGCGGCGCAGTTAGCTCGTGAAGCTTTAGGGACCCGTTTTGTGAAAGTCGAAATTCATCCTGACCAGCGTTATTTGCTACCTGATTCCGTTGAAACTTTAGAAGCCGTTAAGGAATTAGTAGGGCAAGGTTTTATCGTCTTACCATATTGCGCTGCAGATCCTGTTATTTGCCATCGTTTAGCTGAAGCCGGGGCGCATGCGGTGATGCCTTTAGGGGCGCCAATTGGGAGTAACCAAGGGCTCACCACTAAGAGCATGTTAAAAATCATCATTGCCCAAAAGACGGTACCTGTAGTGGTTGATGCCGGTATTGGGGCCCCGTCTCAAGCGGCTGAAGCTATGGAAATGGGGGCGGATGCCGTTTTAGTAAATACTGCGGTTTCAGTTGCCACCAATCCGGTTGCTATGGCTACCGCCTTTAAGTATGCAGTTGAAGCTGGCCGTGCTGCTTATTTAGCAGGTCTTGGAGCTATTAGTGAAGTAGCTCATGCCACTAGTCCATTAGAAGCATTTTTAGCGGAAGAAGGTCTTTAGGTCAAACTAAGTACGTAAAGGATTATTACCATGAGTTTTTACGATGAAATTACTAAGGTTAATATCATGGATTACGCCCGTGAAGTTGACCTTATGACCGATAATGACGTTGCCCGCGCTTTAGCGCGAGCCCGCCACAACGAACAACTTGAGCTAGGGGATTTTATGGCTTTAATTTCTCCTGCCGCAGCGCCTTACCTCTCTGACATGGCGGTGCTAGCTCAACGTTTTACTAGACAGCGCTTTGGGAATGGGGTGAGCATGTATGTGCCTCTTTATTTGACTAACCTTTGCACCAATAACTGTCGTTACTGTGGTTTTGCGGCTCATAATAAGTTTCCGCGCCGCGTTTTAACGGCTGCTGAAACTAAGCAAGAATGTGAAGCTATTAAAGCCATGGGTTATGAAAACATCCTCGTTGTTACTGGGGAAAATGAACGCCGCGGGGGCATGGATTACTTTAGAGAAATGCTTCCTATTGTGCGGGAATATGCTTCTTACCTTTCGATGGAAGTGCAACCAATAGATACTGAAGATTACCGTGAACTAAAAACCTTAGGTTTAGATGCGGTCATGGTTTATCAAGAAACCTATGATCCTGCTTGCTATAAAGAAAACCATCTAAGTGGCAAGAAAACCGACATGCGTTATCGTATGGAAACCCCTGAACGTTTAGGGGATGCGGGGATCGATAAAGTTGGAATTGGGGCGTTATTAGGGTTGTTTGATTGGAAGGCTGATACCGTCGCACTAGCTCGGCATTTGCTCTACATGAGACAGCATTATTGGCAAACTAGAATGAGCTTGTCATTTCCGCGTTTAAGACCAGCAGCTGGTGGTTTTGAGCCGGTAAGTCCGGTAAATGATCGCCAAATGATCCAAACTTTATGCGCATGGCGTCTGTTTGACCATGAACTTGAAATCTCAATTTCTACCCGCGAAAGCAGAAGATTTAGAGATGTAATTGTGCCAGTGGTTATTACTGCTATTAGCGCTGGCTCTTCGACTCAGCCAGGTGGGTACGCGGTAGACCATCATGATTTACCACAGTTTATTATCAATGATGATAGAAGTGTTCAAGAAGTAACGGCCGCCTTAAAGCAATCAGGCTTAGAACCTATCTTTAGGGAAACAAGAAGCTCGATTGTGGCATAAGAAATGGTGTTAAGTGAAGTGGTAAAACTGCACTTAAGTGGCAAACCTGCGGTTAAGCAGTAAACCTAGCAGAGGTTTAAAACCATAAAACTGCAGAAGTTAGGAACCACCAAAAGCTACAGAAGTTTAAAAAGTTTGAAACCACAAGGTAAAAACTTAAAAGAAAAATGGATTGGTTGTTAGTTTTAAGGCACTAATAATCGATCTATTTTTTTTTCGTTTTGGTATAAGTCAAGCTAGCTTCGACAAAAAATTACTACATACCACACTTGGCCGTTTAAGCCACCTCGTCAATGTGGTTAACGTCGTTTCCTAGGTATTCTTGGTTCTTTATTTGGCTAGCTATCTTGTCTCGTTTATCTCTGAAGTTCATGAGAGTAACTTCAGCAGGCATTTGGTGAAACTTAAGACGTTTCATAGCAGTAACTTCACAGTCACCTTGCTTGAGCGTGGAAATAAATTCATTACGCCTTTCCATAATGGCAGGTCCTTGGCCTGCATGGCACTCTGATGGTGTTATATAGCAAATACCGCTATGAATTTTTTTTCGTTATACCAAGTATAAAATTTTCACACCATGAGCGCGCTTCCTCAAGGGTTCTAAAGCTCTTTGGTATGGGCATAGTGTGGCAATGCTTCAAAAGCGCAAATGAAGACTCAATATAGGCATTATCATTACATTACTCTGTCTAGGGCGAGAGTAGTGTGTTTGTACCCCAAGCTCATAGCATTGGTATAGCATGTTTTTGCCCTTCATAGGGGCGCCATTATCGGAGTGTAAAATTAGCTTATTTTTTAGCTTAATTAAATTCCTTCCTTTTTCACCTTGCACCTCTTCCCATTCGAAGTTTTCCTTGTGTACTGCGGCTTTTAAGAAATTAGCAGCCAAGGTATCGGACTGTTTTTCATGCACCTTATGATGAATGATCTTACGGCTATACATATCAATCACAGAGTATAGGTAATAATACTCGCCACTTATGGACTTGTAGAGATATGTGATATCCCTACATCAAATTTGATTTGGCCCTGTGGCTACTAAGCGTTTTTGGTTGAGGGTGTGTTGTGCTCCTTTACCACTTTTGGGTTCTTAACGGGCTTACGTAGATTATGTTTATTCATAACGCGCCAAACGTAACTTCTTGATCCCATGTAGTAACCTATAGAGTTGCCATTTTCATCTTTGCGGTCAAGGC
>OQVS01002297.1_pt1 | contig 12346 bp, 13 predicted proteins | sample 1691601 | NCBI WGS metagenome assembly OQVS01 (sample SAMN03418268, study PRJEB22391) | human gut metagenome | biome: human-gut; feature: organic feature; material: feces | host: Homo sapiens | place: Tanzania | collected 2013-01 | reverse complement strand
GTGCCTTTGGGGAGCGCGGCGAGATCGTGTTCGTCAACACGCAGAAGACGGTTGACACCAAGGTTCTCGAAAAGGCAATCGAGAAACTGGAGCGTCAGTTCAAGTACATCGTCAAGGTGTCCGACAAGGACATGGCGAGCAGCGCCGGCAGGTTTGTGATCCGTCTTGAAGACCTCGACCGTCCGGAACGCATCCTTCTCGCGCCGGAGAACTTCTGGGTGAGCGTGAACGTGAAGAGCCTCGCCGCCGACAACCCTCCGAAGGCCATCCTCGCCGACCGGTTCGAGAAGGAGGTGCGCCGTGCGTTTGCGTTCGTGTGCGGCGGCACGTGCGGAACCGAGCCCAACGGCATCTGCCGGATGGTGAAGAGCCTTTCCGACCTCGACGCGATACCGGGGCTCGACTTCGCGCTCGATGTTGAGGCTCGCATCGTCAACAATATGCGCGAGACGGAAATCAAGCCATACCGCATCGCAAAATACTCCGAGGCAGTCCAGGAAGGCTGGGCTCCCGCCCCCACCAACGACGCGCAAAAAGACATTTGGGACAAGGTTCACGCTCTGCCCACCGAGCCGATCAAGATCAAGCCCGAAACGAAGAAGGTCACGGAATAGCCCTGCCGAATGTCGCTTGTCGAAAGTCGCTACGGATGTCGGCCGCCGATTGTCGAATGTCCCTGATGCCCTATGAAATACACCTACGCCTACAAAACCTCTGATGGAATCCGCCACGAGGATTCCATGAATGCCTCCTCACGCGAGGAGGTATTCGAGACATTGCGGGCGAAAGGCATCAAGGCGATAAAGGTGGTCGCCGCCGACGGCTCGAAGGCCAACGGCGAGGTGCGTGGCGTTCGCAAGCGCGTCGTCGCCGCCGTAGCCGTCGCTGTCGCGCTTGCAGTCGGTACGGTCGCGTACTTGGCCGGGGAGCGCCAGAACGCCCCACAGGGCGATTTAAGCGACAATCCGGCGGCTCAATCCCCGCGCCACCAGATCTACGGCGATCCGGCGATTGTGAGTCGGTTTGACAATGGCGACTTCACGGACGTTCTCGACCGCGAGGGTGACCGGATGCTTGCGGCGTTCGCACAGCCGGGCAAAATATGTGGAGGCGCGTCGAGGTTTCCGAGTGCCGCCTTTGATGCCTACGCAGCAAACGACCTTGCAGCAGATCACGATCTTGTCATCTCTGCCGATGATTCGCGTGAGGCGCAGGAACTGAAGCAGATCGTAAACGGGATGCGCGAGGAGATGCGGGAGTACCTTGCCAACGGCAACGGAACGGCGCGTTCCTACTGGCGGAGGCTCAACGAGCGGTCTCTTTCCGAGATGCAGATTTACGAACGCATCGTCCGCGAACTCAAGAACGAAACCTCCCATGCTGTGTGGGAGGAAAAGAACGACGCGCTCCGTCGCATCGGTCTGCGGACGATTCCGAATCCGCATGAGTAGTCCGTATCCCCGCTCCAATTCCAGTCATCCAGCCCGATCCGTTTCCTAACAACTTTATCGGTACCATTGATGTTGCGGTTCCAGCAGAACCGCAATCATAATTTTTGTTTATCCCTGCGCCCACTACGGCGGCGCAGTACAGGCCGACGGCATCACCTCGGCCAATACAGTGGGCTACCAAAACAAGACGGTGACCATCAACACTCGTGCTATGCGCTCGGCGGCGACCTTTCTCAAGGTCGGCGAGAATCCGACGGCGATCAAGATCTCCGACATCAAGCAGAATGTTGGCGATCCTGGAGACCTCACGCTCTGCACCTACGATGACAACGTGACGCAACAGCATAAGTATCAGTTCTTCTCGACTGAGGCTACAGGCGGCGAACTACCAGAAGGATGGTATGTCCTTGACAACAACGGTGATCCAGACTTTGAAAAGGGACCGCAAACTGATGACCTCCCTTATGGTCAGGGCTGCGTGATTGTTTCGGCAAACAGTAGTGCGGAATACACTTCCGCTGGCGAGGTCGATTCCATCAAGCGTGAGTTCACAATTACAATCAACACACGTAAAATGATGGGGAATGTTCTGCCGAGGTCAGTCTATTTGAGCGAAATAAAGCAGACGGTCGGAGATCCGGGAGACCTTACTCTCTGCACCTATGATGATAACGTCACGCAACAGCACAAGTATCAGTTCTTCTCGACCGAGGCGACGGGCGGGGAACTGCCAGAAGGATGGTATGTTCTCGACGGCAACGGTGACCCTGACTTCGAGAGTGGCCCACAGGATTTTACACTTGCGTCCGGCAGTGGTTTCGTTGTCGTATCGGCAAACAGCAGCGCGGTGCTTCAATTTCCGAAGGCGATCAACAAATAAGGATTTGAACTGTCGGGCAGGGTGTCCGATGGCTCAATTACAGGAAAAGAAAAAGGATAACGAAAATGAAGAAACTAATGTTTATGCTGGCTGCCGTTGCAATAGTGGCATCTGTCCACGCAGCATCCGTATCATGGTCAACCGTGGCCATGTACAATGCAGAAGGCGCAAAAGTTGCTGACACTGTAAAAGTGTATGTGTACCTCATGGATAAGACCACTTACGAGGGTCTGACTGACATTTGGGACACCTATAGTGCTGATGTCAAGGCTGGCGGCACAACCGCCGACGGGCAGAAAGGTTCGGGAAAATACACGCATAAAGCCTCCAACATCTACGCACCTGCTACGGCTGATCCCAACAAGACGTACTACGCTGCAATCATCGCCACCTACGGGTCGGGCGACAGCATGATGTACTATGCCGAGAAAGCATCGGTCACGACCGGTGACGATGGCGCGGGTGACTTCACAATGGGTGGGGGACATCTCGACACAGCTGCAGCGGCCAAGAATGCGTGGTCTTCGGCTGGTTCCGTTCCAGAGCCAAGCTCTGGCCTGCTGATGCTCGTCGGTCTTGCGGGTCTTGCCCTGCGTCGCCGTCGTGCGTAATTCGGGAGGGTCGCAGTCCTATGCGACCGCATAAAGACAAAGAAGCCGTCCTCGCGAGAGGACGGCTTCTTTGCGTTAGGTGGTCACGACAAGCATGACCCTCCCGTGTGCGTTAGCTGCGTTTACGGCGGAGCGCAAGGCCAGCGAGACCGACGAGCATCAGCAATCCGCTCGTCGGTTCTGGCACGGAGGCAGACTGCCAGCCTGTTGCTGCGGCCGAAGCGGAATCGATGTGTCCGGCACCAAAGGTGGTGTAACCGCCATTACCATCGTCACCGGTCGTGACAGAGGCTTTCTCGGCGTAGTACTTCATGTCATCACCAGTGCCAATTGTCGCGATGATCGCGGCATAGTAAGTGGTGTTGGCAACAGCAGAGCCGTCCGGTGATGGAACGGTAGCCTTGCTTGTGTACGTGCCTGACGTGGTCTTGTTGTCCGCACTCGCACCACCAGTTTTCACATCGGCACCGTATGTTCCCCAAATGTCTGTAAGCCCATCGTATGCATCAGCATCAGCAAGCATATAGACATAGACGGTAACGGAGTTTTTGACCTTCGCACCTTCTGCGCTATACATCGTAGTTGAACCCCACGATACAGTAGCAGCTTGGACAGACGCTGCCATCGCGACAGCCGCCAGCATAAACATTAGTTTCTTCATTTTCGTTTTCCTTTTTCGTTTCCTGTTATTGATCCGTTGAACACTGTGCTCGACAGTTCAAATTGTTACTCGTTGATTGCCTTCGGGAACTGAAGGACGGCCGAGTTGCTACTCGAAACGATTACAAATCCTTCTCCCGAAGCAATTGTGAAGTCTTGCGTACCTGCCTCAATGTTGGGTTCACCATAGCTATTAATGCTGTACCACCCAGCATCTATACCTTCGCCCTCTGCAACTTCATCAGAGAAATAGATGTACTGTGCCAGACGCGTTACGTTGTTATCATATGTGCAGAAAACCAAGTCGCCAGGATCGCCAACCGTCTGCTTTAGTTCACTCAACCGAATTGCCCTTGGAAGGACATTGCCCATCATCTTACGAGCACCTGCTGTGACGGTGAACTCCCGCTTGATGGAATCAACTTCACCCGCAGACGTGTATTCCGCACTTGAGCTCGTTGAGTTGATCACACACCCCTGCCCATAAGGGAGGGCGACATTCTGCACCCCCGCCTCAATATTGGGTTCGCCATAGCTATTGACGCTGTACCATCCCGCATCGATACCTTCGCCCTCTGCAATTTCATCAGAGAAATAGATGTACTGTGCCAGGCGTGTCACGTTGTCATTGTATGTGCAGAGCGTGAGGTCGCCGGGATCGCCGGAGGTCTGCTTGATATCGGAGATCTTGATTTCCGTCGGGTTTTCACCGATGAGGAGGAAGGTTGCCGCCGAGCGCATGGCACGGTCACCAGCCGTCACGGTCTTGGCTTGGTAGCCGACCGTATTGGCCGAGGAAATTCCGTCGGCCTGTACTGCGCCGCAGAACGCAACGAGCGTCGCAGCAATCATTAGTTTCTTCATTTTCGTCTTCCTTTTCCCCGGAACTCTGTCCGGTTTCTCACCTTCCGAAACATCTGCACGATCTCGCTTTCACGATACCCAGACCGTTACTCGTTTCAATCGTACTCCTGCTCCTTCTGATGAGGTTTTTGTTTGCCCCCAACGACACCATACCGCCGAGGTATCCCTCCTAAAAAGACTTGGCCGTTATGAATTGACCTAATCCTCCTAAAAGAGACGCATATGTTATCTCATATTCGGCCATCGCTGTCAAGGGGGTCCAATAAAATTTTTCGCAAAATGGGAAGTGAAAACAGGGCGGTTTATAGCTCTGCGTAGTGTGACTTCACGCCATCGACGTGTTCTCGCAAGTCGGCAGCGGTATGTGCGCCCATCGGATCGAGAATGAAATCCAGCCCCTCGCGACGAACGAGTTTCGCCACGGGCACAAAATCACTGTCGCCCGAAACAAGGATCATCTGATCGACAAGCCGCTTGTATGCCAAGTGGGCGATGTCGATCCCAATTCTCATGTCGACACCTTTTTGCTCAATTCGGAGTTCAAGGTCATCGTTGGCCAGGGAGGCGACATCCCTGCGTCCGGCACACACGTCCTTCATCACGTCAGCACGAAGCACGTATCTGATGCCTGCTGCGGAGAGGCGTCCCAACCGAAGCGCGACCTTCCGCTTTGTGACAAGTGCGTTGAAAAAGTCCCTCGTCCATTACAGGCGGGCAATCGTAGTTGTAGTTTTGCCTACCATGTCTATTCTCTCGTATAGGAGATTTACAAAAGGCACCGAGCCTTCCTCGATCACCGTATCTTGGACGACTCACATCTCGGCGTCGTTCAATTCGCCCATAAGGGCAAAGAATTGATTCAACTTATCCTATAGCGGAGCCGGCTTCAAAGGGGGTACGCGAAAAACTGCGGCGCAGTACAGGCCGACGGCATCACCTCGGCCAATACAGTGGGCTACCAAGCCAAGACGGTGGCGGGCGGCGACCGTGCCATGCGCTCGGCGGCAACCTTCTTGCTCGTTGGCGAGAACCCGACGGCGATCAAGATCTCCGACATCAAGCAGAATGCTGGCGATCCCGGTGATCTTACGCTCTGCCTCTACAACGACAACGTGACGCGCCTTGCAAGTTATTGGTATTTTTCTTCCGAGGCTACTGGTGGCGAACTCGATGAGGGTTGGTATCTTCTCGACAACAACGGCGAACCAGATTTTGAAGGTGGCGTGAAAGAGGCGTCACTTCCGTATGGGCAGGGTTGCGTGATTAACTCGGTAAATTCAAGCGCAGAATACACCTCCGCTGGAGAGGTCGATTCCATAAAGCGCGAGTTCACCGTTCCTGGAGGTGCGCGTAAGATGATGGGGAATGTCCTCCCAAGGTCGGTTAACTTGAGTGAGATTAAGCAGACGGTTGGTGATCCCGGCGATCTTACCTTCTGCACCTACAATAACAACGTTACACGTACTGCGAGCTACTGGTTCTTTTCGACTGAAGCGACCGGTGGTGAACTTGAAGAGGGCTGGTATCTTCTCGACAACAATGGCGAGCCCGATTTCGAGAAAGGGCCGCAGAACTTGGAGCTTGCATCGGGGCAGGGTTTCGTTGTGAACTCGGTAAACAGCAACGCGGTTCTCCAGTTCCCGAAGGCCATCAACGAGTAACGATTTGAACTGTCGAGCGTAGTGTTCGGCGGATCAATAACAGGAAACGAAAAAGGAAAACGAAAATGAAGAAACTAATGTTTATGCTGGCGGCTGTCTCAATGGCGATATCCGCCAACGCTGCGTCGGTATCGTGGACAACAGTTGGCATTTATGATGCTGACGGTGCCAAGATCAAGGATGCGGCTACCGTGTATGTCTATCTCATGGACAAGACGGCTTATGATGGCCTCTCTGACGCATGGGCGACATACGGCGATAATGTTAAGGCTGGAGGTTCAGAGGCTGCAAATGCCGGTGGCACGAAGACTGGCAAGTACACGCATAAGGCCAATATCTATGCGCCGAATGGTACGGCAACCGCCAACACAACCTACTATGCCGCTATCATTGCGACGTATGGTACAGGCGATGACATGAAGTACTACGCAGAAAAGGCTTCTGTCACGACTGGTGAAGATGGCGAAGGTTTGTATCAGTTCGGACTTGGTAAACTTGACACTGCCGCTTCAGCAGCAAGTTCCTGGTCTGCCGCGTCATCGGTTCCAGAGCCGACGAGCGGCCTACTTATGCTCATTGGCATGGCTGGCCTTGCGCTTCGCCGTAAACGCGCCTAACGTAAACGGGTGTGTCACGCTTGTCGTGACCGCACAATCGAGTAGGGGGATTTCTCCCCCTCTCACACCACGGGGCGTGCCTTTTATGGCACCCCGCGGTTTCTGTCATTTCGGTATTGCCATTGGGATAAGTCCCCGCTTTCTGAACCACTCCGCGCCCATGGCCCTGTGCGCCTGCGGGGACAGTGCCATTCGACACCATCCCCTTCGGCTCATCGCAAGTTCCCATGCTTGGTATTCCCTGCATCCGTTCTCCATGAGGAATCTGGCGATCCCCATGCGCCGTTTGCATTGTTTCAGACGGTAGCACCGCAGTTTCCGCCGTAGCCATTGTCCGGTTTCGCTGCACCAGTTCTTCGCGTTGGCAAGTCTGAAATAGACCAGCCATCCGCCAAGCGTCCTGTTCAGTTCTCCGATTACAGCCTCCAGTTTCCTTCCGCGATTGCGTCTCGTCAGTTCCTTTATGCGCTTCTTCATCCTCTCCTTGCTCTTCTTGCCTATCCAGAGTTTGCCGCCGCTCCCGATTGTGTAGCCGAGAAAGGTGCATTCCCCCGGTTTGGCGACCTTGCTCTTCGTCTCGTTCACTTTCAGCCGGAGTTTCTGCGCGATGAATCGCCTTATGCTCTCCATCACCCTCTCCCCTGCCTTCTGCGACTTCACGTAGATGTTGCAGTCGTCCGCATACCGGCAGAACCTGTGCCCTCTGCGTTCCAGTTCCTTGTCGAGTTCGTCAAGGACGATGTTTGCCAGCAGCGGAGACAAAGGCCCTCCTTGCGGAGTTCCCTCCTCTCGTCTGCGGCATACGCCGTCTTGCATGAGACCTGCCTTGAGGAACTTGAGTATCAGCCGCAGCAGACGGCCTTCCTTCATGTCCCTTGCAAGCCTTGCCATGAGTCTCGTGTGATTCACCTTGTCGAAGAACTTTTCGAGGTCGAGGTCCACCACTGTCGAGTAGCCCCCTTCCACATACGCACTTCCTTGCTTCAGGGCTTGATGCGCACTCCGATTCGGCCGAAAGCCGAAACTCGATTCCGAGAATACCCTTTCGTATAGCGGGCTTAGGACTTGCGCCACCGCCTGCTGGACGATTCGGTCTTTCACCGTGGGTATTCCCAACTGCCGCATCCCCCCGCTCTGCTTCGGGATTTGCACCCCTCTAACCGCAACGGGTCTGTATTGTTCCGCGAGCAGTAGCTTCTGCATTTCGAGGATGTGCGACAGTGCCTTTCTCTCGAACTCCTCGACGGTCTGCCCGTCGATTCCGCTCGACCCCTTGTTGGCTCTGACGCGCTTCCACGCCACATGGAGATTGTTGGCGTCCGCCACCTTCTCCATGAGGTTTCCCGTGTCGCCGAGTTCGTGTTTCCCCTCCATTGGCTTTTGAGAATCTTGCATTTGCAACCATCGGCATTTCACTTCGCCGCTCTCGCAAGGCAAGTGGCAGGGCTGGTCGAACGACATCACCGTCTGACCTTCCAAGTCCTTTATCTTCCTCTTTCTGCCCATGTGGTTCTGTTGTCTCGTGACTTTATGACTGATTCCGCCCTTCGTTGCCAAGGACAACTACTATGGCTTCTGCTGACTTCTGCCCAGTCCATATTGCGCCATCGCTGACGCCTTTGGCCTTGTATTGGCGAACCGTGCAGACCTCCAGGAATAAGACACCCATCTTTCTCCCGGCGGGACATGGATTTACCACCCTGCTACGGTTAGGGTTGGGGCTTTGTCGTGTAATGCCGACTTGCCCGCAGGTAGGCCTTGTATCCATTTCCTGTTCGTGTCCTCCGAGTTTCGTCTTGGACTTCCTTCATCCACTCCCTCGCGGGAGCAAACTTGTCTTCGACTATTTGATTCCTCCTAACTGGCTCATTGGAGACTTTCACTCCAGATGATGTGTCATGTCCTGCGTACATAAAAAGAAGCCGTCCTCTCACGAGGGCGGCTTCTTCGTCTTTATACGGTCGCAGAGGACTGCGACCCTCCCGAATTACGCACGACGGCGGCGCAGGGCAAGACCCGCGAGACCGACGAGCATCAGCAAACCAGAGGTCGGTTCTGGAACAGAGCCTGCCGAAGACCATGCGGATGCGGCAGCCGTCTGCGATGCAATCGTTCCTGCACCAAAAGTTGTGAAAGAACCATTGCCATCATCTCCAGTCGTGACGGACGCCCTTTCGGCGTAGTACATCATACTGTCACCAGTACCGTATGTCGCAATGATTGCGGCATAGTACGTTGTATTGGCTACCGCCGTTCCGTTTGGTGCAACTACACTGGCCTTATGGGTGTACTTGCCCGTTTGGGTTCCACCAGCATTTGCGGCAGTAGTGCCTCCTGCCTTGACATCATCACCGTATGTAGCCCACACGTCAGACAACCCGTCATAGGTCGTTTTATCCATGAGGTAAACATACAAGGTAACAGAATCTGCGACCTTAGATCCTGATGCATTATACAATGCACCGGACGTCCACGATACCGATGCCGCATGGACAGACGCCGCCATCGCGACAGCCGCCAGCATAAACATTAACTTCTTCATTTTCATTTCCTTTGTTTGTTATTGAACTGTCGAACACCGTGTTCGACAGTTCAAATCGTTACTTGTTGATAGCCTTCGGGAACTGGAGAACAGCCGAGCTATTGGCAGACACAACCACAAATCCAGCACCAGAGGCTATGTCGAAATTCTGGACACCAAGTTCAAACCGTGGTTCATCGTTGCTGTTAAGAACATACCAGCCTTCTTCAAGTTCGCCGCCGGTTGCTTCGGACGAGAAGTACCAGTACTGGGCCTGCCGGGTTACGTTATTGTCGTATGTGCAAAAAGTAAGGTCTCCAGGATCGCCCGCAGTCTGCTTAAGTTCGCTCAACTGAACAGTCCTCGGAAGGACATTGCCCATCATTTTACGCGCACCGGCAGTAACCGAGAATTCGCGCTTGATGGAATCAACTTCACCTGCAGAAGTGTACTCCGCGCTGCCATTTGCCGAAACAATTACGCACCCCTGTCCATACGGAAGTGAAGTGTCTTGAATACCAAGTTCAAATTGTGGTTCGTCGTTGCTGTTGAGAAGATACCACCCCTCATTAAGTTCACCACCAGTTGCCTCCGCTGAGAAGAACCAGTACTGAGCTTGGCGCGTTACATTGTCATTGTAGGTGCAAAGCGTAAGGTCACCGGGATCACCCGCTGTCTGCTTGATGTCGGAGATCTTGATCGCCGTCGGATTCTCGCCGATGAGGAGGAAGGTCGCCGCAGACCGCATGGCGCGGTCGCCAGCCGTCACGTTCTTGGCTTGGTAGCCTACTGTATTAGCCGAGGAAATTCCGTCGGCCTGTACTGCGCCGCCGTGTGGATTGCGGAGATAATAAGAAATCGAAAGCGGGGAATCGCGCTTTTCGTGCATTCCCCGCTTTTCTCAAATCAAGTCCGTGACGCGGATGTTGTCGATGTTGGGCTGGGCGGGATCGGCGTAGTAGTGCATGATGGTGCGGATGTCGTCTCCGGAGATCGACACGGCCATTTCCGCGCCGAACTTCTGATAGACGTGATCGACGCAGATCTTGCGCAGCTCGTACGCGCCCTTGGTTCCCGTGAAGCCCATGCCGCGCATGGCGGCGTTCAGCTCGTCGAACACGGCCTCGTCGAGTTCCGGAAGATCGTCGCCGTTGAAGAGTGTGCGCATCTGCGCCCAGATCGACGGATGCACGGGCCACTTCACGACTCTCCCCGATGAGTGTTCCGTCTTGCGCGGCGTGTAGTTCAGGAACACGCGCCCGTCGCGCTCCACGAAGTTGTCGCGCTTAAGGCGCATGATGTCGCCGTTGCGCATGGCGAACTCGAGCATCATCGTGGCCGCGAACCACAGCTCCCCCGGGCGCAGGGCGACGTACCACTCCTTGACCTTGGCGAGGGTGGCCTCGTCCGGGCGGCGGTAGCGCGGGGCCTTCGGGCGGTGCCCGAACGACGGGAACGGCGGTATCTTCCAGCCGCGGTCCTCGTAGTACGGAAGAACCCACTTGGCGAAGAGCTGCCGCAGCTGGTAGAGCGACGAGATCGCGGTGATGGGGCGCGTGCCGTCCTTCAGCATGTCGGCGAGGTACTTGTGTATGAGCGGCGGCTTGATGACCGAGACGAGCGGGAAGTCCTCGTCGAGCGCCATGCGGTCGTGTCCGCAGCGTTCCCTGCGGTCGTTCACCCAGCGCATGAAACGCCGGTAGCCCACGAGGGTGTTCTTCACGGTTCCCTCATTTGGCCGCCCGCATTTGAGGCGTTCGACGGTGGCGGACTCAAGGTAGGTCTTGAGCATCTTGTTCATTGTCGGTGTAGTCATCGTTTTTCATTTCCTTTCCACTAATAGGGCAATTTTATGCCATGGGGAATTGCCTAATCGTTAGTTTTTCTGCCTAATCGAGTTGTGCGAATGGGCAGAAAATATTATAATTTAGGCAACTCAAAAAGGAAATATTATGCACATTTTCGACTACAAGAACGCCCCTGTGAAACTTCTCACGCCGGAAATAACGGCGTTGCTCTCTGCTATACATGAATACAAAGGCAAGCAGGAGCTTTACCTCAATGCAAGGCCAGACGTACTCAATGCATTGATTGAAGTCGCAAAAGTGCAATCAACCACATCTTCAAACCGCATTGAGGGCATTTCCACGTCTGATGCACGTATGCGCGAACTGATGTCGCAGAAAACGATTCCGCGAAACAGGAACGAGAAGGAGATTGCCGGGTATCGTGATGTTCTCAAGACAATACACGAAAGCCACGACTTCATCGCCATCACGCCAAACGTGCTGCTGCAACTCCACCGAGATCTCTATTCCAAGTTGCCGCAGGGAATCGGGGGGCATTGGAAGTTGAACGACAATGTCATCGAGGAGACCGATGCCGCCGGAAACACGTTCGTCAGATTTCGCCCGGCAAGCGCAGTTGAAACGCCCGATGCGATGGAATCGCTCTGCACGGAATACCGTCGGGCGGTCGATGAAGGGAGGTTTGATCCTCTCATGCTCATTCCGATGTTCATTTTCGATTTCCTCTGTGTTCATCCGTTCCATGACGGAAACGGCCGTATGAGCCGTCTGCTCACGCTACTGCTGCTCTACCGCTCCGGTTTCATGGTGGGCAAGTACATAAGCCTCGAAATGCTCATAGAGGACTCGAAGGCCGAATACTACGAGGCGTTGCAGACGAGTTCTGGGAATTGGCGCGAGAACGACTGCGACATGAGGCCGTTTGTGCAGTACACGCTTGGCATAATCCTGAAAGCGTACCGCGAACTCGAATCTCGTGTGGAAGGCATCGTCACGTCCCGAATGAGCAAGGCAGACCGCATACGCGCCGTAGTGAATGCAACGCTTGGCAAGGTGACGAAGCGCGACATACTCGCCAAATGTCCGGACATCAGCACAGCGATGGTTGAAATGACATTGAAAGCCATGCTTGACGAGGGGACAATCAGCAAGACGGGCGGAGGCCGCTCAACGGCATACGTCCGCAACAATTAGCAGCTTCCTGATTCCAGATTACCGCATTTTTCCCAACGGCAGGGTACGTCGCCCCGCGACCACCAAGCTCTCCCCTGCC
>OQVS01002296.1_pt1 | contig 12350 bp, 10 predicted proteins | sample 1691601 | NCBI WGS metagenome assembly OQVS01 (sample SAMN03418268, study PRJEB22391) | human gut metagenome | biome: human-gut; feature: organic feature; material: feces | host: Homo sapiens | place: Tanzania | collected 2013-01 | reverse complement strand
AATCTAACTCCGTTTGATGAGCCTTTGAATAAAATAAAGGTTATAGATACTGGATTGAAGAAAAAGAAGATTGATACGGCTACAGAAGAGGAAAAGATAAAAGCTCAAATTGTTTCCTTAAAGCAGAATGCAGGAAATGAAAAATCGAGTATAGCATATAAGCAAATATGTAAAGAGAAACTGTTTTGGGATGTAGAGGAGCCCAAATTAAGTCATGAGCAGTTTCATTCTTTGTTGAGTGAAGGAGGTTTGATGGATAATCTCTTGTTGTTTATTAAGCATAAAGATGAGTATAAACAGTATCGTATAAACAACTTCGTTGATACGATATTGCAAGATGACAGAAAGGTTTCTGGATTGGCGTTCTTGTTGAAGTATGAGAATCTCATAGGCCTTTTCGAACTATATAGGCAGTTTCAGAATGATGTGGTTAAGCCATGTTTGAATCTAAATTTCGAGCGCTTAGCCAGTTTTGAGCTGAAAATTCCTAAAGAATTGGTTGGACAAGTTCAAAAGCAAGACATAAATTTTTGTAAGAAACTTAAAGATAATTTGTGTCAACTTTATGCTTCTTCTGTAGCACTTCATCAAGATGTTGCCAAGATGTTGGAAGATAGAAATTGTTTTGTAAAGGATATTTTTCTTAATATAAAAGAACTTCCATCGACAGATTGTCCTTTGTGTGGAAAACATTATGAGGATAGAAATCAGTTGCTGAAAGTTATAGGAAACTATGGGAAAATATTTAATAGCCATTTTCAAGAGAGCGGTAAGGCTCTTCAAATGGAATTGAACAATTTGCGTGGATATGTGCAAGATCATTTTATAAAGCCTATCAATAGTTATTTTTCGAAAGCGGGATATTCGGTTCATCTGAAAACAATTTATTCAGATTCAGATATACAGTTTGCAAAGAGAAATTTGCATGCTATGACAGAACGATTAGGAATTCACATTACTGGTGATTTTACGTTCGAAGGATTACATACAAAGCTAAAAAGTGAATTGTATGATCGAAAACAAAAACTTTCAGATGGGATAGATTTTAAATTGTTAGATTCTATTTATCAGAATGTAGCCAGATTTGTTTCAAAAGAAAATTTGAATGAGGATGCTATAATTAGTAAACGTTCTTATTTACAAATGATTTGGGGACAAATGGCTTCGCAAGAGTTGCAAAAATACCATACGGATTTGAACAAAACTTCCCAAAGGCTCAAAAGTATCAATAGCCTGATTAAAGGGTTATCGAAATTAAAAAAGGAAATTGAGAATCAGCGACAAAGTTATTTTAGCACATTGTTGTCTGATATTAAGATATTGTTCTACATCTATTCTGGTAGGATTATGCAGACTTGCTATTTCGGTCGAGGCTTGTTTATAAAGCCTGATGCAAAATGTAAGCATATTATTTTTACATCTGGCACAAGTGAAGGTAATGATGTGGATGCTTTGTTCAATATGAGTAGTGGTCAATTAGTAACACTTGTCATATCCTTGTTGTTGTCTCTAAATAAACTTTATGGAAAGACTTCGATTTTGGCAATTGATGATCCTATTCAAACGATAGATGATATAAATCTTTGGGGATTGATAGAGACATTACGTCATGACTTCGATGACCATTTCTTGCTCTTGTCAACCCACGAAAGAGATTATAGAGATTTATTGGCTTATAAATTAGACAAATGGGGAATCAATACGAAGATTGTTGATATGTCAGAAGTTGAATCCATTAGATAAAGGAGGGGTGAAATATGGAAAATAAGATAAAAGTATCTGTAATTATGCCAGTTTATAATTCTGGTGAATATCTGAAAACAGCTGTGGATAGTATTCTATCTCAAAGTTTGAAAGAAATAGAATTGATATTGGTGGATGATGGTTCCACTGATGGTAGTTCAGAACGTTGTGATGAATATGCTGCAAAGGATAGTAGAGTTGTGGTGATTCATCAGAAAAATGGAGGAATATGCAATGCTCGTAATGCCGCATTGAAGATTGCCAAGGGGGAATATATTGGATTCTCAGATCACGATGATGAGTATTTGCCAGGATTGTTGGAAGATAATTATTCTATATGTGTGAATAACAATCTAGACTTTGTGAAATTTTGCAAGAAATGGGATATCGTTGATGAAAATGGCAAGATTTTAGCGCGTAAATCAAATCATATAGAATCTAGAATTTATACGAGAGAAGAAGTTCTTGGTAATCTTGTGGAATTGATGAAAAATAGATTTTGCTCCTGCGTATGGGATACAATGTTTCGAAAGGAATTCCTGCAAAAGAATAATATAAAGTTTAATCCTTTTTACAAAATGGGAGGTGAGGATTATGCTTTTAATTTTCGTTGTTTTGAGTGTGTAGAACGATTCGCTACAAATGATAAAGTCTATTATTATCATATTATAAGAAATAAGTTTAGTACATCGTCAAAAGTAAATCCTCTAGCTATGCAAGTTAGTCAAAAAATCATGAGTGATTTTTTAGATTTATTAGATACGTATCATGTGACTCCTAATGAATTAAATTCCGATTATACATTTCTGTACACCATGTTTTATCTTTCACCACAAATTCAAAATGTGATGGAATTGCATAGTGAAGCCAAGAAGCGTATAGAAGTCATTGATAATTTTCGTAAGGAGCCGTTTTGGTTTTCTTTTATGGATAAGTCTCGTGTAGCTTTGAAGCATAGTAAAACATATAGTCTCATATTCTCTTTGTATAAAAATAGAATGTATAGAACATTATTCTATCTTTATACTCATTTTAAGTAACATAAGATGAAAGTAACAGTTATAACATTGCAGAATGTGCGCAATTATGGTTCTGTTTTGCAGGCATTGGCTACACAGAAAGTATTCCAAGACTTAGGGTGCGTTGTTGATTTTATTAATTATGACAAAAATGGGAAACTGACCTATTTAGATAGAGTCGATTCTTTTACACAGGGAAAAGGATTTCTTTCTAAATTGGTGTATCCGTTTATTTTGGTTCCATCTTTTATAAAGGAGGACAAGGTTTTCAAGGCATTCATAAAGAAATATCTCAATCAGCAAGAGAAGGAATATGCTTGTATGGATGATTTTAAAGATTTTCCGATTACTAGCGATATTTATTGTACAGGTAGTGATCAAACTTGGAACTCTGGTTGGAATAATGGAATATTGCCTGAACTATTTCTAAAGTTTGTTCCTGATGAAGTGAAGAAGATTTCTTATGCAGCAAGTATTGGTAAGGCTAAACTCGATGATTGGGAAGTTGAGGAGACTAAAGCTTTACTTTCAAGGTATCAATACATTTCTGTTAGAGAAGCAAGTGCGAAGGATATTGTAGAAAAGCAGTTAGGGTTACCTTCTGCTACCCATGTTCTTGACCCTACGCTTCAAGTGAACAAGGAGTTTTGGATGTCTGTATTGGGCGATAAGTATAAGCCAAAATATAAGAAAGGCAAATATGTGTTGATTTATCAATTGAACACCAATCCTGATTTCGACAAATATGCCAAGGAATTTGCCAAAAGAAAAGGCTGGAAGTTGGTCCGTTTTTGTATTCGTCATTATCAAGGTTTACGATGTGGTAAGGCAGAACTCATTCCGAATGTTGAAGACTTTATTGGTCTTATAGCTAATGCTGGTTGCGTAATTACTGATTCGTTCCACGCTACAGCGTTCTCCTGTAATTTGAACACTCCTATGATTTGTATTTATCCAAACAGCTATAGTAGTAGATTGGCAAGTTTGTTAAAATTAGTAGGACTGGAAAATAGACATCTGAAGAATTTTGATGATTTTTCACTTGTCGATAATACTGGTGTTGATTTTACGGATGTAAATAAGATTTTAGAAAAGCAAAGAAAAATAGGTTGGGAATTTCTCAAAAAAGCAATTAGTTAATGGAGAAAATTACAGATTTATGTACTGGATGCCGAGCTTGTGAGCAATTGTGTGCACATCATGCAATCTCTATGGTTGAGGATGAAGAAGGTTTTTTGACTTCCGAAATCAACCGAGAACTGTGTGTGGATTGTGGATTGTGTGTGGCTCGTTGTCCTCAAAGCACTCCTGTAGATACGAAATATCCACAGAGAGTTTTTGCAATTCGACTAAAGGATGACGAATTGCTTTACCGAAGTGCTTCTGGTGGTGCTTTTGCAGGTATAGCAAAAGCGTGGATAAACGAAGGAGGTGTCGTATTTGGTGTTGTGTATGATAAAGAATGGAATGCTCATCATGTTTGTGCTTCTACTTTGGATGAACTTAGTCCTATTCTTAGTAGTAAATATGTTCAGGCTGATACTAGACATACGTTTACAGAGGTAAAGCAGTACCTTAAAGATGGACGAAAGGTTCTTTTTAGTGGTACAGGTTGCCAAATAGCAGGATTGAAAGCGTACTTGAAAAAAGATTATGAGAATCTTTTCACTATGGATTTGATTTGTCATGGTGTAGCAAGTCCGCTTTTGTTTAAAAAGTATATAGGTTGGCTAGGGGAGAAAAAAAAGTCACCAATTCTTGACTATGATTTTCGTGATAAACGATATGGATGGGGGTTGGATTATATGTTTAAGTGCAGTAAAAAGTCCGAGCGTAAATCTTGTACTATAGACCCGTACTATTATCGTTTCTTGGAAGGTTTTACATATCGTGAGTGTTGTTTTCAATGTCATTATTGTAATTCTCAACGTGCTGGCGATATAACTATAGGTGATTATTGGGGAATAGAAAAAGAGCATCCTTCATTCTTTAATAATAAAGGCGTTTCTTGTATCTTGATAAATACTCAGAAAGGCTTAACTGTATGGGCTAAGTATTCTACTTTGTTTTATTCTTTAGAAAGTACATTTGAAAAAGTGGCTAGACATAATGGAAATTTGGTGCAACCAACGAAACGTGAAGCAGCTATTAGAGATTTTATCTATGATGGTATTAACACCCCAAATTGGTTCAGTAATACATTTGCTGCAAGTTTTAGCCCATCGTTAAAGGTAAAACTTAAAAGTATGATTCCTATGTGGTGTAAATTTTTGATTAAAAAATTAGTATAATGGTAAAGAATCCTTTAATTAGTATTGTGGTTCCAAGTTATAATGTTGCTCCTTATATTCGACAATGTGTTGAGTCTATATTGAATCAAACCTTTTCGAATTGGGAGTTGTTATTAGTTGTAGGTGGAACTGATGGAACCATTGAAATTTGTGATGAATATGCTGCTAAGGATAGTCGTATTAAGTCGATTCATGAAAATAAAGGTCTAGTTCAGGCGAGAAATGTTGGCTATCATCATGCAACAGGAGAATGGATTACATATTTGGATGGTGATGATTGGTTTGACATTGATACATGTGAGGTTTTGTCAAAGTTCATCTCTGAATACCAAGGACTTGATATTGTCTATTGGAGATATATTGAAGAATTAGACGGAAAAGCCATAGATAAATGGTCTGATAAATCAGCACCTTTTACGTTATATGATGAAAATGAATGTAAGCAACTATCTGTAAAAACGCTTATTTACAAGTATGGTCTTTCTGATGGTGTGTGTAAGCTAGTCAGAATGGATTATGCCAAAAAGCATGGAATATATCATGATGAGCGTTTGGTACAGGGCTCTGAGGGCGTTGAATTTTCTTTGAGAGCTTTTTATTATGCTCATAAAGCTCTATATATAAATAGGTGTTTTTATCATTATAGATATGTTCCTAATTCTATTTCGAAGAAGGTTGACGAAAATAATACGAAATTCTTAGCAGATTGCTATCGTGTTATCCGTGAAGATATAGAAGGCTTTGTTATGAAAGATAAATTTATAAAAGCTTTTTATGAGAGAACAACTTATATGTTGATGGCAATTGCCATGAATACATATTTTAGTCCGATGAATCCTAACTCATTGTCTCAAAAACTTTCACATTATTCAAAAGTGATTAATGATGAGCCTCTGTTTAAAGAGTCTATAAAGAAAACGAGTTGGGAGAATATGGATATTTTCCGAAAAGTTGTTTTAATTCTTCTACGTTTGCATTTATATGTTTTGCTTGATCCCATTGCTAGAGTTAAGCATTTTCTACTTAAGAAAGGATTTTATAATTATTAAGCACAATGATTAAAGTAGCAGTTATAGGTGGCCCTATCTTGTCTGGCGGTAAGAAGAATCTTATTATGGAGTACTTCCGCCATATTGATAAGACCCAAGTGCAGATGGACATCGTATGCAACGATGACTCTAATGCCATTCCACAGGAGGAGATTGAAGCATTGGGCGGTCGTGTGTTTATCGTTCCATCTTTCAAGAAACTCAAGGGGCATACTGATGCCTTGTATGAACTCTTCAAGAAAGAAAAGTATGATGTGGTTCATGCTTACAACAGTATGATGAATTTCTTCCCAATGTATGCTGCCAAGAAAGCTGACGTAAAGGTTCGTATCTCAGAATCTTTATCAATGGCTGCTCCTGGTGAGTGGAAAACATACGTAAAGTATATGCTTCGTCCGCTTTCTCATCTCTATGCCACTCATTACATGGCATGTGGAGAGGATTGTGGTATCTTCCAGTTCGGCAAGAAGGCATTTGATGCTGGTAAGATTGCTATCTTCAAAACGGCTATCAATACTGAGTTTAATTCTTATCAGCCAGAACTTCGCAACGAGACTCGTAAGAAGTTTGGTTGGGAGGATAAGGTGGTATATGGCTTTATCGGAAGATTTGAGCATCAGAAGAATCCTCTGTTTCTGATAGATGTGATGAGTGAAATCTATAAGCGTCAGAAAAAAGCCCAGTTTGTTATCATTGGTGCTGGCGTCTTAGAGGAGAAGATGAAAGAGCGTATCAAGGAAACCGGTATTGAACCTGCAATGTCCTGGCTTGGAAGAAGAGAGGATATCCAGCAGTTCTATAACGCTTTCGATGCCTTCCTGTTGCCTTCCCGCTATGAGGGATTGCCTGTTGTGGGATTGGAAAGCCAAAGTTGCGGTTTGCCTATGTTCTTTTCAACGGCTGTAACTCCAGAAGCTAGTGCTTGTGAACTGGGACATTTCATCAACTTGGATGAAGGTGCAGCAGCGTGGGCTGAGAAGATTATTCCTGTTGTTGAGAAGAATATTCCTGTTCGCAGAAGTCATGCCAAGGAAGTGGCTGATGCAGGATTTGATTCAAAGACTGAAGCTGAAAAGATGCTTCAATATTACTTGAATGCATTAAAGGGTTAGAGTTCTTTCTGACCGGTTATACGAAAATATATGGAGAGAATAAAGGCAAGAGACTTCGCAAACACATCTTGGATGCGTTCGGATAAGTTCTTCTTTATGTCTTTGTTTTGCTTCATATTCGATAAACGCAATATCTTTCAAAATATTGTGTTCACGTGTAATTTGTAAATAATATTAAATTTTTATAAGTTATGATTCCATTTAACAAACCCTATTTCTCTGGAAGAGAATTGAAGTATTTGGAGGAAGTTTGTCATTCAACAACCATGAGTGGCAATGGTGATTTTACCAAGAAGTGTCATACCTTCTTTGAGCAGAAGTATGGCTTCAGAAAATGTCTTCTTTCTACATCTGGTACTGATGCCTTGGAGATGTGCGCTATGCTCTGTAACTTGAAGCCTGGCGATGAGGTGATTGTACCTTCTTACACATTTGTATCTACAGCATTGGCTTTCCTTCGTGAAGGTGCAAAGGTTGTATTTGCTGACAGTTCTGCGGAAAATCCTAATATGGAGGTTGAGCAGATTGAGCCATTAATCAATGAAAAGACCAAGGTTATTGCTGTGGTTCACTATGCTGGTGTTGCTTGTGACATGGATGCCATTATGGCTCTTGCAGAGAAGCATAATTTGCTGGTGGTTGAGGATGCGGCTCATTGCATAGATTCATTCTATAAAGGCCGTCCATTGGGTAGCATCGGTCATTTGGGCGCTTTCTCTTTCCATGAGACCAAGAACATCAGTAGTGGTGAAGGTGGTATGTGCGTCATCAATGATGAGCGTTTTGTTCGTCGTGCTGAGATCATCTGGGAGAAGGGTACCAACCGTGCCGAGTTCTATCGTGGAATGGTTAACAAGTATGGTTGGGTAGATATGGGTTCTTCATTCTTGCCATCAGAGTTCAATGCTGCATATCTTTGGGCTCAGTTGGAGCAGCTTGATGATATTCAGGGCAAGCGCAAACATATCTGGAACCGTTATTTCGAGGGCTTGAATGGTAAGATTGGCAATGAAGTGAAGTTGCCTTATATCCCTGAGTATGCTACCAACAATGCTCACATGTTCTATCTGCTCTGTCCAAGTTTGGAGTATCGTACTGCCTTGATGAAGTTCTTGAAGGAGAATGATGTGCAGACTACATTCCATTACCTGCCATTGCATAGCAGCAAGTATTATGAGGATAAGCATGATGGCCGAGAGTTGCCAAATTGTGACAGATATGGCGATACCTTGGTAAGATTGCCATTGTTCTATGAATTGACAGATTGGGAAATTGATAAGATTGTGAAGTTGATTGTGGAATTCTGCAATAAGTAAAAAATAATCGGGTGAGCCACTTGGCTCACCTATATAATTGATTATTTGTAGCTTAGGTATAAGAATTTATTCCATTTATGATAATCGGCTTTGATAGTGATAGGGAGTAAATGATTGCTAACTAACATAATGTAATTATGAATTGGATTAATAGAAATATTTTATGGCTATCTTTGGTTGTTTTTATAATTCCAATTGGAATTTATTGGTTGAAATTTAGAACAGCAGGAATGAGCAATGATCCCGAAAATTGGGCTCAGTTTGGGGACTACGTTGGGGGTGTTTATTCTGTACTTGTTACTATACTGGCAATATATTTGGCACGAAATCTAACATTAAAAGATGAAGCGGTCAGTAAGCGTCGTGATGCAATTGATGATATATTTCAGCAAATAGCTAAAATAGAACAATGTGCAGATGTCAATTCTAAAACATATGCAGTAAATAAATTGATAAGATTAGTTCACATTCATGAACTCCAGCTGTCAGATAGTATATGTTATGATATTGAAAGATTAGCTGATTATTATCTTGAAAGAATAGAAGGAAATGTTGCAGAGGACATAGTACTTGTGAGTTGTACTAAGGATAAATTGAAAAAAGCTTATTATGGAACGTGAAGTTACATTTAAAATACCAAGTGTATGTACTGTGCAAAGAGTTAAACAGTTTTTAGAGGCCACGGCACCCATTTTTGGCTTGGTGGACAAACGAATAGAGCATGTAAAGGTAGTTACTAGCTATGTTGAAAAGATGGATATAGTTGGTGTCTTATTGATATATAAATTTGTTGAGTACACCTCAAAAAAAGGATGTTTTAAATCTCCGCAAATGATAGGTAACGATAATTTTTTATATGAATTGCAGAGATTTGGTTTTTGGGAACTATTGGATTCGTTCTTTAAAAATTTACCAGCAAATTATAATTCGTTGAAATATCAATTTTATAATAATGTATTTGTTGCGCCAATAAAACTAAATGGTATTTCTGAGGTAGAAGCTAAAAACAATTATATACCTAAAATTAGGGAGTTTTATAAAGATACCGAGACATGTCATATCGTTTTTAGCGTTTTATGTGAAATTGTATCTAATTTTAAAGAGCATTCGCAAGATGAAACAGATTCGATTTTAGTCGCAACTGGTGATAAAAATAAATTTGAAGTTGTTTGTGCAGATACAGGTATCGGTATGATTAGTTCAATGGCTACTGTACTGAGAAATAGTCCTAGTATATCTATTAGTGATTTTGATGTTTTGGAAATTGCAACAAGACAAGGTATGACTTCTAAGCATGATACTAATCATATGGGATATGGACTTTGGCTCATAAGTGAATTCGTTAATCTAGCAAATGGTGAATTACATATGTATTCAGAAGGTGCATATTATGTTAATCAATGTGGAAAAATCAAAAAAGGTACTTGTGGCTTTTGGCAGGGAACAATAATTTATGTATCTTTGCCGTTATATAATGTGAGTTCCTTGCAAAAATGGCAAGATAATCTTGCAGAGCAGTATGAAGATATTAAAATTAATTGCATATGAAAAGTATTAGTTTACAAAAATATAGTCCCATTATTAGTGATAAAGAGAAGGGAAATATCATTATAAATGATATTTTTGAGTTGAATCCACAAGATGAACAACTAGAGATTGACATGACTGGCATTTTGTCAATGACTACTTTTTGCGCAAAACAAATTTTCGGGCAGTTGTACAAGAAGTTGGGATCATCTCTTTTTGAAAAGAACATAATTCTTAAGAATGTTTCTTCTGATGTCTTGTTAATTATCAAAATGGGCATAAAAAATGCAGTCATGGGAAATAAGTGACAACTATTTCTACAGGACAATTATGGAGTACTCCCAATTCAATATGTCGTACAAGTAATCAAGTAAGATGACTTGTATAACTTCTGTTTACGCCATTTTTGTACTCGCATCAGCGGTTAGATTGCTATTATGTTTGTGTTGCTTTTTGACTATTGAATATAGAAACTAAAGATGTCTTTAATTCTAGCAAAATTAGAAGCAGAAGAAGTACTATTATAGGTCTAAGTCGTATTTAGAGAAAGGTTATGAGAGATACTCATAAAGGATTGAATGACTTGACGGAATTGCTGTTCTCTTACTATTGTTGAACAAATTGTTTTTTTAATGAAGTTCTAAAGACTATACTGTCCCAGAGTGTAAGTTTAAGTCTCATGGAATTCATTAACTATAAAACTAGATTTTATTTTTATTAATTTATCAATTCTTGGTTAGCTAATATCTTCAATATCAAGTGGATGCTAGCCAACCCTATAATTCCTTATTTTTATGAAAGGAATAGTATTAGCAGGTGGTAGCGGTACACGTTTGTATCCTATCACAAAAGGTATCAGCAAGCAGCTGATACCTATCTTTGATAAACCGATGATATATTATCCTATCTCGGTATTGATGTTGGCAGGTATCCGTGAGATACTGATTATCTCAACACCATTCGACTTGCCAGGCTTCAAGCGATTGCTTGGCGATGGTAGCCAACTGGGTGTGAAATTTGAGTATGCTGAACAGCCTTCACCAGATGGTTTGGCACAGGCATTCATAATCGGTGAGAAATTCATCGGTAATGATTCTGCTTGCCTTGTTTTGGGAGATAACATCTTCTATGGTGCTGGTTTGAACCAGATGTTGCATCAGGCAGTAGTAGATGCTGAGCAGAACAACAAGGCAACCGTCTTCGGTTATCGAGTAAGTGATCCAGAGCGATATGGTGTTGCAGAGTTCGATGAGCAAGGCAATTGCCTCAGCATTGAGGAGAAGCCTCAGCATCCAAAGAGCAATTATGCAGTGGTAGGCTTGTACTTCTATCCAAACAAGGTAGTGGAAGTAGCCAAGCATATTAAGCCATCCGCTCGTGGTGAGTTGGAAATCACAACCGTAAACCAAGAGTTTCTGAAGGATAAGGAACTGAAGGTACAGACCATGGCTAGAGGATTTGCCTGGCTTGATACCGGAACCCATGATTCCCTTTCTGAAGCTTCAACCTTTATCGAAGTCTTGGAGAAACGCCAGGGCTTGAAGGTAGCTTGCTTGGAAGGTATCGCATACCGCCAGGGTTGGATTACCGCTGAAAAGTTGAGAGAGAGTGCTCTGCCTATGTTGAAGAATGACTATGGCAAGTATCTGCTTTCAATTCTTGAAGAGAAAGATCAAACATTAAAGAAGAATTTAGAATATTAAGAAGATGAAGAATATCATTATCACGGGCGGTGCTGGTTTCATCGGCTCACACGTAGTAAGACTTTTCGTGAACAAATATCCTGAGTATCACATCATCAACCTCGACAAGTTGACTTACGCAGGCAATCTGGCTAACCTCAAGGACGTTGAGGACAAGCCTAACTATACTTTCGTAAAGGGCGATATCTGTGATTTCGACCTGATGTTGAAACTGATGCAGGACTACAAAGTGGATGGCATCATCCATCTCGCTGCCGAGAGCCATGTAGATAGAAGTATCAAGGATCCATTCACTTTCGCTCAGACCAACGTGATGGGTACCTTGTCTCTGCTCCAGGCGGCAAAGATTTACTGGGAGAGTCTTCCTGAGGGATATGAGGGCAAGCGCTTCTACCACATCTCTACCGATGAGGTTTACGGTGCATTGCAGATGACTCACCCTGAGGGCATTCCTGCTCCTTTCACCACCAAGGCATCCAGCGGTAAGAACCACGAGGCTTACGGCGAGGAGTTCTTCGTAGAGACAACCAAGTATAATCCTCACTCTCCATACTCTGCATCCAAGGCAAGCTCAGACCACTTCGTCCGTG
>OQVS01002295.1_pt1 | contig 12352 bp, 9 predicted proteins | sample 1691601 | NCBI WGS metagenome assembly OQVS01 (sample SAMN03418268, study PRJEB22391) | human gut metagenome | biome: human-gut; feature: organic feature; material: feces | host: Homo sapiens | place: Tanzania | collected 2013-01 | reverse complement strand
CCATTCCGAACAGAGAAGCTAAGCCCGTCATCGCCGATGGTACTGCCAGACCAGGCGGGAGAGTAGGCAGCTGCCGTTCTTCGGACACCCCGGATGAGAAATCATCCGGGGTGTCTTTGTTTATATGCCGCTGTGATGTTGAGCCGTGGCAGAGATTCGTGGCAGTATCCTGTGATGGTGCCCTGTGATGGTGCCCTGTGATGGTGCCTTGTGACGGTACCTTGTGACGGTACCTCCTGTTCCATCGCTCAACCGCTCTTGCGCTACGTCAGCCACGTTTCCTTCCCCGGCGTGCGTACTAAAACGTTTTCCACTCACGTCACCACGTAAATTGCCCCTGACGTGCGTGAAAAGGCCATTTTTACGCACGGCAGAGCCTCACCGAACTTCACAATTATCCCCATGTGCACCCCTGATGTCGCAATGCCATGTCCATGCGGTGCCTGGCAGTGATGTGCCAAGCCCCTGCACCACCGCACCATCGGCTTCTCCCGCGCCCGAACTCTTGCCGTGCCCCGAGACGGTGCCCTGTAGCAGTGCTCCGTGAAGGGACTCACGAGACAGTGCCACGTGTCGGTGCATCCCGCGTGCGAACTCTTGTCGTGCCATGTGTCCTAACCCCACAGCTCCCACCCTGCTCTATCCCACATCTCACTCCAGACACACTCTCCATCCTCTCCCTACTCGCTTTCCATCACTCTCCCGACACACTTTCCATCCCTTTGTCGTTTCCACACCGGTCCTCTCCAATTCTAGTCACGTTTCTTTCCACGGCGTGCGTACTAAAACGTTTTCCACTCACGTCACCACGTAAATTGCCTCTGACGTGCGTGAAACGGGGCTTTTTACGCACGTCAGAGCCTCACTGAACTTCACAATTATCTCCATGTGCACCTCTGATGTCGCAATGCCATGTCCATGCTGTGCCTGGCAGTGATGTGCCATGCCCCTGCACCACCGCACCATCGGCTTCTCCCGCGCCCGAACTTTTGTCGTGCCCTGAGACGGTGCCCTGAGACGGTGCCCTGTGACGTTGAGCCGTGACACAGCCACGTGTCGGTGCATCTCGCGTGCGAACTCTTGTCGTGCCCTGTGTCCTAACTCCACAGCTCCCACCCTGCGCAATCGCACATCTGACCCCGACACACTTTCCATCCTCTCTCTACTCGCTTGTCATCACTCTTCCGCCGCACTTTCCATCCATTTGTCTCTTCCACACTGGTCCTCTCCACCTCATTTCACGTTCCCTTCCATGACGTGCGTGTTAAAACGTTTTCTACTCACGTCACCACCTAAATTGCCCCTGACGTGCGTGAAACGGGGCTTTTTACGCACGGCAAGGCCACACTGATCTCCAAAATTATCTCCATGTGCACCCCTGATGTCGCAATGCCATGTCCATGCTGTGCCTGGCAGGGATGTGCCATGCCCCCGCACCTTCGCACAATCGGCTCCTCCCGCGCGCGAACTCTTGCCGTGCCCTGTTTCCCAACCCTCAACTCCCACCCTGCGCAATCCCACATCTCACTCCAGCCGCACTTTCCATCCTCACCCTACTCGCTTTCATTCACTCTCCCTACTCGCTTTCATTCACTCTCCCTACTCGTTTTCCATCACTCTCTCGACTCACTTTTCATCCCTTTGTCGTCTCCACACCGGCCCTATCCAATTCTAGCCACGTTTCTTTCCATGACGTGCGTACTAAAGCGATTTCCACTCACGTCACCACGCAAATTGTCCCTGCCGTGCGTAAAACGGGGCTTTTTACGCACGGCAGAGTCTCACCGAACTTCACAATTATCCCCATGTGCACCTCTGATGTCGCACTGCCATGCCCATGCGGTGCCTGGCAGTGATGTGCCATGCCCCCACACCTTCGGCCCGCTGCCATGCACCTGCACCAGGCTTTCCCTTTCTCAAGTTTTTGACCATTATCAGCATCTCTCCAACAGTGTCGTCGTAGTCTACATTTCCTTCAGAAAATTTTTGTTATCTTTGAAAATGTGAAATCGTTGATACATTTACTATTATGAGAAAGAAATTATTACCAGCCATACTTGTTGCCAGCCTACTCTTCGGCTTTTTTGCTTGTAAACCAGATACGGAACCGGATAAACCAGGATCTGAAATAGTCAAGCCTGAACCAGAACCTGAGCCAAATCCAGAACCAGAGCCCGAACCCGAACCTACACCAGAGCCGGTAGTAGAGACAGTGGTTTACTATGATAACCTGGATAAAGTAAAGGCTACAGACAATTCACATTATTTCGACACATGGACAGCCTGCCGGAATATGGAAGGCAGCGGTATTGCAAATGTCACTTATACTGGTTCCTACACTTCTGTCAGAAGCTCCTATCAATCTTCCGGTTATCCAGACGCATCAGGAGTCAATGGAGTCTATTTCAGTAAAGAGGGAGCATGGATGTCCGTAAACAACATCGAATTGCCATCAGACAAAAGAACTTACAAACTTACGGTCGGCCTGCATCCTTATAATACGACCGCTGAACCCAACAAGCAGTTCAAGATTACAATTTCGGATGAACACGGCAAGAAGGAGCAACTGTTGGACCACACCATCACGAAACATGGCAGCTGGTGGCTAGCCACATCCATATTTGAAATAAGCTCTATACAGACCACTAAGTTGAATGTCAAGATATTTGCGCTTGCAGGTGGATCACGGGGACGTATAGATGACCTCAGACTCGTCACGACCACCGGGAAAGCCACGTGGACCTACGATTTGGGACATGACGGGGGACAGGAACCGCCGATTGTACAGACTAAAGACTATATCGAGCGGCCTCAGACACTGAAACAGAATGCCGCCTATAAGTATGTCGACCATAGGGGGACCACCTATAGAAGCAAGAAGAACGTCCGCAACTATGAAGCATGCTACGATACACGAAGACATAATCCGATGTGGGTTGCTTACCCTTGCCACGAAATATATTGGGAAGGCGGCTACACACGTCCGACAAAGGATCCTTGGAGACCTGATCCGAAATTCCAGGAAAGCGAACAGTCCATCATCTATGCGACCGACTGGAATAATTGGCCTTGGACAGACAATGGCGGAAGTCCTGAGGACACACACCATTACTGGGCGCCGATGCCGTCAGGAAAGACAGTCATTAAAGGCCATCTGATGCGCTCTGCGGAACGTGGATGCGGAAGCAAGATGAACCCGATAGACCTGAACGTGCAGACCTTCTATCCGACCAACATCGCCCCGGAATTCTATCAGAATTCCACTAGAGACGAGTCCCATTGGGAAATGATAGAAACAATCCTGCCGAACAACTGGCGCTGCAACGACACGATTTACGTCGTCGCAGGCTGCTATTACGGCGATGAATCCTGGAAACTCAAAGACGCCTGCGATTGGGGCAAGACATCATCGAAATCCAAGGACTGCGTCATGCCTACAGCACGTTACAAGATCGTGATGAGAACCAAGAACGGCAACACCGGAAAACCTATCTGGCAATGCTCGGCAGACGAGGTTATGGCCATCGGATTCTGGTTCCCGCAGAATTTCACGGGAGCATACCTGTCCTCACTTCCTGCACTGAAAGACTATATCTTCTCTGTTTCCGACATCGAGAAGAAGATAGGAAACGAATTCAGTTTCTTCCCTCTCGCGCCGGCAGGAGTCAAGGACAAGTACAATATCGACGATTGGCCGGGACTTTCAGCAATAGCAAATTGACGTTACTTGCAGACCATGATCTCTTGCGCAGAATATGCTATTCCATGCACGAGAGGGATAATGGTTGTTTCGATAAAACTGTAGCTATAATTCGAATGAGGATTTTTCAGGAAAAATGCTCTCGAAAGCAGCCTCCAAATTCTGCATTACCTGGTCATAATTACGGATGTGTACACTGTCATTGATGCAGACAAGCTTGTACTTCTGATTGCGGATGGCTGCAACGGCCTTCTTTGGCTTCACCATCAGCGGGAACATTTTGGTGTCTTTGTACGTGTTGTATGGCTCGAAATTAGACTCGCAGATCTGCCACGTACGGAAAAGTTCCTGCGTGTAATCGGCCGGATGACGGAACTGGTGTACCGAAGCAGCCTCAAGTTCCGGCGCTACATTCTTCCAAACCTCATCATAAGTACTCTTCAGATATGGCTGAGCGTTGTGCGGAACCACGAGAGTTATGAACTTGTCATACCATTTGAGAAAACGGGTAACGTTTGCCTTAGAACCATATTCACGGCAGAACCATTTGTCATGATCCCTCTTCAGAACATCTTTTTTATTAAAATGCTCATTGATAATGCGGATATTGTTCTCCAGAAGCTTCGACCAAAGACTCATCCCAGTATTGAAACGGAACGCAGCTATATCATGCGGCAGCCCGTTTTCCGCAAAGAAACGTGTAGGAGAAGTCGGACTGATGATATAGGTATCATCATTGAAATATACGAACCTATCTGCTATTCCCGGAATTCTGTTGAAGAATAATTCTATGATCGACGAATTGAACGTCGGCAAGAACTTTTCCGGAATATAGTCCGTATGGTTCACTAAATTCAACTTTGGATTTGACGTGTCGAGCCACTCCGGCTTCTGCCCGCAAGTGACAAAATGTACCTTTCTTACCCACGGAGCAAACTTCTCGACACCTCTGAACCAATATTTCAGAAAACCGTAATCTCTGAAGCGTGCTTCCGAATATTGATTTTGGGAGTTGTCAATGGTGCCTTTGGCTTTAGCGAAACTCTTTTTCCATTCAGGGTCATTCATATCAACCCAGGTTACCACGAAATCTATGTCCATCGCCGATCTGTTTTGAAGTTTTTCGAGCACTCGACTCGTTGTTATACAATTGGTTTTTGTTGGGTTCGGGATTGATGCCTCTACTCAATCATCACGTTACCCTCTCCCTAAATCCCGAAGGATTACTTGCAGACCATGATCTTCTGGATCAGCTCGTCCGCCAGCTCCATGCCCTTCGAACCGACATTGCCAAGATTCTCAATCGTCTTTTCAATGTCTTTGTCAATGATTCCGTCCGTCTCGCAAGCATGGATTCCGTCCAGGGCAAGCACGGCGGACTGGATTGAACTGGAAACACCTGAAGCCACCTTCATGGCGCAGCCGACTTTCGCTCCGTCACAGACCATGCCGGTAATATTGCCGATCATGTTCTTGATGGCGGAACAAATCTGCTCATAACCGCCGCCACGCAGCCATACAAGACCGCAAGAAGAGCCTGTAGACGCCACTACGCAGCCGCACAGGGCAGAAAGACGGCCGAGATAACCCTTTATATGTATGGCGATCAGATTGCTCATAATCAGCGCCCTGGCGAGCTTCTCATCAGAAACGTCGTATTTCAATGCATATGCGATGACAGGCATGCTGACCGTGATGCCCTGGTTTCCGCTACCGGAATTGCTCATTGCCGGCAATGTGCACCCCGCCATCCTGGCATCGGAAGCCGCAGCCGTCAGCGCCATGGCGTATGACACGAAATCATTGCCGAAAACATCCCCGGAATTGCTGATGGTCTTGCCCACCTTCAATCCGTAATCTCCTCTCAATCCCTCTTCAGCGAGCGCCAGATTCAATGTCTTGTCCTCCAGAATGAACTTGATATCCTCGTAGTCCACAGACTCTGCGAACTCATATATCTCCTTGACAGTCAGGCCGTAATCGCGCGTGCTCTTTTCCTCCTCGGCCTTGCCGTCCTTCTTGTGGCATGGTCCGGCGTACTCCGTATCCACACCGGTCTCCACGATACGGTCATGCACATCCTCGATGACGCAGAACGACGTATGCCCGTCAGCCAGAATATCGCACTTGACGTAAAGTTTAGGACAATTATTTACAATGCAGATGTTTACGCGGTTCTCCGCAACCAGCCTTTTGGCCAGAACCACGGCTTCGTCATTCAGGTCCTTCAGCACTTCGAGACCATACTCCGATGCACCGCAGACGGCACCGAGTGCAGCGGCAATCCTCAGGCCTATCATTCCGGTACCCGGGATGCCCACTCCCATGCCATTCTTCAAAATGTTTCCGCTTACACCGACATTGATCTTGAACCCGCTTCCTTTTCTGTCGAAATCAGGAATCTTCCCGTTCATAAGTTCTGTTGCCTTTGCCGTTGCGAGTGCGACAGCTACAGGTTCGGTGCATCCCAATGCTGGTTTCACCTCTTTGTGAATCAGCCCGATAATCTCACATTCTCTTGCCGTCATGACATGTGCTATTAATTATAGTCGTTAAAAAATTCCAATATCACCTTCATCAGCGATGCCGTCTCGGAAGGATCCAGGATGGTCTCTATCGGAAATCCGATGCAGACGCTTCTGTAGCACGTCCCCTTCTTGCAGACACCTGCCGATATGCCGGAACCTGAATATCTGAGGAACGTGGCGGCATCCGCGGACGCCGGAGCTATCCCGTCAGGATTCTCGACATTGTAAATATAGTCATTCTTCTGTTGATTGAAAGTAAAAGTCCCGCCACTTTCAGACAAATTCATAAAAGAATTGGCCAGATGCTCCACTTTTCCGCTCCTGGTGGCATGCCCGGAGAGGCTTTGATAGCCCAGCACCTCGGCCGCAAACGCCTTGGCGCCTGCCTGGTAAACAGTGTCCCGGCATCCAGGATAGACCTCATCACAGAGATCCGTTCCGATATTCGCCCCCGAAATCAGAATGTTCATTCCTTTTTCCGTGCAGCGACGTATGGCATCCTGCAGACGCTCCGGGAAAACCTCATAACGGTTGCGCTGAACCGAACCGCTCCCGGCCGGCGTCGTAACCTGCTTTCCGCAAATGATGTCAGTCGCCCAGAATCCCTGTAAATTATCCACGTTGTCCGAGAACGCCTCCGCATCCGCCGAGCAATACGCATATCCGGCCGCCATTATCGCCTTGCCATGCACATACGGATAATCAAAAGTATTTCCCGGAACAATCTTGCCCGCATCATCCGTGTACGAAGCACCGAAACCGGCATTGTCATCATCCAGCCAGACCTTGTCGCGCCTGAACTCGTACATCGACCCCACATGATTGATCTCATACATGTACGGCACGCCCGCATCTTTCTCTTCGAGAAAACCGGCGTAATCCGGGAAATCAATCCAAGCCGGCGGCGCGACCCTGTCGAAATTATTGACAATCAATACCTTTCTGTCAGCATTGCCCCCGTTTTCAGGAACGCCGAGGCTCAATGTCTGTGAAGGAAAACTCTTTCCGCCGGCATTGTACGCGGCGATACGGTAGCTGTACTGATGCCCTTTTTCTATCGGGACCGTGGTGCAGACTCTTCCGCCCTCGTGCCGTATCTCCTTGATAATCCGGCCGTTGTCGAAAGCGCCGTCGTCCTTGCGCGTATAAAGGATGTAGCCTTCGGCCAATGCTGTCGGTTCAAGGGTGTCCACAGTCGCTTTCCAGCTCAATTCCGCGCTTCCGTCCCGGGTCAATGTCGCCGCGAACGAGTGCACCGGCAATGGCTGGACCGCATAATGGAATCCATATCTTCCGCTCAGGAATTTCAGGATACCCTTATATACGGACCGGCATACGGAAAATCTGAACGCCGGGTCCAGACCATATTTCATGTCTGCAAAATTCTGATGTGAAAGCAGTTCCAGAATCATGGAAGGCACGGGTGGAGTTCTGGACTCGCTGTATGACCTGTCCGTAAGCATCCTTCTGCTCCACGCCGTATCATACTGTGCCCGCAGATCCGAAACGACCTGTGACTGTATGTCATTGGCCATGACGCGGCCGAGGATGCGGTCCTCTCCGTCCGGCAATTTCCTGCTGCCCTCGCAGATGAGGGTGTAGATGGCCAAAGTGCCTATGATAGAATCATTTGGAGTAATTCCGGCATCAGTGTGGAAGGCCAATGACAAGTCGAATGGAACGCCCTTGCCTTCCGCTTTCGGATTCATGTGGGAACCGCCGCTCATTGCGGAAACCCATGCACCGCGATCACCGAAATCATTGGTATAGTCGTTGTCGTAACGTCTTGTAACCGTGGTATCTATGCCGGCCCATTGCATCCAGTACAATGCTCCCTCGGCAGAACTTTGCTGCCCGGATATCGTGTACTGGTCCTCTGACATTTCCGCCGTCCCTCTGGCGATTTTGCCCATGCCGCCTCCGATCTTTACGGCATCTGCAGTGACTACTGCGCCCGGATCGAATCCGTCACCTTTCCTGGTACCGTTGTCCAGCGAAACGTAACATGAAGAATCATCAGCGAATTCGAAGGTGCCGAGATAAATCCATGTCCCTCCGCCGATTTTCTGATTTACGAGGAAATGACTTGCCCCTCCAAGATGATGGACGGTGTAATGTGCAGACTCCGTGCTGTTTGGAAGAGATATATATGAAACATATACGGCATATTTTCCGCGCTTCGGAATATCTGGAGTCCATGTCGCAGAAGCATTGCCTTTAATCTCGCGCGAGCATTTGGCCTTTCTCGCGGTACCGTGAGTGAACGGATTGTCATTGCCGGTGTACACTCTCTTGAAATCGGCGAAACCGGTGCCTGCGTCAGTCCATTTTCCCGTTTCGGCGTATCGTCCAGTCCTGCGGATGAAACCCTCGCGCGGGCCGCTGAAAGCAGGGTCATTGTCAATGATGACCTCATGTTTCTGTGTGTCGCGCTCTCGCGGAGTCATCACGTATGCCCCGGCGTTTTCCAGCATCGGAATCAGGAAGGGGAGGACATAGCTTTGTGTGTACAGGTCCTCGACTGTCGTGAACAGCGGTGCGCGCTGCCATTTCCATCTGCAGGTCTTGGCGTCATAATAGTAACCATGGCTTTGCCAAAGTGCTATCTGTCTGCCGCTCAGTCCTTTACGATATTTCAATTCTTCCTCGTTACGTACGATCGGCACATATTTGTCCAGCGGATCGTGAGTTCGCCAGTTATGCTCGGAAGGCCTGCCGTCATTGCCCGGAGCCGGAAGGGCCAGTTGGGTAAGGGGAGTCCTGCCGCAATAGAGGTTGCCTATCTTGTAATGGGCGAATTCTGCCGGTGAAATTTCATGGAGCGTCCTGCGGAGCCATGCCAGATCTTCTTTCCGCCATGGAATATCTCCCATGCCCTGTGTGAAACGGAAATCCAGATAGCCGTTCCTGCGTTCCACGGATTTGAGATTGATGACGGCGGTCACTGACGTCCGCTTCTGAATCAATGTCGCAAGGGTGTCGCATTTGCTTCTGAATGCATTGAGGACCATGCTTTGTGGCTGTCCCGTCGCTTGCAGGTCGAGAACGATGCTCAGGAATAGTACAGAAAGAAACCGCAGTCTCATCTCATTTCTGTTTACAATGTCCGATAGTGTAGATGAAAAGTGTTATCAATGAACCGATTACAAGGCCTGTCGCGTCTGCTCTGAAATCCATGATGTCGCAGCTCCTGTAGTCGGTGAGCCCCTGTATCAGCTCGATGCCGCCTCCGATAAGGCAGCCGGCGATGAAAAATCCGACAATTGCCGATACGGATTTTTTCCTGGACTGTATCTTGTGGCAGAAAGTGGAGTATGCCAATATCGGGAACGGCAGGAACATGCAGAAATGCACGAACTTGTCGGATGCGAATCCCAGAATTGTCCCCGGCATTTCTGATATGCCGTCGAAATGACCGAAGCAGAGAATGCCCAATGTGATGAGATACAGCGACATGATTGCCGGCCATACTAATTTTTTGCTGCCGGGTTCCGGCATCGGTTCCAGTTCGAGAGTCCCGAAAAAGTCAGGTCTGTGGAAGTCCGGGGTAGGACATCCGATAGGAGACCAGCTCAGGAAATGGACGTGCGCCGTCTTGTCGCCGCATTTGTAGAAATTCGCGTGCAAAGTGGCAGGAAGATTATGCTTGTCTACTCCGATTAGCTTGAACGGTATGAAAAGTCCAAGTTTCCAGCTGAATTCCTTGTCATTGATTTCCACTGCCTTATGTTCATTGGAACTGAATCTTCTGACCTGTTTGAGCTTGTCGGCGGAGAAATGGACGCAGTCCTCCCTGCTCTTGCGCTTGGCTGCCAGCAGGGTGCCGATGCAGTTCATCTCGAAGTTGTAGTAAGTGCCGTCAGTCGGGTCTGAGATGAAGAATTCGCAGCAGCTGTCCTCCCATACCGGGCCGTTGTCTTTGAGCGCCTGTGCCCTGAGGTCAAGCCCGCGTACGCTGTACATTATTCCGATGCCGTTTTTGCACCAGCCTGCAACGAATTTGCATTCCGGCTGATAAGGAAAGTCTTCCGGCCAGTTTACAGTATCAATGTTGCCTGCACCTGCGCCGCATCCGGCGGCTGCTTCGAGTTTCGATGCGAATTCATTGAAATCCCGCACCCGGTCCAAACCCTGTATATATGGAACCTTGAGATTTTTCTGTCCGTTCATAATCTATTATGTATTAAAGACTTTGCATGTCTGTAAGTTTCTTGTAATATCCGTTGAGCGCGAGGAGTTCCTCATGCTTGCCGCGCTCCACAATCTTGCCCTCATGCATCACGATGATCTCATCGGAGTTCTTGATGGTGGAAAGTCTGTGTGCGATGGCGATGGTCGTGCGTGATGACATCAGACGGTCAAGAGCCTCCTGCACAAGTCTTTCTGATTCAGTGTCAAGCGATGCCGTAGCCTCGTCCAGGATAAGGATAGGAGGGTTCTTCAATATCGCCCTGGCGATGCTGAGCCTCTGGCGCTGTCCGCCTGACAACCTCATTCCGCGGTCGCCGATATTGGTATTGTATCCATCTTCCTTCTCCATGATGAACTCATGTGCGTTGGCTATTTTCGCCGCTGCGACGACATCTTCCATGGTCGCGTCCTCTACGCCGAAAGCGATATTGTTGAAGATGGTGTCATTGAACAGGATAGGCTCCTGGTTCACATTGCCCATCAGGCTTCTGAGGCTGTGGACCTTGATGTCGCGGATGTCCGTCCCGTCGATTTTTATCGAGCCGCCGGTCACGTCGTAGAATCTCGGGATAAGGTCGACCAATGTGGATTTGCCCGCGCCGGATTCACCGACGATAGCCACGGTGCTGCCCTTCTTTACGGAAAGATTGATATCGTCAAGTATCTTTCTGTCAGTATCATAGGAGAATGACACATGCTCGAAAGCGATTTCGTCATTGAATCCGTCCACTTCCTTAGCATCAGGAATTTCCTTCAGGTTGCTTTCCGTTTCGAGAATCTTGTTCACGCGCTCTACGGAAGCCATACCCTTAGGTATATTGTAACCTGCTTTCGCGAAATCCTTCAACGGATTGATGACGCTGTAGAGAATCACCATGTAGAAAATGAAGGTCGGAGCGTCGAACCACGCCTTTTCACTCAGGATGATGACGCCGCCGAATCCCAGCACAATCGCGATCAGCACGGTGCCCAGGAATTCGCTCATAGGATGGGCCAATGCCTGCCTGGTGGAGACTCTTCCGGTCTTCTTCTTCACCGCCTCGGTCACATGGTCGAAACGCGCCTGCATCTTGTCCTCGGCCACGAAAGCCTTGATGACGCGCAAGCCGCCGAGCGTCTCCTCCAGCTGTGACATCGTGTCGCTCCACAATGCCTGCGCCTGCAATGACTTCTTTTTCAATGTCCTTCCGAGGGCGCTCATGAGCCAGATCAATGCCGGGGCGACCACGATCGTGAACAATGTCAGCTGCCAGCTGGTCACTATCAATGTCCCTATGTAGAATATGATGAGAATCGGGTTTTTCAGGAGCATGTCGAGGGTGCTCATGATGGAATTTTCCACCTCGTTGATATCACCGCTCATCCTGGCTATGATGTCACCTTTCCTCTCCTGCGAGAAGAAGCCCAGAGGAAGAGTCAGGATCTTGTGGTAAAGTTCCCTCCTCATGTCCCTTACGACGCTTGTACGGATAGGAATCATGATTGCCGATGAACCGAAGTAACATGCGGTTTTCAGGAGAGTCATGATGCTGAGCCACAAGCACAGGAGGAACAATGTCATTGCCGCACCCTTGTCCTGGATGAGCACCGTTATCCCGTAATATGCATTGTTTATGAAAATCTCTTTTATGCCCATGCCGGCAGTGTCCCACGGAATGAAGGAGTATACCGTGTCGTTCATCTTGAACAATATCTGCAGGATAGGGATAATCAGCGAGAACGAGAAGATATTGAGGATTGCCGAGAGAATGTTGAGTATGATCGAGCCTCCGAGGTAACCCTTGTATGGTTTGACGTACTTGACAAGTACCTGCCAGAATTCTTTCATCTTTTCTATAGATAGTTGTTTATAAACTACAAATATAGTAACATTCAAAAAAATAACCTGCATCATCTAAGGGAATCTTTTCGGTCTATCTCTCTTTTCTCATCA
>OQVS01002289.1_pt1 | contig 12371 bp, 15 predicted proteins | sample 1691601 | NCBI WGS metagenome assembly OQVS01 (sample SAMN03418268, study PRJEB22391) | human gut metagenome | biome: human-gut; feature: organic feature; material: feces | host: Homo sapiens | place: Tanzania | collected 2013-01 | reverse complement strand
TATTAAATTGTTGGAATAGATTACCACAAAAATCGAGCCGTGTCAACAAAAAGTTAGGAAAGTACGCCACTTTCGGCAGGGTGCAAGAAAAGACAAGGAGAACTTTGGCAAAAAGAGAGAGGGCTGGACGGTGCCAGTCCTCTTGACAAGGAAAAATACGGATAGGCGTCCTGAATACGGAACACCCGGTAGTATGTTTGTTTTTATATCTTCTGGATGACGGCACCAAGCCAGCGGCACATGGTATCTCCTGCCTGATTGGCAATTTCCAGCACGCGGGCATGGCTGTGCTTCACGGCCTGGATGCCGGTGGCCATATTGGTGATGCAGCTGACCGCAAGCACCTTCATTCCCATATAGTTGCAGACCATCGTTTCCGGTACGGTGCTCATGCCCACGGCATCGGCACCCATGCCTGCAAAGGCACGGATCTCCGCAGCAGTTTCGTAGCAGGGGCCCATGAATCCCAGATAGACGCCCTCCTTGTAGGCAACGCCCATTTCCTCAGCGGTGTGCTTGGCCAGCTCCCGCAGTTCCAGACTGTAGGGCTCGGTCATGTCCGGGAACCGGGGGCCAAACCGTTCATCGTTGGGGCCGATGAGGGGATTCGTGCCCATCATGTTGATAAAGTCGGTGATGAGCATCAGGGTGCCGGGAGCAAAGTCCCGGTTGATGCCGCCGCAGGCGTTGGTCAGCACTACCTGCTCCACGCCCAGCAGCTTGAGGACATAGAAGGGGTAGCAGACCTCCTTCATGCTGTAGCCCTCATAAAAGTGGAAGCGGCCTTCCAAGGCATAGACTTCTTTTTCGCCCAGTCTGCCTGCCAGCAAAGCACCTTTGTGCCCCACTACTGTGGACACCGGGAAGTTGGGAATGTCCTTGTAGGGCAGCTCCTCCGTGTCGGTAAAATCTGCGGTCAGGTTTCCCAGCCCGGACCCCAGCACCACCGCCACCTTTGGGCGTTTGGTGGTGTGTGCCTTGATGTACTCTGCACTTTCCAGTGCTTTTTCATAAAGATGTTCCATAGTGTATTCTCCTTTATTTTTATGTGAGAGCGTTAAACAAGGTGGATCAGCAGCATATAGCAGAGCGTTCCCCCTGCAATGGACAGCAGCATTTACCGCTTCCAAAGGTGAATGCCGCCGGTGGCGAGGATCGAGACGAGCTCCGGCAAGCCGTGGCTACCGTGCAGAAAATCTACATTCCGCACACAGTAAACGACCAGCATCCCAAAGACGGCGGCAGGCAGAAGTCTGCCAATGTACTGCACAAAGTCCGGCGTTTTGCGGTTTTCATGGAACACAAGAAAGGAAAGAAAACGGGTCAGCATGGTGCCTGCAATGCACAGACCGATGGTGATGATCTGCTGAGAAAGTGTCATGTTATAGCACCTCCTTGCTGGCCGTTTTTTTGTCCAGCTTTTTGCGGAAGACAGTCAGCAGCAGGAGAATGGACGCCATCGCCGGGACCATAAAGGAATCCGCGCCAAAGCACACCAGACAAACAGCCCGATGAATGCGGAGGTATGGTCTTTCTCCTTGAGCCACTGTTCCAGAAAGATCACCACGAACATGGCGGTCATTACAAAGCTGATGCCGGTGGTGTCAAATTTGAGCAGAGAGCCTACCAGACCACCAATGGTCGCACCGGAAAACCAGTAAAAATGGTTCAGGAGCATGACAAAGAACATAAACCATCCCCGGTCAACATCCGGCGGGATCTTGGCGGTGTAGTTGATGGAAAATGTTTCGTCGCACATCCCGAAGATCAGATAGAACTTTTTCCAGCCCATGCCCTTGTACTTGTCCAGCATGGAAATGCCGTAAAACAAATGCCGTGCCTGAATGAGCAGCGTCATAATAAGCACCTGCAACGGCGCAAAAGGGCTGAGCAGCATTTCCACTGCCACAAATTCCAGCGAACCGCCGAAGATCAGCAAGCTCATCAGCATGGGGTAAACAAAGGAAAACCCGGATGCGTTCATGTAGATGCCATAGGCAAGCCCCAGAAACCAGAACCCGGCAAAAATCGGGATCGTATAGGGAAAGGCCGCTTTGAATGCCTTGCGTTTCACAAAATCCGCCTGCTTTCCATTGATATTATGATGAACATATTGTAAAATAAATCTTACAGGCGGATTATAGCATTGTTCATTAAAACTTACAAGTGAAAATTTTATTTTGTGAGGCGGAGCAATATGGAGATCGGAAAGATCATTGCGCACAATCTGAAACGGCTGCGGGAAGAGCGGAACCTGAGTCAAGGGCAGCTTGCTGAGATGGCAGGGGTCAGCAAGGTCGTTATCTCGCAGATCGAAAAAGGCGATTCCAATCCCACCATTAACACCATCTGGAAACTGACCGGCGCACTGGGGCAGCCCTATACCAGTCTGCTGGAACCGGAAGCCGTCAAAACGGAGTACATCCATGGGGCAGATGTCCCGGAGCTGGTAGAGGACAAGTATCATACCTTCACTTACTACCCGAAAAATGCGGACCGCAATTTTGAGGTATACCGTATCGAGATGGAGGGTGGCTGTGACCATCCATCCATCGGTCACTCTTCCAATAGCTACGAGTATATTCTGATGACCGCAGGGGGGGAAATCACCATGACGATCAACGAAACGGAGTATGTTTTGGAAACCGGGGACGCACTCTATTTCGATGCATCGGTTCCGCACCGCTATGTCAATGCGGGGCAGGAAACTGCAAAAATGACGCTGCTGATCCAATATTTATAAAAAGAACGCTGCTGACATGGATGAGGGATACAAGCTCCTGCGATGCATGGAACTGACGCTGGATGTACAGCGTATACGAGAACACCCGATCCCTATCTTCCGAAATTTGACAAATAATTCTCAATTTTAGTATACAGCCCCCGCCGGTGCATGGTATCCTGAAATCACCGAAAGCACTGATTCAAAAGGAGGCTGCTTATGTTCGACAAGCTGTTCACGCCCATTACCATCAAGGACATGACCCTGTGCAACCGCATCATCATGCCTGCCATGGGCACCCGCTTTACTGAGAATCAGCACATTGCATACCATGTCACCCGTGCCCGGGGCGGCAGCGCTCTGAACATCGTGGAGGTCTCCTCCGTCCACGCCCTCAGCGCCCCAAGATGTTCCTCTCCATCGCAGAGGATAAGTACATCCCCAAGCTGAAGGAGCTGACCGATGCTATCCATGCCGAGGGCGGCAAGGCAGGCATCCAGCTGTGGCAGGGCGGTCTGGCTGTGGGTATGGACCAGACGGCTATGATCCTGCTTTCCAGCGATACCGAGCTGGCACCCGGCTTTACCGTTCCCGGCATCAGCAAGGAAATGATCGCCGAGGTGTGGACTGCTACGGCAAGGCTGCTGCCCGCGCCGTGGCTGCCGGATTCGACTGCATCGAGTTCCACTGCGCCCACAACTATCTGCTACACTCCTTCCTGTCGGATGGTCTGAATGCGGCAAAGGAAACGTTGGCTGCATACAAGTATTTTACAATTCAGAACCATACGAAGCTGTGCATGACAGCACGAGGCACCGGAACGATGCAGATCTCACTCAAGGATGAATGCATCGGTACGCTGTCCTTCCGCTGCGAAAAATGGACAGAAGAGGCTTTGGTGATCCCCAAAAGCTGCACCCATGCTGCGCTGCTGCTGACGGTAACGGAAGGCAGCTTAGACATCCTCTCCCTGCGCTTTTCTCCGGAGGAGAATCCCTGATTGCAAAAAACTACGACATTGCCGAACTGGGGCTGTTCGCAGAAGCTGCAAAGAACCTCTACACAGGGCGTGTTAATGCAGAGCTCGTTAAATCTGCCACTGGAAATCGTCCGCTTTTTGTGCATTGTTTTTCAGAGCGATATTTTGCAACAGCTCCTTTTCATAAAGAAAATTTTATCACCGTCAGACGAAACGCGCGGCCGAGGAATAAAAACTCCGAAAACTGGACGCTTTTGATAGAAAAAACAGGTTTTCTTTGTGGAAAAGGGTGAATTGTTGTGAAGTGTGCGCTTTTGTGTTGCATTGAACAACAAAAACGTGCATAATAGGGACAAGAAACGACCTGTGAGGAGGTTGACACAGTGAAAGCGGAAAGCGGCAAGGAAAAGCGGATGGTTCAGGAACTGGACCTTTTGAAAAAACATCAGAAAATATCCGTAAAGGAACTGGCAGCAGCGCTTGGGGTATCCGAGATGACCGTGCGGCGCGATTTGGAACTGCTGCGCAAGAACCATGTGCTGGAGCGCAGCTATGGTTATGCCACGCTGGTAGAAGGAGGAAACGGCTACTCCTACGAAGGCGAAAACTACGACCTGCGCCGGGCGCGGCTGGAAAATTTTGCGGAGAAAGACCGCATCGCCAAATATGCAGCTTCTCTCATCCGCCCGGACGACTGGGTGTTCCTTGACAACGGCACCACCGTTTCACGGATGACATTCTACCTGCCCACGGATTTTGAGTATACGGTGCTCTGCTACAACTTCCTCATCTTGGCTGAATTGCTCAAACACTCGAACATCAAGGTCATTTTTCCTGGCGGCTACTACCACCCCGAGGATTATAACTTTACTTCCCCGGAGGCCGTGGAGTTCATCCGCCGGCACCGCGCCAACAAAGCTTTCCTCTCGGTGTCGGGTGTCCACCAGAGTCTTGGCATCACCTGCATCAACGCCAACATCGTGGAGAACAAAAAGGCCATGATCGAGTCCTCGGCCCAGAACATCATCCTGGCCGATTCCAGAAAATTCGGCATGGTCAAGGCCAACCACTTTGCGGACATCCCGGATATGGATCTGGTCATCACCGATACCAACCTTCCTGCCGGGTGGAAAAAGATCCTGGCAAATGCACAGACTCAGCTCAAAATGGTCTGATAAAATGAAGATGAGGCCCCTGTAACGAACGTCACAGGGGCTTTTTTGTGTTCATTTAAACATGATTTGAGTGAGATATAACATTTTTGTGCTTGACAGGCGGGTAAAAGCCATCTGAACGAACCGGAAAATGCAGAAGAACCTTGTTTGGATAAACAAAATATGACGTAGAAAAGATTCTTTGCGACGATGTTGGATACTTGAGCCAGGGAGAAAAGAATACAACACAACAAATGTTCAAAAGAACAAGAATGACATGATTTTAATGGCGCAAGTGAACAAAACATGCCCGAAAATGTGTGCAATGTCATGAAATGAAACAAAAACTATTGACGAATCCGGGGGAGAATGCTATTCTCTGCTCAGAGAACGAACAAACGACTTGTTTGAATAAACAGAAAGGAGCAGGGCTGTGAGACTGACAGAGATAACAGACGACCTGACGGGCGCTGCCGATTCCGGCAGCTACTTCACCGCACGAGGCCGGAAGGTGCGTATCTGTACGAATGGACGGTGCAGTCTGGAACATGAGACCGACGAGATCCTGACCGTGAACCTTTCCTCCCGTAACACCGCGCAGGACAAGGCACGTCAGCTCCACGCAGACCTTCTGGGACGGCTCGAGCCGGGCGGCTTCTATATGAAGAAGATTGGTACCGGCTTCCGGGGCAATGACTCCTACGAGCTGGACGGCCTGCTGGACGGCTGGCCGGACTACAATGTGTTCATTGTGGACAATGCTCCCGACCTTGGTACCTTTACTCTTTATGGCAATCAGTACTGTGAGGGCGAGATCCTCCCCAAGTCGGTTTATGCAAACGACCCCATCTTTCCGCCGACGGAATCCTACATCCCCAAAATTCTGGGAAAGGATACCGACAAGAAGATCGGTCTGGTGGACATCGACGCAGTAAAGGGCAGCGAGGAAACGCTGCTGGCCGCTGTGGAACATCAGCTGGCCGAGGGAACACGCATTCTGGTGTTCGACGCCATCACCCGGGCAGATGTCCTTCATCTGCTCAAGACGCTGGCACCCCGATACCCCAAGGTGTTCTGGACCGGCTCTCTGGGCATCGCGGACGGTCTGGCCGAATATCTCTACGGCCCGGCGCAGACCCACACCTTCCCTGTGCGGGACATCCGGAGCCTTTGCTTCTGTGCTTCGGCCTACGACATCGCTCATAAGCAGATCGCTTATTCTGCGGAGCGTGGGCTGCAGACCGTGCCGCTGGACATCGACGCCTACATCGAGGGCGGCAAAGAGGTGCCGCAGCGGGCCGCAAAGCAAGCAGAGCAGCTGCTGGGGCAGGGGAGCGTCATCCTCTTCCCGCAGGTGGAAAAATACTCCTACAAGCCCGGCACCAGCAAAGCTATCATGGAGTGCTTTGCACAGGCTGCGGCAGCGTTTGACCACGATGCCGCATTCGACCGGCTGGTCATCATCGGCGGCGAGACTTCGCAGGGCGTGCTCCGGCAGTTCGGCGTTGAGCATCTGCAGCTCGGCTGCGCACTGGAACCCGGCGTGGCGCAGGGTTTGATGCTGGACGGCTGCTTCGCAGGCCGGGAGTTCGCCCTCAAGGGCGGCAGCATGGGCCGTGAGGATACGCTGGAAAAGATGCTCTGCCGGAAGGAGGTCGTTTACTGATGGAACATGAATCGATCATCTGGCCGAAACAGGCCGATGCCATCATCCGCTACTCGGCGCTGATCTACCAGAAGGGCTTGGTAAGTGCAGCGGGCGGAAATGTCAGTGCCCGGCTGGGAGACGATATGCTCATCACCGGCAGCAACGTGCCGCTGCGAGCCGTCACCTACGAAGGCCTTGTGCTCTGCGACGCTGAGGGTCATGTCAAGCGAGCAGCGCAGGGACTGAAGCCCTCTAAGGAGACGCGGTTCCATCTAGATGTCTACCGCCTCCGCCCCGAGATCAACTATATCATCCACGCCCACCCAACCTATTCGGTGCTCTGGACGCTGCAGAAAAAGCCGCTGCCCCTCTACACCGAGTCGGCAAAGCTCAAGCTCGGCGAGGTGCCCATCGTGCCAGACCGGGCACCCGGTTCCACAGAGCTGGCCGATGCCGTGGCAGAAACGGTGGCCAACGCATCGGCGGACACAAGGGCTTTCCTGATGGAAGGCCACGGCATCCTCGTTATGGGCAAGACCATGGAAGAGTGCTTCGACCAGGCAGAGCTGTTGGAAGATACAGCCAAGATCGCGTTCCTGCAGCAGCTGGCCTGCCTCCGTTGAAGCTTTAATAATTACGAACTGTAAACACAGGATATAAAAACAAAAAGAAAAAGGAGAATGATCTTATGAGCACCAAGAAAATTTCCCGTCGTGATTTCCTGAAGGCCGCCGGCATCTCCGCTGCTGCCATTGGTCTGACCGCCTGCGGCGGCTCTTCCAGCACCGCAGCTTCCACCACCGGCAGTGCAGGCTCTGCTGCATCGGCTGAGAGCGTTACTTTCTCGGTCACTGCAGACGTTACCGGTGACCGCGCCCCCTATGTGGAACGCTTTGCTGAGCTCATCTCCGACAAGACCGGTGGCCGCTATCAGGCCAACGTCATCGCCGCAGGCTCTCTGGGCAACGGCTCCGACATGGCACAGATGCTGCAGATGGGCACGCTGGATGTGCTGATGAGCGACGATATGACCATGGACGGCGTGCTGGACGGCGCACTGGGCTTCGCATGGCTGCCCGGTCTGGTGGCTGACTATGACGAGGCGGATAAATACTACCTCAAGGGCTGGATCGCCGACGAAGTGGCCAAGATCATGGAGCAGAACAGCCTCATCCGCATCTCTTCTTACTGCAACGGCTTCCGTCAGGTGGGCAACATCGTCCGCCCCGTCACCGAGATGTCTGACCTGGCCGGCCTGAAGATCCGTACCCCGTCCGTCGCCTCTGTTGTCTCTTTCTATGAGAAGTGCGGCGCACTGCCCGTCATGATCGCCGGCTCTGAGGTGCTGAATGCCCTGCAGACCGGTACCGTCGATGGTCTGGACAACGCAGTCTTCAATTACACCAACCAGGGCGTTCTGGATGTCATCACCCACATCACCGAACTCAACTACTGCTACTCCGGCGGCTGCTTCATCGCAGGCTCTCCCTTCTGGGAAAAGCTGAGCGACGAGGACAAGACCGCCTTCAAGGAGGCTGCACAGGAGGCTTCTGACGAGTTCACCGAGTTCTTCCGTGAGAAGACCGAGAAGATCACCAACGACGGCGTGGCCAGCGGCCAGTGGACCGTGGATCAGCCCTCCGATGATATGAAGGCCAAGCTGCAGGAGATCTACCAGCAGATCTGGGACGAGAGCCGCGGCACCTACAGCGACGAGATCATGGACGCCATCACCAGCGGTGATTACAAGAACAAGTAAGGCTGTGTGGCGCTCCATACTCTAACATAAAGTGATTCTGCCGCCTTGCGGGGAGTGCCCGGGGGCGGCAGTTTATGAAAGGAGGCAAATGCTGTGAACAGCAATCACAAAACGCTGCAGGGCTTGAAGAAGGTCAACGACAGACTGTTGGGCATCGAGACCTTCCTGCTGGCTCTTATCACGATCCTGCTGGTCGCGGCCATCTTCATCGAGGTGGTCTGCCGATATTTCCTGTTTATCTCTGCCGCGTGGGCAGAAGAGCTCACCCGCTATCTCTTCATCTGGCTGACCTACATCGGCTCAGCCTACGCCATCTGCGACAACAGTCACACCGAGATCGATGTGCTCAAGCAGGTGCTTATGAAGATCAAGGGCCCGGCCCGCGAAAAGTGGCTCAAGGCGCTGGAAGTCGCAGCCATCGTTTCCACCTTTGCATTCCTGGTCGTCTTTGCCAAGCTCTTCTTCGACTATATGATGAAGATCTTCGCCACCACCCAGACTTCGCCCACCATGCGCATCCCCATGGGCTTGGTCTACCTGCCGGTGTTTGTAGGCATCGTGCTGGCAGCCCTGCACGAGGTGTACATGCTTGCAGCCTGCCTGCTGGGCGGCGATAAGAAGCCTGTCGCCGAGGCGGACAACTGAGAAAGAGGGTGAAATTATGACAGCGCTTCAAGCTTTGCTTATCTTCCTGATCTCCTTCATGGTGGTGGCCGTTCTGTTCAAGATGCCGGTCTCCTTTGCACTGGGCACATCCTCTCTGCTGGTGCTGGCTTTTGGCGGCTACAATCTGGTCACTGTGCCCCAGTTCGCGTTCTCCGGTCTGGACAGCTTTGCTCTGCTGGCCATCCCGTTCTACATCTTCGCCGGTGTCATCATGGAATACAGCGGCATCTCCAAGATGCTGATCGACTGGATCAAGTCTTTTGTGGGCCGCATCCGCGGCGCCACCGGCGTCATCACCATCTGCGCCTGCATGGCCTTCGGCGTTCTGACTGGCTCGGCGATGGCTACCATCTCCGCTATCGGCAAGATGATGGTGCCCGAACTGGAAAAAGAGGGCTACCCCAAGGCTTATAACTCCGCTTTGCTGGCGGCTACCTGCTTTCTGGGCATCCTCATTCCCCCGAGTGTCCCCGGCATCATGTACGCGCTGGCCTCCGGCGGCAAGATCTCTGAGATCTGGATGTCTACCATCGGCCCCGCCTTCATTTTTGCAGTGGGCTACTTCGTTATCAACTACTTCCGCATCGGCCGTCATCAGGTCAAGCCGGAAAAGGTCAATATGGCGTTCAGCGAGAGGGCCCGTCAGATCGGCAAATCTACCTTCTACGCTATCCCGGCCCTGCTGATGCCCATCATCATCTATGGCGCTATCTACGGCGGCTTCTGCACCGTTACGGAGGCAGGCGCTGTGAGCTGCGTCTACGGTATCCTCTATTTCACCGTTCTGAAAATCATCAACAAAAAGAAGATCCAGATCACCTTCTGGCGCTGCTGCGCCATCGCCGGTGCATCCACTGCCGTTATCGGTCTGCTGAACGCCTTCTCCGCTGTGGCCGGCAAGGTCATGACGCTGGCCGGTATCTCCTCCTTCCTGTCCAACCTGATCACGGCCAACATCTCCAGCCGCTGGGGCTTCCTGCTGATGATCAACATCCTGTTCATCTTCATGGGCACATTCATGGACATCAATGCCACCATCCTCATCATGACCCCGCTGCTGCTGCCCGTGGCGCAGACTTACGGCATCAGCACCGTCCACTTCGGTGCTATCATGCTGGTCAATATGTGCGTTGGCTTCCTGACTCCTCCTTTCGCTGTCGGTATCTTCGTTTCCACCAAGATCGCCCACTCCACATTTGGAGAAACGGTCAAGGAAGCCATCCCCTTTATGGGCGTGGGCCTGATCGCCATTCTGGTCACCACCCTCTGTCCGCAGTACATCAACTTCTTTGTGAATCTGCTTGCGTAAACAGCAGCAACGAGGTAACAGCATTATGATCGGAAAAGAAATTCGTCTCAAGCGCCTGATGCCCACCGAGGACGGTAAGTACTTTGGCCTGACCGTAGACCATGCCATGGGCCGTGGTGTGATGAAAGGTCTGGATACCATCGACGATACCATTGCCAAGATGGTGGCCGGCGGGCCGAATGCCATCACCATGCATAAGGGCATTGCAGAACACTGCTTTGCTCCCTACGCAGGCAAGACCTGCCTTGTGCTCAAGCTGACCACCTTTGGCGTCTATCATTACGAGAGCGACGTGCAGGTGGCCAGTGTGGAAGAAGCCATTGCCATGGGTGCAGACGCCGTGTCGGTGGGCTGCATCCTGGGCGGTGACAATCAGGAGCAGCAGATCGCCATGCTGGGCCGTATCAGCGAGGAAGCTCACCGCAACGGGATGCCCCTCATCAGCCATATCTATCCCCGCGGCAACCATATCACCGGGGACGACCAGCACAGCGTGGAAAACGTGATGTACGCAGCCCGCACAGCTGCTGAGCTGGGGGTGGATCTGGTCAAGACCACCTACACCGGTGACCCCGAGAGCTTTGCCAAAGTGGTGCAGGCTGCCCCCACCCGGGTGGCCATTGCAGGCGGAAACGGCTGCAAGACCGCACAGGATTTCATTCGGATGACCCGTGATGTCATGGATGCCGGTGCTGCAGGCGTGACTTACGGACGCTTCGTGTTCCAATACCCCCATGTGACCCCGCTGGTCAAGACCCTGAGCCAGGTGGTACACAATGGTCTGTCCGTGAAGGAAGCCATGGAGCTGCTGGACACGCTGGAGCATGAGGATGCATAAGGGAGGGCCGCTATGCTGAAATTTGATCTTCAGAAGCCCAATGATGTGGCAGCCTTTGGCCGCGCTACCATCGATCTCTATGCCAACGAGATCGGCCCCATGGAGGAAGCAAAAACCTTCTCCAAATATGTGGGCGGTTCTCCCGCCAACACTGCCGTCGCCATGGCCCGTCTGGGCCTGAAAGTTGGCTACATCGGCAAGGTGTCTGATGACCAGTTCGGACGATTTATCGTCAGATATCTGGCCGACCAGGGGGTGGATACCTCCCACATCGAGACAGCCGCCCCTGGCATCCGTTCCGGCGTGACCATGGGTGAGATCAAAGAGGGCTCGTGCAGCTGCTTCATGTACCGCACCGACTGCGCCGACCTTCATATCGACTGTGCTCAGCTGGACGAGAGCTATATCGCCAGCCATAAGCTGCTGCTCATCTCGGGCACATCTCTTTCTCACTCTCCGGCGCGGGAGGCCGTGTTCCTCGCCATCGCCATGGCAAAGCGGAACGGTGTGGTCGTTGCCTTTGACCTCGACTACCGCGACGGCACATGGGACAACGATGACGAGACCAGCATCTATTTCACCCTCGCTGCCCAGCAGGCCGATATGGTGCTGGGCACCCGGGAAGAGTTCGATAAGATGGAAGCACTTTTCCATCCGGGCAATCATAACGACGACAAGAGCGCCAAGTGGCTGCTGGACAAGGGTGTGTCTCTTGTTTCCATCAAGCAGGGCAAGAAGGGCTCCCATCTCTATACAGCAGAGGGGCGCACCGTGGGCGGCATCTATCCAACAAAGGTACTCAAGAGTTTTGGTGCGGGAGACTCCTACTCTGGCTCTTTCAACAATGCGTTGATACGTGGGAAGAGTCTGGAAGAAGCATTGAAGTATGCTGCAGCAGCTGCTTCGATCACCATTACCGGCCACAGCTGCTCCGATGCCATGCCCACCTTGGATCAGGTAGAGGAGTATATGCGGACCCACGAGTATCAGATGCCGGAGGCTTGAGAACCACCGCAAAAACCATATCACCCCCTTTTTTACACAGAAGCCGCACATTGACAGGACGTGCGGCTTCTGTGTTTTTGTTATGTCACCAAGCTTCCAGTCTGCCATGGTCGCAACCAAGCAAAAGATAAGATCCAATCTCCCCCATCAGCACAAGCCCTTGACCTTTTTACCGGAACGCAGTATACTTTTTATGCAGTTAGTTGTGAATAACTGCAAGGAGGTGCTACATGATGCAAGACGCATTCTGGGGGATCTTGATCCCCTTTCTGGGCACAAGTCTTGGGGCGG
>OQVS01002288.1_pt1 | contig 12373 bp, 11 predicted proteins | sample 1691601 | NCBI WGS metagenome assembly OQVS01 (sample SAMN03418268, study PRJEB22391) | human gut metagenome | biome: human-gut; feature: organic feature; material: feces | host: Homo sapiens | place: Tanzania | collected 2013-01 | reverse complement strand
TCACCAATGAAAAAACGGACAAAATTGCTGTTTTTTTTGAAAGATCAGTTGAAAAAATCTGAATCTGCATTATATTTCAATGGCAAATGAAACAAGAACCATTTGCCGCAGAATGCGGCCCATACCCGAAACGGCGACACAAAATGGGCAACACGCATTTAGATCGTTTTATGGAAAAATTCGAGTTCGAAGGTCTTACTTTCGACGACATTTCAATGCTCACCCAGTATGCAGATTTTCTGCCCGGTGAAACCGACATTTCCACCTCGTTTTCCAAAAACATCAAAATGAACATTCCGTTCGTCAGCGCGGCTATGGATACCGTCACGGAAAGCTCCATGGCGATTGCCATGGCAAAACTCGGCGGCATCGGAGTGATTCACAAAAACCTCAATCCCGTTCAGCAGGCTGACGAAGTCCGCAAAGTCAAACAGTATCTCAACGGTCTGATCCGCAATCCTGTCGTGTTCAACGAGAACACCACCGTTGAAGAAATGCTCAACGAAAAGAACGCCAAACAGTACTCCTTTTCCGGTTTCCCGATTGTGGATTCCGATGGCAAGCTGGTCGGCATCATCACTTCGCGCGACATCAAGTTCCTGACCGACCGCCGCTGCAAAGTTTCCGACATCATGACCCGCAAAGTAGTTTCTGCTCCGACTTCCACGCAGATGGAAGAAGCCTACAACATCATGCGCGAACAGAAAGTCGGCAAATTGCCGCTGGTGGATGAATCGGGGCATCTGACGGGACTTTACAGTTTTCAGGACGTATCCACACTGCTGACCAACATGGCTCCGGACTACAACCGCGACCCTGAACATCGTCTGCGCGTGGCGGCGGCGGTCAGCCCGTACGATGTGGAACGCGCGAATGCGCTGGTTGAAGCCGGAGTCGACGCGCTGGTCATTGACACCGCGCACGGTCATTCCAAAGGCGTGATCGAAACTCTGAAGCTGTTCAAACGGGATTATCCGGAAGTCGATATTGTTGCCGGCAACATTGCCACCGGCGAAGCGGCGAAAGCCCTGCTGGATGCCGGAGCGGACGCCATCAAAGTCGGTATCGGTCCCGGCTCCATCTGTACGACCCGCGTGGTTGCCGGCGTCGGCACGCCGCAGGTTACTGCCGTTTATGAAGCGGTCAAGGCGATCAAAGGCGCAATACCGGTAATTGCCGACGGCGGCATCAAACAGTCCGGCGATGTGGCGAAAGCCCTTGCGGTCGGTGCAACTTCCGTGATGATGGGTTCGGTTCTCGCCGCCACGCTCGAAAGTCCGGGGGAAAAGATTATTCAGCACGGACGCCGTTTCGTGGTCTACCGCGGCATGGGCAGTCTGGAAGCCATGAAGAAGAACAAAGGCAGCCGTGAACGTTACGGTCAGGCGGATGTGGATGATTCCAAGAAACTGGTGCCGCAGGGAGTGGAAGGCATGGTTCCCTACCGCGGCTCTCTGTGGGAAGTCGTTTACCAGTTTGTCGGCGGTCTTCGCTATTCCCTCGGGTATTGCGGGGCGCGCGATCTGGAACAGCTCCGTGCAAAAGCAAAATTCATCCGGGTCAGCTCCTCCGCTCTGCGTGAAGCGCATCCGCATGACATCCTGATGCTCAAGGATGCTCCGAACTATACGCCCGAAGCCTGAGCCGGCGGGTTCAACACTGCAACAGGGGGAACATGAATGAGACTGCTCTTTTCTTTCTTCATGATTCCCGCTGTTGTCGCTGTGGTGATTATTGCCCTGGGCGGAATGCTGATTTATCTGGACGCAGAGGGCTTCCGCCCGGTGGAGAACACCCACAGTTTCTGGCCGAATCTGTATTTCTGTCTGCTGCATTTTTCCATGGCGGTCACCATGGGACTTTCCGTTCTTGTTTTCCTTTATTCCTGCTGTCTGGCTCTGTTCGGGTTTATTGTCAAGACCTGGTTCGGCGCATTGCTGGCAATCGCTTTTGCTGTTTTTTCCTTCCTGCTGGCAGGATACCTGCTGAATATCAATATTTAGGAGTACTGAAATATGGACATTCGGGTTGGTCAGGGGTGTGATACGCACCGTTTTGAATCCGGCAGGAAACTGATTCTCTGCGGAGTGGAAATTCCGTTTGAGAAAGGTCTGGCAGGGCACAGTGACGCCGATGCGGCGGTTCATGCGCTGATTGACGCTCTGCTGGGTGCACTGGCTCTCGGCGACATCGGACATTTTTTCCCGGATACGGACGCGGAATGGAAAGATGCCGACAGCATGGAGCTGCTGAAGAAAGTCCTGTCCGCTCCGGTTTTTTCCGCCTGGCGGATCGGCAATGCCGACTTGACAGTCATAACCCAGAAACCGAAACTTGCTCCGTATATGGCGCAGATGCGTTCCCGTCTGGCGGAAGCATTGCACATTCCGGTTGACCGGATGTCCGTCAAGGCGAAAACCAATGAAGGCATGGGGTTTGTCGGCAGGCTGGAAGGTCTGGAAGCCCAGGCGGTTGTTCTGCTGATGAAAGATTGATTTTCCTGAAATAAAAATAGAGAAAGGGTCAAGTATGAATCAGAACTATCAGATCCGCGCGGTCCAGGTGGATTTGGCGCGGCAGATGGAAACCATTCCGTTTTTGAAAGGGTTCATTGATTTCATTGCGGAAAACCATTACAACACGCTGTTCCTGTATCTGGAATGGCGAATCCGGACCAAAACGTTTGACATTGGAAAGAAGGACGGTTATTCCGCGGAGGAACTGACGGAACTCATTGATTATGCCGCACTTCGCGGCATCAACATCATTCCGGGACTGGCGACGCTCGGCCATGCGGAACTGCTGCTGCGCCAGAAAAAATTCGCTTCGTATTCCGAATTGCGGGAAGGAATCGCCGGACGCTTCGGCAATGCTTTCACGCCGGATTTCTGTCCGTCTCTGCCGCAGACCCGGAAGTTCTTGGATTCATATCTGAGCGATGTCGCGGAAATTTTCACAGAAACGCCGTATTTCCATATCGGCGGCGATGAAGTCTGGGATATGGCGCGCTGTTCCAAGTGTCGGGAAAAGGCGAAAGACCTGGCGGGCGAGGCGCAGCTGTATCTGGAGCATTTCAAGTTCGTGCATCAGCTGGTCACGAAGCTCGGCAAACGCATGATGATGTGGGACGACATGTTCGAGTACTATCCGGAGATCCTGCCGGAATTTCCGCGGGACGTCATTATGGTCAACTGGCAGTACCAGGAGAACGTGCGGTCATACGTCGGACACTTCCGCAATCTCTGCTTCTTCGACCGTCTTGCGGAATACGACAAACTGGGCTTCGCTTATCTTACGGCGCCGGCGGATTTCCAGTGGAGCAATATCGCGACGTTCACGGCTTACGGCGACCGTTTCCATCCGATGGGCGGACTGCTGACTTCGTGGGAAAAATCGACTTCTCTGCTGTACAAGTATTTCCCCGGCATGGCAATGACGGGACAGCTCTGGGGGCAGTCCGTGCATGACCCGGAAGCCGCCGCAATGCTGGCGCTCCGTCAGCTCTTCGGCATCGACGATGAGCCGTTCCTCCGTGCGGTCATCACCTACGCCAGCCTCGCAAAACGTCTGCCCAACGTCCAGCTCCGCAGTCTGACCTGTTTCCGTTTCACCGGACCGGATACGCTGCATTACAATGCGCTCCAGACGGCAGCTTCGGTTCTGATGCAGTATCCGGGCAGGATGCGCGACACGCGTGCGGAAATTATTCTGAACGACATTCTCGGCGACTGTGTGCTCAAACTGCTGGAAGACCGCAGTAAGATCGCCTGCTGGAACAGACTTCACGGCATGGAAGGCGAGAATCTTTCCGAACTTGCTGCGGAAGTCCGGGATGCGGGCGATAAATACGCCGGATTCTACGTCCAGCACCGTGATGCGCGTTTCGTCACGAGACTCCGGGACGAGGTCGCCGCATGGAGCGATGCTCTGCTGGAAATCGAAAAATCCATTCCGAAAAAGGGGCTGCTGCATGTAACGTATGTTCTGCCGGATGCCTACGGCGCGGAACAGGTCCGGCTTTTGGTCAACGGAGAGGAAATTTCCAGCGGCGTGGTCAAACACGACGTTGACGCCTGCTATGAGTGCTTCTATTTCCTGCCGAAAAATCTGGAAGTCCGGGAAGTCCGCATTGAGGCGCACGGCTACGCCGGACAAGGGGTTGCGTATGTTTCCGCCCAAACCGGAAAAGGCCGTTTCGTTCCCGCCGGAATCAGCGGTGTGCAGGGGATGGTCGAACATCCGGAACTGGTGCTTGACGCGGATGTCAGCTTTGCTTTCCTCGGCTATCGTGAAGTCGGCGATATCTTTGCCGACCGGGCGAAAGCGGCAGTGGTCAACAGCCTGAACATCATGATGAAAAAGGAAAACTGAAGATGCCTTTCTGCGAATTCCGTTTTTTTTCCGAAACATTGAATGAATGTGTCAATGTGAATGTGATTCTGCCGCAGCAGACCCGCGGTCAGATTGGTATGCAGGGTACAGGCACATCGGACAATGCTCCTGTGCTGTATCTGCTGCACGGTCTTTCCGATGATGAGACGATATGGATGCGGCGGACCTCCATTGAACGTTATGCCGCGGCATACGGGCTGGCTGTGGTGATGCCGCGCGGCGGACGCAGTTACTACGCGGATATGGTGCATGGACCCAGATACTGGACGTACCTCAGCGAAGAGCTGCCGAAGGTGATGCAGTCCTTTTTCCGTATCTCGAACCGCCGGGAGGATACTTTTGCGGCGGGGCTTTCCATGGGCGGGTACGGAGCCATGAAATTGGCTCTGCATTGTCCGGAACGTTTTGCGGCGGCGGCTTCGCTTTCGGGTGCATTGTCCCCGGAACACCTGCTGGAAATTGCTCCTGGGCTGGCTCCGGAGTATGAGTGGATTTTCGGTGATATGAAACAGTTTGCCGGTTCCTTCAATGATTTGTTTGCGCAGGCGGAACGTTGTGCCCGTGAGAAAGTATCTCTGCCGCAGCTGTTTCTGACTTGCGGCACGGAGGACGGTCTGTATTCCGACACGGTGCATTTCGGGGATCATCTCCGGAAATTGGGCATTCCCTTCACTTATGACGAATGTCCCGGTGTTCATGATTGGGGCTTGTGGGATCGTAAGATTCAGCAGGTTCTGCAGTGGCTGCCGTTGAACAAGCCGAATTGACAAAGATTTGCGGCAGCCGGAATCCGAATATGCCGTCTCCCCTGTTCATACCGGATCCGCAGGCTGCCGCAAACAAAAGAACTGAAGAGTTTCTTACTTCCGGATGTTGCCGAACAGAATCTTTTCCATATCGTAAGAGGAGGCTTCAAGTGCACCGTCGCCCCATTCCGGCGAGGCTTCTTTGCCTGGACGGCTGAACCACAATGATTCATCCAGACGGTTCATTTCAACACATTCCGGACAAATCACCATTGCTTCGCTGGTCTCCAGTTTTCCGGCATGGTCGCCGCCGTATTTCTTGCGGGTTTCCGGTCCGCGGATAGGATGTATACCTATCCATTTGAACGGATCGTTGTTTCCTGAATAATACGACGCGAATTTTTCGGTACCCCACCATCCTTCGCCGGATTCTTTTTCCAGCCATTCAAAAATTACATGACGTGCGGCAAAACGGAACGCCAGATCGGTCGGCATCCCCTGATCGAAACCTTCGGTCTGATGGGATATAAACGCATGAATATTGCGGAAGCCGACGCGCAGCAGACCGCGGAAAATATCTTCGGCAACAGGAATGATTTTTTCCGAATCCACCTGAATTGTACCGTTGCGTTCGGGTTTTGCTACTGCCAGCGACGCCGCACCGTAATAGAACGGCGGCAGCACAACCAGTTCCGGACGGCGCTTTTCAATGCGGTTGACAGCCTCAATGCAGGTGAAACAATCCACGCCCAGCGGCAGATGTTCGGCATGATACTCAATGACACCCAGCGGCAAGGCAACAGGATAATTGTTGTCCAGTGCTTCGCGCAGCTGGTAGGGAAGCATGTTCAGATATTGCATTTCCTGGTCTCCTCAAAACTTGCAGCCTGTCGTTTCTGCCGCCCAGAGTGCTGTCTCTATGACTGCTTCCTCCGGAGTGCAGGATGGTTTGTATTCCAGATCGCGTACGGCTTTGTCGATGGTGAAACACATGTGTTCCGCCAGAAATTTCAGTCCGGTTTCGTTGATTGCCGTCCCGTATTTTTTCAACATCGCTTCGATGGACATGTAATGAATAATCGGCTTTTTGTTGAACACAGACGCCGTCAGCGTCAGGTATTCATTCAGACTGAAAGCGTGGCTGAGACAGATATTGTAAATCTGTCCGATGCTGGCGTTCGGGTGTATCATGCTTAAACGGAACGAGTTGGCGAGGTCGCGCACATGAATCGGCTGAAGCAGCGCCCGTCCGTCGTTCGGCAGATCCAGCGGCTTTTCCGCCAGAATATCCGCAATGAAATCCGCGCGGCGTCCGCCGAAATTATCCATCGGGAGCATCCCCGGTCCCGTGATATAACAGGGCCGAATGACGGTGGCGGGGAATCCCTGTTCGCGGAACAGTTTCAGGACCAGGTTGTCCACAATGCGTTTCTGATCCCATCCGGTGCCGCTGGCGAAGCCTTTGTAGAACGCTGTTTCGTTGCAGGGAATGAACGGCAGCGGCGTGTAGCCTCCAGTCGAACTGCAATGCAGATAGTGCTGCAAATGTTTCGCATGGTGCCGGATGAGCGTGATGGACTGTTCCGTCGGAACGGTGTCAATCACATGGGTGTACGGCGTTTCAAAAATCTGTTTCATTGCCGCTTCATCATTCTTGTCGGCGTTGATTACTTTCAGACAGCTGATTTCCCCGAGGAAAGTTTTCATCCTGCCGCGGGAGACAATGGTCAGGTCATACTTTTCCGCGGCAAGGTTGAGCGCGATATGGTGGCCGAGCCAGCCGCTTCCGCCGAATAACAAGATTTTCATAAATGAATTCCTTTCTATCTGATTATTTCCGGTAAAGTTCGTTGAATGCAGCATCCTGTTTCCGGTGCAGTTCATCAAACTTTTTTTCGGGATTTTTCACCAGTTCAATGAGACCGGGGAGCTGTTTGCTCCAGTAAGTATGATGCACACCTTTGAGCCGGGCAACCCAGTTTTCGTAGAATGCGATTTTTTCCTCTGTTGTTTTGCAGGACGCCGGGATCCTCTGCATGTTCAGCAACGCTCCCTGGATCCCCGCCTGCGCCTGACGGTATTTTTCCGCCGCGGCGGCTTTTGCTGTGCCGGGGACCCAGTTCTGTCCGAGAATGGTCCGGGCTATGATGAGGTGTTCCGCTTTGGAGGGATGCACCCGGTCGCTTTTGCTGCGCGGTGTTCCGCTGTCATGATCCTGAAGGTTCTTCAGCAGCGGGGCATGGATGTCGATCCAGACCGCGCCTTTTTCCCTGGCGAGACGCTGTTCGATCACCAGAATGTTCCGGACTCCGGAACTGTCCATGTTGGCATTGAGCGGGGCGGCAACCGCCGGATTGGATGTTTCGTTGTACGGCGGAGTGGCGAGCAGCACAACCGCAACTCCGCGCTGTTTGAACAGATCCAGCAGAGAGCCGAGCTGTTTTTCGAAGCGCTGGAAAACCGGATATTTTTTCGCCGCATCTTCGAATGGCAGATTCTTTTCCGCGAATTTCGTAGTGAACAGCAGGTCATTGGTCCCGATCATCACAAGCACCAGATCCGGCTTGTCCGTTTTCAGCATTTCATCCGCACGGTCCAGAAGATCTTTCACGGTGTTTCCGCTGATGCCGCGATTGATGAACCGCCGGGGATGCCCCGGGTCGTTTTCCGCATGATACTGCTGCAGATACATGGGATAGAATCCGCCGTGAGTGATGCTGTCGCCGAAGCAGACAATCGTCCTGTACGGCGTAAAATCAAACGCATACAGGGACAGCGCGGACAGAAGGGAAAGCAGAGACACGAAGGATTTCATTTTCACCTCACTTGAATATTTTTGATTTCATGGGCGCCCAGCGGGATCAAACCGCAGTTCTTTCCATCGACAAACAGAGTCGGCGAATGACTGCGGGCCAGTTCGTTTTGAATCGTGATTTCACCTGCGGCCCAATCCGCGCCGACCACTTTTACACAATCCAGCCCGAACGCCTGTTCACGCCGGGTGTCAACGCTGATGCCTCCGAATTCACGCAGGATTTCCCCCAGATACAGATACAGGTCTATGAACAGCGAATAACTGTTTTCCGGATAACTGTGCTTGTAAAGCCCGGATTCGTCGTCCATCTGCGGATTGTTCTCGTAGATGCTGTAAAGGATATTGTCCTTGTGGGGATTACCCTCCAGGCTTTTTTCATCCCTGTGCAGCATGACCTGCCGGAAAGTTGCGATGCCGCGTTCCATATAGATGGCTTTTCCGGTTATCCTGTAAAGACGCATCAGCAGATAGGCGATCCACGCGACGGACTGATTTCCCGTTGCCGTGCATTGTGTACGGGAGTAGTCCGGCCAAGTGTAGTAACTGGTGGCGATCATGCCGCGCGATTTCCAGTCGATCTGGTCGTAGAAACTTCCCGGCACATTCGGCACGTTGTAGCCCATCTGCATGATGCTGCCATAGAGCTGGACCTTTTCCGCAGCGGCGAGCCACTTCGCGTCTTTTTCCTGATCGTACAGATCGAGGAACGCCCAGAGCATGGTACGGTAGCCGTCCACATCCCAGTAATCGGGGTAATCCGTTTCACAGCCGCCCATGGAGAACATGCCGAGCTCCTCAATGTCGAGCAGACAGCGTTCCGCCGTTTTGAGATAAGCGGTGCGCAGCCGCTCGTCTTTGGTTGCCTGATACATCTTGATGAGTGCCGGAATCCAGGTCTGCGTTTCGGAATATTGACTGATCCAGCCTGCTTTTTCCTTCGGCGTAAGGTCGGAATAATACAGACGGCGGAAATGTCCGTCCGGCTGCTGCAGCTTCAGCACATCATCCGCAATGGTGAAGGGATATTTGGTTTGGAAAAGTGATTCATCCTGCAAATAGAGCGTCATGGCGTCGTAGATCATCTCGGGCAATGCCAGAGAATCCAGCGCATCCGCTTCAAAGGGTGCGCCCCAGCCGGTTTTTTCACAGAACGGCATGATATCCTTCATGAAATCGCCGGTGTGGAAGGGATAAGTCAATCTGGAATTGCCTGCGTAATGATGATATAGGTAATAGTTCAGCAGTTTCACTGTGCGCTCGCGGTACTCTGCTTTGCCGGTCAGTTTCCAGCGGCGGTAGAATTCGTTGGCTTTAAGCAGGTCGTATTCCAGCCAGGAACAGCCGAACTGATCCGGCGGACGATAGCCGTTTTTGAATTGCCCAAAGAATTCCGAGAAATAGTGTGCGGCATAATGATCCGCCTCCTCTACGCCTTTGAGTTCAGAGCGCGGCCAGATGGATACGAATTTTTCGACAAAGTCATGCATGTCGGTCTGCGGAATATGTACCGGCGATCTGTCGAGATTCCACATCACGTTGGATAGGATACCGGCGTGTTCCTCACCGCCCTTCCCGAAGAACCAGAAATAACGCAGATCCAGTGGTCCGTTCACCGGTTTGCGCAGCTTGAAAACATGGGCAAGCTCGGTATCGTCGCGTTCTGTTTCGGAAATACGGTCCAGTTCCGTTTCCAGATACGCTTCACCGAAGTAGAGATGCCCGGAACAGGTATAAAAGATGCGGTTGTTTGCTGCCGTGCCGAGGTAATCACTCCATTCCTTGTGGAACGGATACGCTCCCTGATTCATTTTACGGGAAATCCATTTATAGGAAACGTACGTGAAATCGGCGATGGGTCCCTCGTTGAAATAGCTGGAGCGGAAAACTGCTTCTCCGGCATTGTTGTAATGGATGTCCCGGATAAAATAGAGCTCTCCCTCGGATTTATCTTCCCCGATCGTGATTCGTTCGAAACCGCAGGCAGTTTCAATGGATATCTGCTCCGGTGTGCAGGAAACTTTCCTGACTTCGCCCAGATCGGATTCGGCTTTCTTGCGCCAGAGATTCCGTTCAAACACATATGCTTGCAGCAGGTTGCCGCACAGCACCACTGCCTTGTCTCCGCGGATCAGTTCCGCCTGACGCTTCGGCAATTCCGGCAGCTTGTAGTAACGTGCCCGGTTGGCGTAGTCCGTGATTTTCTGCTGCCGGACAAAAATTTCTTCGTACATAGTTAAACTCCTGTTGTTTTGCGGGGCAGTCCGGAACAGGCATACTCGGCGTCCGTTTCAGACATCTCGCAGAATTGTATTAAGTTCTGATAAATTCGGTCCATGGTTGCCAGACTTCCCGTAAGCCTGTCGGTTCCGGCAATGTAAAGCGCTCCGTTACGTACATCAAATTCCGCCGGTGTTCCGATCGGATCCGGAAAGACCAGTCGTTTACCCGGCAGCCCGGTTGCGGCGCAACCGTCTGTGATGGCTATGAAACGTTCGCGTCCTTTGGTACGCCAGACTGTCTTGACCAGTTTCGGGTTTACATGTACTCCGTCGCAGATCATTTCCACGGTCAGACGATCATCCGCCAGAATCTCAAGAAAGGGGCCTTCGGTAAAGTACAATCCGTTTTCATTCTGAAGCGGGCCTTCTCCGTTGTTGCAGAAATGGGTGATGCCGGTTACTCCTGCCGAAACGGCATCTTTCAGTATTTGCGGCGAACAGTAAAAATGACCGGCGGAAACCCGGATTCCTTCTGATGCAAAGTATTCAATGACCGGTAAAGCTCCGGGCAGTTCCGGCGCAATTGCTATATTCCGGATGATTCCCCGCCCCGCAGTCGCCAGACGCCGGGCCGCATCCAGAGTGGGTTTCTCCAGCAAAGATTCGGTCATGCCGCCAGCCACATGGACAAACGGTCCTTCCAGATAAACTCCTGCAAGCTGCGCCCCCGGCAGCGGCGCAAGATCTTTGCAGAAGTCCAGACACTCCACCAGTTTGTCGACGGGTGCGGCGGAAAAAGTCGCCAGAAACGCATCCGTCTGTCCGTGTTCCAGCAGAAACACCGACATCTCTTCGTATGCTTTGCGGTTCAGTTCAATGGTTTTGTGTCCCGCGCACCCATGGAAATGGTATTCGAAAAATTTCATCTGTCTTGCCTTTTCTGCTGTTGAAAAATAGATATGCCGCTTTTTTTGTACTCTTTAAAATAACAGTAAATATCGGTATATTCAAGTATGATGAATATTTATTTCTTTAAAATCTTGACATACCCACTTTCAGGAGTTATATTACTTTCCGGCAACAGAAGGAGATGCGCAGATGACATCGGCAGAAATTTACCGGACATTGAAAAAACGTCTGGACGACAGCACTTACCCGCCGGGAAGCAAGTTCCCATCTGAATCCATCCTGACAGCGGAATTCGGCGTCAGCAAAGTAACCGTCAATAAAATTGTGTCGCGTCTGGTGGAACAGGGGGTGTTGGTTCGCGGTGTCCGGGGAGCGGGAACGCGGGTTCTGCAGAAAACTTTTCAGCCGCGTGGAACCATTGCTTTTATTGGACATCTGAATCCGTACACCATGCGGATTCTTGACGGCGTCCAGCGGGAGTGTCTGCGCAGCGGATTTTTTGTGGCGGTGTTCAGTCCGGAGTCGGATGAACTGCAATACTGTCTGAACATTCTGAATGTGAAGAATGTCTGCGGTATAATTAGTGTTGGTTACGGCATGATTCATCCGGATCCGGAATTGCCGGTGGTGTGTCTGGATTATACATTGCCGCATCAGCCGTATGAAAACGGAGTGCATTTCATTGATTGCGACAACTTTACCGGAGGAAAGCGGATCATGACGGAAATTCTCCGCCGCGGACATCGTGAGATTGCCATTTTCAGTGCGGAACGTTTTGTCATCTGTGCGACGGCTGAGGTGGCACCGCGGGTCCGGGGATTTCATGGGGCACTACGGGAAGCCAGTCTGGAACATCTGATCCAACGGACTTTTTACGGAATGCCGCAATCATTTCCGGATGTCAAAAACTGTGTGTCTGCCATTTTGAAATCATATCCGAAAACAACTTTAATCTGTTGTGATTCAGATCCTTGTGCTGAAATGTTGAGTACTGCGGCGAAATCCATGGGGGTGTCATGTCCGGGAGAAATTGCGCTTACTGGGTTCGGCAATATTACGCATCTGCCAATTGCGAGTGTAGATCAGAATCCTGAGCGCCAGGGACAGCTGGCGGTTCGCAGCATCAAAGAGGGTATTCCGGGAAATTCGGACAATTACAGTAAAGAGTCGTTCGTGGAGACATTCCCGGTCAATACAGATTTTATCCCGATAATTCATTGAATTTCCGGCGGGAAAACAGCAGCAGAGACGCCACTGCCAAAAGTCTGCAGCTGGTAAAAACAATAGCATTC
>OQVS01002284.1_pt1 | contig 12388 bp, 8 predicted proteins | sample 1691601 | NCBI WGS metagenome assembly OQVS01 (sample SAMN03418268, study PRJEB22391) | human gut metagenome | biome: human-gut; feature: organic feature; material: feces | host: Homo sapiens | place: Tanzania | collected 2013-01 | reverse complement strand
GCGCGATCATCGACAAAGTCGGCAAAGAATTTGAAGAAATCCCGCCGTTTTGTTGGCTTCGTCGTTGCGTTGACGCATGTTTTCGCCGATGGCGTCCAATTCGAACCCGATGCGCGACGACGCCGTCAGCAAATCGTTCGTGTTCTGGCGCACGGCGTCGTTGATGTTGCGAATGTGGGTCATAACGTCTTCGGCGGCTTCTTTCAAATAGTTGATTTGATTGCCCAAAGCCGCTTCGCCCATGCGGGATTGAGTCGCGACCAGATTGGCGACGTCGCCCAAGTCGATGATGTGGCGCTGCATGGAATCGCGGATCGTGATCGTTTGTTGGGTCGATTTCGCGGCTTGTTTTTGCAGTTCGTCGGTTTGTTCTTCGATTTCGCCTTGCAGTTGGGCAAAGCGTTTCATCATGTCGTCGGCGGAGTTTTTGAATTCCTTTTGCTTGTTTTCCAAAGCGGTCGCCGCCGCCGTGTGACGCGCGCAGGCGTCTTGCACGCAGACGGACAGCGTGTTTGCCGTTTGCGTCAGCAAACCGCCCGTTTCCGAAATTTTGGCTTTCGCCTCGTCGCCCGCCGCCGTCAGTCCTTCGGTCTGTTTGGTCAAAGCGGAACCGACCGTTTCCAGTTGCGACACCATCATTTCGGACGCGTTCGCCAATTCTTTGGTTTGAACGCTCAAGCCTTCTTCGATCAAGCGGACACGTGAAATCAGGCGTTCCAGATCCTTGTCCGCCTGTTCGGACTGTTCGCGCAACAGCGTCGCGGTTTGCGCGCTTTGTTCCGCCAGCTTGTCGGATACGGCGCTGATTGTCGCGTTCTGGCGGGAAAACATGTCGTTCGCCCGTTCCGAACTTTGCGTCAGTTCGTCGGACGCGGTTTTTGCCGATTCCAAAACGGCGTCGATGTTTTGCGTAAAGGTGCGGATTTGCGTTTCCAACAGCGACATCATTTGTTCCGACCGCGATTTCAACGCTTCGCCGGACACGTCCATTTGCGTCGTTCCGCGCGAAATCCGCGCGCCGATTTCGTCCGTGCACGCGGTGATTTTCAAAACCGCGTCGTCCAGCAGAGTCTTGTGCCGTTCCAGTCCGTCGCGCAAAGCGGCGTTCACGTCAAGCGTATGCTGCGCCACCAGATCCAGCGCGCCGATTTTAGCCGACAGAGATCCTTCGATCTGTTCCAGTTCCTCGGCGACTTTGTTCGATTCGACCAAGGCACCCCGCAACGCTTTCGACAGGGCGGAAACGGTTTCGTCCGCGCGATTTCCCAACGTTTCCGAAATGGAAATCAGCCCGTCCGACTGTTCTTTCAGTTCGGCTTTTGTTTCCTCCAGTTTTTGCGCGGCGGCGGAAATGTACTTCTGCTGTTGCGCCAAAGACGTTTCCGTCACCATCGCCTGCGACGACAGCGCGCCCGTCAGATCGGACAGTTCGCCCGCCTGTTTTTGCATTTTACGGCACGCGGCGTCGGATTTTTCTTCGGCGTCGGCGATTTTCGCCTTGATTTGATCGATGCCGTCCGTAAATGTTTCGCGCAGGGCGGTCAGTCTGCTTTCCGCCGCGTTCAACGTGGCGTCGACGCGCCGCGACTGTTCGGTCAGAGAGGCGGTCAGGCTTTCCGTCACGCTTGCCGCGTCGTTCCGGACGCTGTCGGCGGCGGTCGCGAAAGCTTCGATCTGTCCGGCGACGGATTCGTCCAGCGCCGAAATGTCGGCGCACACCTGCGCGCCCGTTTTCGAAATGACGTCGGCTTTCCCGTCCAAAGCGGCTGACACGTCGGACAACCGTTCGATCGCCGTTTCGGACACCGTGTTGATTTCGGAAACGCAGGTATCCATCGATGTTTCAATTGTTTTGAATCGCGCGACGATTTTTTCGGCTTCGCGATCCAGCATGACGTTCTGTTGGTGGAACGTTTCCCGCAGTTTTTCGGACGTCCGCGTCAGCAGGTCGTCCTTTTCGGCGATGGCGGCGTTCTGACGGTTGAAAACGTCTTCTAGCACGGCAAGACGCTTTTCCAATCCCGCCAGCATGTCTTCGGCGTTGACGCGCGCGGTGTCGGCGACGTCGCGCAACAAAGCCGTCTGGCGGTTCAAATCGTCGCTCATCGCCGTGACGGCGTCGTCGATTTCCTTGCCGGAAGCGGCGAGCATGGTCGACTGTTCGGTAAATTCGCGTTTGACGGCGGCGGAACGTTCCGCCAGCGAATCGGCGACCTCCGTTCCCGCTTTGACGATTTGCGCGGCGTTGCGGGACAAAACGGCTTCAATCGTCGCCGTCTGGCGGTTGAAACCGTCGCAGATGTTTTGCGCCGCCGTGTTTAAAACGGTGCCCTGACGTTCGATTTCGGCGGACAGGTTCATTGTTTTGTCTTTCAAATCGTCGCCCGTCGTTTGCAAAACGCGCGCGCCGTCCTGCAAGGCGGCGGTCAAATCGGACAAAACGGATTGCGTTTGGACGCCCGTCCGCTTGACGGCGTCCAGATTCGCCTCCAGCAATTCGACGCCTTGACGGGCGCGGGTTTCCGTCAGATCGGACAGCTCTTTCAAATCGCGGGTTCCTTTCGCGATTTTTTCGGCGTTTTCATCAATGCCGCCATTCAGTACGCGGGTGATTTCCGTCAGATCGCCGATGCGGGCGGACAGCGTTTTTTCGACGTTTTGCGTGCTTTGTTCCAACAGCTTTTGAACGCTGTTCAAATCGGCGGCTTGTTCCCGAATGTCGTCCAGCAGGTTTCTGACGCGCGTCCTGCCGTCGTCGCCGGGGGCGGTCAGTTCGGAAATGTAGGCGCGCAACGCCCCCGCCTGTCTGACATATTCGCGCTGGGACGAAAAATACAGAACGGCGACCCAGACGAAAGCCACGGGGGACAAAAGCCCCGCGGCGAAGCTGAAATATTCGGCGGGCGTCAAATCAAGGCGCGCGTCCCACCACCCCGACGAAACCGCCCATTCGAAAGCGAAAAACAACCAGACGGCGGTCAAGACCGCGCCGCAAAGAACGCCCTTGTTCGGGCGGGGGCTTTCGGGGGCTTGTTTTGCCGAAAACAACAGCGTCGCGTCGTTTCGGTTGTTCCGGTCGTCGGTTGAATGGGTGGTTTGCGTCATGGATTTTGTCCCGCGTTGTGTGCGAAAGAATTAAAAGTCGTATCAGAATCCCTTAAAATGCCCGTTGCGTCAAGGATTGTGTTGATAATATCCGCCATCTGTTTTAAAAAGCTTTATATCAAAACGATGTCAACATCAACAGAAGCGGAACATCATGACTGAAAAAACAAAACATTATCCCGACGTTTCGGCAAAAGCGGACTTTCCGCAGCTGGAACGCGATATTCTGGAGTATTGGCGCAAAGACGACACGTTCGCGAAATCCATCGCCAACCGCGACGCGGGCGCGAAAGGGTCGAACGAATACGTTTTCTACGACGGTCCTCCGTTCGCGAACGGCTTGCCCCACTACGGGCATTTGCTGACGGGCTACGTCAAGGACATCGTTCCCCGCTATCAGACAATGCGCGGACACCGCGTCGAACGCCGTTTCGGCTGGGACTGCCACGGCTTGCCCGCGGAAATGGATACGGAAAAGTTTCTGGGCATTTCGGGACGCGCCGCGATTTCCAAATTCGGCATCGGCAAGTTCAACGAAACCTGCCGCGAACGCGTGCTGATGTACACCAACGAATGGAAGCAGACCGTTACCCGTCAGGCGCGCTGGGTGTCGTTTGACAACGACTACAAAACGATGGATTTGAACTATATGGAATCCATCATTTGGGCGTTCAAGGAACTGTACAAAAAAGGATTGATGTACGAAGGCGTCCGCATCCAGCCGTACAGTTGGGCGGCGGAAACCCCCGTGTCGAACTTTGAAACGCGCATGGACAACTGCTATCGCGAACGCGAAGACCCGTCCGTGACCGTGATGTTCACGCTGAACCCCGTCGAGGGCGAAACAATGCCCGTCAAAGCGCTGGCGTGGACGACGACCCCGTGGACTTTGCCGTCAAACCTGGCGCTGTGCGTGAACAAGGAATTCGATTACGACTTTTACGAAGAAGACGGCGTTCAATATGTTCTGGCTTCCGCTTTGGTCGGACGCTACAAACGCGAACTCGCCAAAGCCGTCAAAGTCAAAACGGTCAAGGGCGCGGAGCTGGTCGGACGCACCTATCAGCCTTTGTTCCCGTACTTTGAAGGGACGAAAAACGCTTTCCGAATCATTCAGGCGGACTATGTTTCGACCGAAGACGGCACGGGAATCGTTCATATCGCCCCCGGATTCGGCGAAGACGACATGATCGCCTGCCAGCCTTACGATATCCCCGTGGTCTGCCCCGTGGACGGCAAGGGCTGCTTTACCAAAGAAGTCCCCGATTACGAAGGCATGCAGGTCTTTGAAACCAACGAACCGATTATCAAACGCCTGAAAGCCGAAGGCAAGCTGGTGCGCAAGGAAATGTACAAGCACAACTATCCGCACTGCTGGCGCACGGACACTCCGCTGATTTACAAAGCGATTAACAGCTGGTTCGTCAAAGTCACGGCTTTCCGCGATAAAATGGTCGCGAACAACCAAACGATCAACTGGATTCCCGAACACATCAAAAACGGGGCGATGGGCATGTGGCTGGAAGGCGCGCGCGACTGGTCGATTTCCCGCAACCGTTTCTGGGGCGCGCCCATTCCCGTGTGGAAATCCGACGATCCGAAGTATCCGCGCGTCGACGTGTACGGTTCGATCGCCGAACTGGAAAAAGACTTCGGCGTCAAAGTCACCGACCTGCACCGTCCGTTCATCGACACGCTGGTGCGTCCGAACCCCGACGATCCGACGGGCAAATCCATGATGCGCCGCGTCGACGACGTGCTGGACTGCTGGTTCGAATCGGGGTCTATGCCGTTCGCGCAGGTGCATTACCCGTTTGAAAACAAAGACTGGTTTGAAAACCATTCGCCCGCGGATTTCATCGTCGAATACTTGGCGCAAACCCGCGGCTGGTTCTATACCCTGATGGTGATGAGCACCGCTTTGTTCGACCGCGCGCCGTTCAAAACGTGCCTGTGCCACGGTGTCGTGCTGGACGAAAACCAGCAAAAGCTGTCGAAGCGTTTGCGTAACTATCCCGATCCGACGGACGTGTTCAACACGCTGGGATCGGACGCACTGCGGTGGTTTTTGGTGTCTTCGCCGATTTTGCGCGGGGGTAATCTGTCCATCGACCGCGAAGGCAAGGAAATCGCGAAATCGTCGCGCAAAGCCTTGATTCCGCTGTGGAACGCGTTTTACTTCTTCACGCTGTACGCGAACGCCGAAGGGCTGAAAGCCAAAGAACTGTATGCGCCGAAAGACATTCTTGACCGCTATATTCTGGCGAAAACCCGCGATTTGGTCAAAACGCTGACCGAAGAACTGGACGCGTGCGATATTGTCAGCGCTTGCGCCGCGGTGGCGGATTTCCTTGAAATCATGAACAACTGGTACATTCGCCGTTCCCGCGCGCGGTTCTGGGACGTTTCGCAGGGGACGGAAGCGTTCGACACCCTGTACACGGTTCTGGTCACGCTGTCCAAAGCGCTGGCGCCGCTGCTGCCGCTGACGTGCGAATACATCTACCGCGCTTTGACGGGCGGGGAAAGCGTCCATTTGACGGATTATCCCGATTACAACGCTTTCGCGGCTGACGACAAGCTGGTGGCTGACATGGACTTTGTGCGCGCCGTGTGTTCGACCGCCAAAGCGATCCGCGAAGATCACAAGCTCCGCAACCGCCTGCCGTTGGCGTCGATGACGGTCGCGGGCGCGAAAACGGGGGCTTTGAACGCTTACGCCGAATTGATCGAGGACGAAGTCAACGTCAAAAATCTGATTTTGGCGCAAAATGTCGAAGAACTGGCGGATCAAACGCTGTACATCATCACGCCGCTGGTCGGCAAGCGTTTGGGGCGGTTTATGAAGGACATTCTTGCCGCGTCCAAAACAACCGAATGGCGCAAAAACGACGACGGCACGCTGTCAATCGCGGGACAGACTTTGAACCCCGACGAATTCGAATTGCGCTTGGTTTTGAAAGACGGCAAAGCGGGACAGGCTTTGCCCGACAACACGGCGGTCGTCGTTCTGGATACGGAAATCCGTCCCGAACTGGAACGCGAAGGCATCGCCCGCGACTTTGTCCGCGCGATTCAGCAGAAACGCAAAGACAGCGGATTCGACGTGTCCGACAGAATCGAAGTAATGTACGATTCCGATGACGCGACCGTTTCGGCGGCGTTAAAGGAAAACAAAGCCTATATCGCCGAACAGGTTTTGGCGGTCGTCTTTGACGAACAAAAGGGCTTGACGGGCGACACCGAGGAAGTCGGCGACGCCGCGGTCGCGTTTAAAATCGCCAGGGCATAACCAAAGAACAAATAAAAATCCCCCTCGTTGAATCAAAAGGAAAACGAGGGGGATTTTTCGCGCGGAAAAGATTCAAACGCCGGCGCGGACTTTCTTTTTGCTTTTCCAGACAATCAGGAAAACGGCGGACAGAATCAAAACGATGCCCGTCGCGATTTTCAGCGTCATCGCTTCGCCGAACAGTAAAACGCTGATGACAACGGCGGTTACGGGTTCCAGCGCGCCTAAAATCGCGGACAGGGTCGGACCGATCAGTTTGATCGTGATGGTCATTGTTTCCAGCGAAACGATTGTCGGAAACAGCGCGACGCCCAGCAGACACCCCCAGATGAACGGCGTGTCGGGTCGCGCGATGTGTTCCGTCCCCGTCGCCAGATTGAACGCGAAAACGGAAATTCCGAACAGCATGACGTAGAACGTCAGCGTCGTGTAGGGAATGTGATGCAGGGCGGGCGTTTTTTTCAGCGCGATCATGTACAGCGCGTAGCTCAGCGCCGACATCATCACCAGAAAGAACCCGTACATGTTCAGCGTTTCGCCGTTTTTTCCTTCGTAAAACATGGCGATGCCCGCCGTGGTCAAAACAATCGCGCCGATGGTGCGCAAGGACAGTTTTTCTTTGAAAAACACGGACATGATGATCGCGACCATGATCGGATAGATGAACAAAATGGTCGAAGCGATTCCCGCGCCGATGTAATTATAGCTCATGAACAGCGTCAGCGACGACATGGAAAAAATAACGCCGAGAGGAAACAGAAACAAAGCTTGTCTTGTCGAAACTTTCAGCGAATGTTTTTTGACGACCGTCACCCACAGTCCGTACAGAATCAGCGCGAGCAGATAGCGGTAGAACAAAACGGAATTGACGCCGAAGCCCAGCTTGTACAGCGGCAGGGCGAACAGCGGGTTTGTTCCGTAGGCGCACGTTCCGACGATGCCCAGCATCACGCCTTTTGTTTTTCTGGTCATTTCACAAATCCTTTACCCGATAATGATATCAGCGCGGCAGGATAGGCAGGGCGTCAGGCAAAGTCAAGCGGAGAAAAAAAACAAACGAAAACAGCCCGCTTTGCGGCGGGCTGTTCGATTTTCCGGAGGTTTTTACAGAACGGGTTTAACGTCCCAGATGTCTTTGGCGTATTCGGCGATCGTGCGGTCGGACGAGAATTTGCCCGAATGCGCGACGTTCAAAATCGCCTTTTTACCCCAGGACGCCTTGTTCAGGAAGTCTTTGGCGACCTGCGCCTGCGTGTCGATGTACGAACCGATGTCCGCCAGCAGCAGGTAATAGTCCGCGCCCATGATGTTGTCGAAAATCGGCTGGAAAATGCCGGCTTCGCCGGGGCAGAACATATCCGAACGGAGCGCGTCCATAATGCGGCGGATACGCGTGTCGGAATTGTACAGATCCCACGGGCGGTGCGAATGTTCGTCGTGGATTTTCTTGACTTCCGGCGTCGTCAGCCCGAACAGATAGAAGTTTTCGGCGCCGACTTCGTCGCGAATTTCGACGTTCGCGCCGTCCAGCGTGCCGACCGTCAGCGCGCCGTTCAGCATGAATTTCATGTTGCCGGTGCCGGACGCTTCAAATCCGGCGGTCGAAATCTGTTCAGACACGTCGGCGGCGGGGAACACACGTTCCGCGATCGACACCTTGTAATCGGGAATGAAGACGACTTTCATCTGATCCTTGACGCGCGGGTCGTTGTTGATGACCTTGGACAGGTTGTTGAACAGCTTGATCGTCAGTTTCGCGAAATCGTAAGACGGAGCCGCCTTGCCGCCCAAAATGAACGTGCGCGGGCTGGACAGGGACAGACCGTCTTCGGTGATCTGCAGATAGTTGTAGATGATGTTCAGTGCGTTCAACAGCTGGCGTTTGTATTCGTGAATACGTTTGACCTGAACGTCGAACAGGGAATCCGTGTCGACGATGTTGCCCGTCGTGTTCAGAATGATTTTCGCCAGTTTTTCCTTGTTGTCCTTTTTGATGCGGAAGAACGAACGGACAAAATCGGAATCCGTCGCAAACGGCGCGATTTTGACCAGCTGATCCAAATGCGTGATCCATTCGCGACCGATTTTCGACGAAATCAAATCCGCCAATTCGGGGTTCGCGCTCAACAGCCAGCGGCGCGGCGTGATGCCGTTCGTTTTGTTGTTGAAGCGTTCCGGCCACATTTCATAAAAATCGGGCGCCAGATTTTTCTTGACCAGTTCCGAGTGAATCGCCGCCACGCCGTTAATCGAATGAGATCCGACAATCGCCAAATTGCCCATGCGGACTTTTTTGGTATCGCCTTCTTCGATGACGGACATGCGGGACAGCTTGCCGTTGTCGCCGGGGTATTTCGCCGCGACCGTTTTCATCAAGTGGTCGTTGATGTCGTAGATAATCGCCAAGTGGCGCGGGCAAACCTTTTCCAACAGCTTGACCGACCAGCGTTCCAACGCTTCGGGCAGCAGGGTGTGGTTCGTATAGCCCATCGTTTTTTCCGTGATTTCCCACGCGGTATCCCAATCCAAGCCGTGAACGTCCATCAACAGGCGCATCAATTCGGGAATAGCCAAAGTGGGATGCGTGTCGTTCAGCTGAATCGCCGCTTTTGTCGGGAAATCGCGCAAATCCGTGTTCGTTTCCAGGAAACGGCGCATGATATCGCTCAGCGCGCAGGAAACAAAGAAGTATTGCTGCATCAGACGCAGTTCTTTGCCCGCTTCGACCGCGTCGGAGGGGTACAGCACTTTGGAAATCGTTTCGGACTTGATTTTCTTTTCAACGGCTTTGATGTAGCCGCCTTCGTTAAAGGTCTTGATGTCCAGTTCGCTGGAGGAGTGCGCCGAGAACAAACGCAGATAGTTCACCGTTTTGCCGCCGAAGCCGACAATCGGCATATCGTAGGGAACGCCGACCAGCGTTTCGGTGTCAACCCAGTGGGCGCGGCGTTCGCCGTTGACTTCCTCGTAGACCAAACGACCGTACACGGGAATATGGCAAATACGGTCGGCGCGTTCGATCTGCCACGGCGAAGAACGATCCAGCCATGAATCCGCCATTTCGCGCTGATAGCCGTTTTCAAAAACCTGTTTGAACAAACCGAACTGGTAGTTCAAACCGTAGCCGTAGCCCGGCAAACCCAGCGTCGCCATCGAATCGATGAAGCACGCCGCCAAACGACCCAAGCCGCCGTTGCCCAACGCCGGATCGTATTCGCAGTCAATGACGTCGCGCAGGGGAATGGGATTGTCCAGCTTCACCTGATCCAGCAAATCGTGAATGCCCAGATTGTCCAGATTGTTCACCAGCGAACGCCCCAGCAGGTATTCGACCGACAGATAGTAGACGCGTTTGGGGTTGGCGTGGGCGTATCTGTTCGCCGTTTCGTACATGCGGTCGACGGCGATTTCGCGCACTGCCAGCGCCAAAGCCGTGAACAAGTCTTCTTTCGAAGCTTCGCGCACCTGCTTGCACAGGGTGTATTTCATCAGGCGTTCGATTTTTTCGGCAATCATTTCCGCCGTCACTTTCGGCAGGGCGGGGGTGTTGCTTTGTGTCGTTTTATTCGTCACTTCATTCGTCCTTGTTGATAAAAATTGGGTGTAGCGGTTGCATACCACATTTACAAAGGAAGTGAAAGAAAAAATGAAATTCGTCACTCCTTTTTGCCCGAAAGGCGCGGATATTGAACGTTCGGAACGGACGTTCGGGGGCGATTTGACGGTATTTAACAAAAAATTCTTGCCGTTCTGTCCAAAGTGATGCTATACACGAAAACGTGGATATATTTACGGGGCGTCGGCGCGTGCCGGCGTCAAAGAGGATTATATGGCGGAAAGACAGACCGGACCCGAACAAGAGGGGTTTTACGATATTTTGCAAAACGGCGCGGGCGATTTGCTGATTTCGATTCGCGCGCGCGCCGGCGAACCCGACAACCCTCAGATCGTTTATGACGGCGGCAAGCACGCTTTGCTGTATCGTCAGCACGGCTTTTCCATCACGTTGGACTTTATCCACCCCGACGCCCGCGCCCCGCTGGCGCGCGCCGAATCCGTGCTGGTCGTCGAATTTGAAGGCGGCGAACTGGTGCGCGAATACGAAGTTCCCGTCAGATTCGTTAAAAAGCTTCCTTTGTCGCCCGAAAACCTGCCCGCTTTGCCGCAATAATCCCGATGAAGGCGGATTGAAGCGCGGTCGGCGCGTGTTATCGTTGCGCCGCGCGCGCGTTTGGTGTAAAACCGTATCCATGGAAAACGCAACCCACGCTTATTTTTATTTGCTGATGTTCTTTTTTATCGCCTTGCTGGTCGGCAGGGCGACAATGCGTTTCGGCGCTTTTCTGGGATCCCGCCTGTTTTCGGGACAAACGCGCAAGGTCGACAACGACGGGTATGCCGGCGGGTTTGTCAAACTGTCCGCCGCGACGGGAAAAATTCCCGTGCGGTTCGCTTTTATCGCGCTTTTGTTCGTTTTGTTCGTCGCCGAAGTGCTGCTGTTGCTGCCGTGGGTGATGGCGTTGCGGTTCGGCGACGCGCCGTCGCTGGCGACGGCTTTGATCGTTTTGGCGTTTTGGGGGGCGGGTTATTTTTACGAATATAAAAAAGGGGCGGCGCAATGGCGGCGGTGACGGAAAAAACGCGGGGGCTGGTCGCCGCTTCGCTGCAGGCGTTGGCGCGCTGGGCGGCGTCCGGCGCGTCGTCGGCGATGAACGTGTCGACGGGGTGCCGCGCGTGTTCCGATGATTTCGAAGATGCGGGACTGTCAATCGCGTTCAATCCCCGTCACGCCGACGTTTTGATCGTTTCGGGCGCGCTGAATGCCAAATCGGCGGCGGTCGCGCGGAAAATTTACGATCAGATGGATTGTCCGAAATATGTGATCGCTTTGGGCAACTGCGCGATTGACGGCGGGCTGTTCGCGAAATCCCCCGTCGTCGTCCCCGCCCGCGACGCGTTGCCCGTTGACGTCGAAGCCGCCGGCTGTCCGCCCGACGCCACGACGCTGAAAGCCGCCGTCCGCCTGTTGCGGGAAAAAATCAAATCGGGGGCGGCATGATACCTTTTTTTAAAACGCCCGAAGAATTCGGACAGTATGTTCGCCTGCATTTTGCGAAGCAGGACATTCCCGAATGTTCGGCGGAAAACGGCGTGACGGTGATAAAGGTGATCCGCGCCGCTTTGACGCGGGTGCTGCAATTCTTGCGCGACGATCCCGCCTGCCGTTTCGCCCAGCTGACGGATATTTGCTGCACGCATTATCCCGAACGGACTGACGGCTATTTGCTGGCGTATCATTTGCTGAGTCTGACGACGGGGCGCAGGTTGCGGGTGACGTGCGCGACCTCTGCCGACGTCGCCGTCGATTCCGTGTCGCCCGTGTTTCAAAACGCGGTGTGGTACGAACGCGAAATCCGTGAAATGTTCGGCGTGTCTTTTGAAAACCACCCCGATTTGCGCCGTTTGCTGACCGATGACGGCGCCCGCGTTTTTCCTTTGCGTAAAAGCGAAGAACAAACCGTGCCGCCGGAACGCCTGACGGGTGTTGACATATCGGAGGGCGGCGATGATTGAAGCCGGAAGCTATATGAACATTGCGCCGGAACCCGCCGCCGGCGTCGGCATGTGCCGTCTGGTCGCGCGAACCGACGGGGAAACCGTTTTGCGCGTCGATCCGCATATCGGTTTTTCGCATCGCGGGATTGAAAAACTGATCGAAAGGAAGAATCTGCTTCAAGGCGTCGTCTTGGTTGAAAAACTGAATGCCTCCGCGCCGTATTCGTGCGCCCACGCGTTTGTTTTGGCGGCGGAAAAGCTGATCGGGGCGAACGTGCCGGAACGCGCGTCTTTTATCCGCGCGGCAATGGCGGAAATCGGACGCGCGGCGTCGCATTTGCGGTCGATCGCCGATCTGGCGTCGGAAACGGGAACCGACGCCGTCCGCCCCGTCGCCCGCCGCGCCCAGCAAGGGCGGCAGATCGACGGTCAGCA
>OQVS01002280.1_pt1 | contig 12395 bp, 9 predicted proteins | sample 1691601 | NCBI WGS metagenome assembly OQVS01 (sample SAMN03418268, study PRJEB22391) | human gut metagenome | biome: human-gut; feature: organic feature; material: feces | host: Homo sapiens | place: Tanzania | collected 2013-01 | reverse complement strand
CCTTTACGCAGAGGTATTCAACCGGCTTCATGGGCTTTGAACGGTCAACACGTTTGAATTGAACCAAATGAATTTTGTCGCCCGAGGCAACGATTACATTTTCCGCTCCATCCATAACGCCGCTGAGTCCGAATACCGAAAAAATTGTGTCATAGCCGTTATCAAGCATATAGTTTGCAATTTGATGCGCCGTTGAATTTTTGTCCTTACCGGCCTTTATTTCCCCGACTGTGCCGACCGTACGGAATATAATCATTCCTGCGGCAAAAACAGAAATAACGGAAATCAAGAGCCCTCTTTTTTTCTCACATTTTACAATGATATATGAAACGCAAATCGCCAAAAGAGGATAGATCATGAAATAATAAAGCGCACGGTTAACAACATCGGTGAGCACGCCTGCTGCAAAGACGCTGACACAACCGAAAGTCAGGAGCACGGTCAAAGCAAATCGCCCTTGATTGTTACTTTTATCCTTGAAGAAATCTTTAACGCAGAGAATAAATCCTATAAGAATAATAATGAGAAAAAACACGGAAACAGCAAGTCGAATTCTGAGCTTCAGCGCATCAAGACCAAATGTCAGCGCAACGTATTCAATGTTATAGAACAGTTTTTTCCCGAACGCCCTAAAGCTCTTCACCAACGCCGTTGTTCCGTAAATCGAGCTTTGATTTATTTCAATAAACTTCATTACAATCAAGCCGGCGATGTTCGAGATAAACACAATTGCCGAAAAAAGCGTTGAATAGGATATTGCGAATTTTTTATCCTTGATTGAATAAATTATTATCAGCAGCACCTCACAGGCAACGAGCGGCAATGCCATAACCGCCGTTTGTCTCAAGCTTTGCATACCCGTTCCGAAGCTGAGCGCAGCACCGATAACTGCCAAAACAATATGCTTTCCCGTAAATTTTCCCTGGCGAATTCTTACATAACAGCCGTAAACGATAAACGCATTTATAAGATAGCACGCATAATAGCTTGCCATAGTGAAAAAAGCCTGTATTCCCTGCTGACTTGTTGCCACATGGGCTTTGAGCAGCAGAAATCCGATCATAAACAAAAAGCCTGCCGTGCGTTCGTTATAAGAAAACAGCGTCCTTGTCATCCAGTCATATGTCAGTATAACAAACACGGTCATAATGCACGACGCAATTGCCATGGCTGTAAAACCATTGCCGACTATCCCATAAAACAGTGCTGCCAAAACCGGAGTTGCCACAACGTAAGTCTGATTGCCGAAAATCCAGTTTTTCGGAAAAATCGACTTTGCTTTCCACGCTTCCTTTGCATAATTGATGTCATTATAAATATCCCCGTCATAATATTCGGGATTACAGCTCAAATTAACATAAAAGACAAGTCCCAAAAAAGCAAGAAGCAGCAGAGTCAAAACAACGGAAAAAATTTTTTCTCTTTTAATTCTTTCTATCGGCTGAACCATTTTGGCTGTCTCCTTTTATTTGAAAGTTTTATTGTCCTTGGTAATAAGCTTCCTGCGGACAATATATTCCATCTCATGTTCAATTCCTATCTCTTTTTCGAGTGTTTCGACAAGCAGGGTCGGATTAAGATTGTTCGTATTTCCTGCGGCGAGAACACATTGCAAATTTACAATATTATCCGCCGTTGAAAATTTCATATCATAGATAAAATCAATAAGATTTATCTGCTTCATAACCTTTCTGTGACCCTTTTTGCCTCTCTTCTCGGCAAGCAATTCTTCGCCCTCGGCAAGGGTCTGTGCCCTTTCGGCAAAGCTCTTAGATGTCTCGGCATCCTTGAAAACAAGCTTCACAAAATAAAGCGCCTTTTCAATCTCCTTCGCATCGTAAACCGGAGCGGAAACCGAAAGAATTTTCACACCCTCAGGAAGAACGGCGTTAAGCCTGTTCATTATCTCCTCGTCTGTAATATCGCCCTCAATGCGGATATCCATGTATTCGCAGTCGCTCGACTGACCGAGAGAAAGAGGAAGAGCAAAGGTCAAATAAGGGTGAGGATTGAATCCCTCGGTGTACCACATCGGCAGCTTTGCCCGTCTGACGGCACGGGTCATCATTCGGTTTATATCAAGGTGGGAAATATAAATTGCCCTGCCTGTTTTTGAAAAATTAAGCCTCACTGCGCGCATCGCACTTACCTCCGTTGAGTCGGTTTGCTCCGCAGCCTGCACATTTGATTCTGCAATGCGGAGTTGTGACGCTTTCATGCGCCTTTTTATTCTCGTTCATAAGGAATATTTTGCTTATGCCGTAATCAAGATGATCCCACGGGAGAATCTCGTCAAAATCACGGCGGCGATTTGCATAAAAGCTTGGATCAATCCCTGTCTCATCAAAAGCTTCCATCCATTTTTCAAAGTCAAAATGATCGTCCCAACTGTCAAATTTACATCCTTTTTTCCATGCAAGCTCCAAAACCTTCGAAAGACGGCGGTCACCTCTTGCAAACACGCCCTCAAGGAAGCTCGTCGGAGTAAGGTGGGTTGAAATTCTGATTTTCTTCGTCGTAACGCTTTCGTACAAATGCTTCTGCTTTTCTTCAAGCTGCTCCATGGTGTCCTGAGGCTCCCACTGGAACGGGGTGAACGGCTTCGGCACGAACGACGACGCGCTTATGCTTACCTGAACGCCTTTGCCCTTAGGTCTGTCGGGATTGCGGTAAAATTCGTCAACGACCTGCTGCCCGAGCTGTGCAATTCCTGCAACATCATCAAGAGTTTCGGTCGGTAATCCGATCATAAAATAGAGTTTAACGGCAGTCCAACCGCCCGAAAAAGCCATATTCACGGTTTTCATAACGTCGGCATATGTAACATTTTTGTTGATTGCGTCACGCAAACGCTGAGTTCCTGCCTCGGGAGCAAAGGTCAGGCTGCTTCGGCGAACCTCGGTCAGCTTTTCCATAAGCTCGTCCGAAAAATTATCAACTCTCAGCGACGGAAGCGCAACATTTATATTTTCCTCCGTTGTCCATTTCAGCATAGACGTAAGCAACGGTTGAAGCCCTGTGTAGTCGCTTGTGCTCAACGAGCAAAGCGATATCTCGTCATAACCCGTGCTTTCGCAAAGCGTTCTGCATTGCTCCTCAACGACCTCGGGAGACTTCTCCCTTATCGGTCTGTACAAAAATCCCGCCTGACAAAAACGGCATCCTCTTATGCATCCTCGGAAAATTTCCGCCGTCACTCTGTCATGGACAACCTCGATTGACGGGACAACAAAGCTCTCCGGATAGTAGACCTTGTCCATATCCTCGACTACCGCCTTGACTGCCTTTTCGGGTGCGGTTTCCTTATTTGTCACGCTTTTTATTGTACCGTCCGCGTTGTATTCAATATCATAAAACGAAGGAACATAAAAACCCTTGAGCTGTGCTACCTCACGCAGAAGCTCGATCTTTGGCGAGCCGAGTTTTTTGTGCTTGCGAATAAGGTCAACGAGCTGAACCGTAGTTTCCTCACCGTCGCCGAGCATAAAGATATCAATAAAATCGGCAATCGGTTCGCCGTTGCACGCACACGGACCGCCTGCAACAACCAGCGGAGCAAGCTCGGTTCTGTCCTTGGAATAGAGAGGTATTCCCGCAAGGTCAAGCATATTGAGAATATTGGAATAGCTCAATTCATATTGGAGCGTAAAGCCGAGCATATCAAATTCATCAAGCGGATCTCCGCTCTCAAGCGCCCATAGCTTTATACCGTTCTCACGCATTTTTTCTTCCATATCAACATCGGGAGCAAACACACGCTCGCACCACGCATAGTCAAGCCTGTTGACAACGGAATACAAAATCTTCATGCCGAGATGAGACATGCCGATTTCATATGTATCCGGGAAGCAGAACGCATATCTGACGTCCACTTTTTTCTTGTCTTTTATTACGCTGTTCAGCTCGCCTCCGACATAGCGTCCCGGCTTCTGAACCTCTTGCAAAATTTTTTCGATTTTTTGTGAAAGCATGGGTTATTCCTCTTTATAATATAATTAAAGTAAATTTTCAAGTTTTCTGACCTGCTTATTTATGGGATAATAAATAAGATTTATTACATACGACACCGCGACGCATATTGCAAGCATAAATAAAAATATCGGGATAGGGTATTCCGCTCTGTATACAAGCTTTGGAAACAGCACCAAATAGAAAAACATATGCGTAAACCAAATGTTTGTTGAATGTGTTCCGAAAAAGCTGAAAACTTTGTCAACCAGCCGCAATCTCGGGCAAAATTTAAAAATACATATAATCAAAAAGCCTGTCAGCGGAGCTATAACTAACGATCTGATAACAAGTGTATGCCCCAAAAGCATTGCGACAAAGACCGCCGCCGAAATTACACATCTCCATATCGGTTTTACTTTTGTTGCAGCCCTCTCAAGCTTTTCGAAAAACCGCTCCTTACAGCAAACAACACCGATAATGTATTCAAAAAAAGTTGTTCCGAACGGACCGAACCAATTTATCGCTTCATACGGGGTTCCGTATTTAAACCGCAGAAGATAACCGCCGCAATAGATTGCAAACGATATCATCAAAACTGCAATTGAGTTCATTTTTTCAGTCGCTTTGAGCACAATCGGAGAGATAAAAACAATCACGGCATAAACCGACATATACCACCATGCGCCGTTATAAGAAACCGAAACCGTTGTAAAAGTTTTGAGAAACGTCACAAAATCTCCCGGCATAAAATCAGCCTGACCTGTGGCAACGCTGATCAAGGTAAACAAAAGAAGAATTATCCAAAAATTGCAGTAAAGAGACAATAAGCTTATCAATCTTCTTTTGTAATAATTCTTTTGCCGAAACAATTTCATGTGTGCATAGCCGCTGCAAAAGGCAAATCCCATAACGCAGAAATCCGAAAGCTGTGCAAAATAAAAAATCAAAGGGTATCCCTTGAGCATAATCAAGGGCGTAAATAAATCAGAATAATTAAGATTATCAAAAAGGTGCAAACAGACCATAGCAAGTACAGATATTCCCTGTAACATCTTAGATTCTTCTTTGCTCATATTTTTCTCCTGACTCAAGTAAGCATATAATAAATTTATTTTACTATGAACCGACGTTTTTTTCAAGTAAAATAATATATAATCAGACTTAGTTGTATAGCAAACAAATCAATTAAAAATCTATTCACAGGAAATTCACATTTTTTTGGTAAAATTTGAATATCAAAATAAAGGAGTGATTTAAATGGCAAAGGCTTTGCCGAAGCCGATTGACGGAACATTGAGAAAGTTCTCTCTGCGTGTTCCCGAGGTTATCCGTGAGTGCAGCGGAATTGTTGTTTTTGGAAAAAGGATAAAGTCGCTTGTTTTTTCAACCGACGTTGCCATAATCAGAAATGTTAATGCAGACGCGATAATCGCCGTATATCCGTTCACACCCCAACCGATAATAACCCAGGCGATTTTGTCCGCTTCGGACATCCCTGTCTTTGTCGGAGTCGGCGGAGGTTTGACGAGCGGAAAAAGAATTCTCAGCCTTTCCACCTTTGCTGAAATGCAGGGAGCGACGGGAGTTGTTCTCAATGCTCCGGTGTCAAACGAAATTGTACGGGATGTCAGCGACAATATTGATATTCCGACAGTCATGACTGTTGTTCGCGATGACGATGATATTCAGGCTCGAATAGATGCCGGCGCGGCCATTCTCAACGTTTCCGCCGCTTCACGCACGCCTGAAATCGTAGCCAAAATCCGCAAAGATTTCCATGATATCCCGATTATTGCAACAGGTGGTCCGACAGAGGACTCGATCAGAAAAACAATTGAGGCGGGCGCAAATGCAATCACATGGACTCCGCCTTCAAACGGCGAAATCTTCCGTGATGTCATGGATGCTTACCGAGCCGGTCAGCCGCACCCGTAAAACGATTATAAAGAAGGCGATTTTTATGACGCTCACCGAAGCAATCACGGCAAGACATTCCGTGCGAAGCTTTACAGACAGAAAAATTGATGACAGCATTGCCGCCGAGCTTCAGAAAACAATTGATGACTGCAACCGTCTGAGCGGCTTTAGGATTCAGCTTATGCTCGATGAACCGAACGCTTTTTCCACACGAATGGCACACTACGGAAATTTTCACAACTGTAAAAATTACATTGCAATGATAGGTCCAAAAGGTCACGATGAGGACTGCGGCTATTACGGCGAAAAAATCGTCATTAAAGCGCAGCAGCTCGGGTTGAATTCTTGCTGGGTCGCAGTGAGCTACGGGAAATCAAAGGTGCCTTGCAACATTCCTCACGGGCAAAAGCTGTATATGGTTATTGCCCTCGGCTACGGAACAACACAGGGCACACAGCATAAATCCAAAAGTATGGACGAATTGTGCAAGGTTATCGGCGATATGCCGCCATGGTTTTTCAATGCAATGACTCTTGCAATGCTTGCACCGACCGCTGTTAATCAGCAAAAGTTTTTGTTCACCCTTGATAACGATACCGTTCGCGCAAAGGCTCTCAGGGGTTTCTACTCAAAAACCGATCTCGGAATTGCCAAATACCATTTTGAAATAGGTGCAGGCGATGCCGAATTTAAATGGTCATAAAACTTTATATTTTTTCTTTGGAGCTGATAGCGATTTCAGCTCCCTTTTTTGTTGAAAAAATCTATCATATATGATATTATTTATAGAAGCAAGCAAAAGGGAGTTTCAGCATGATAAAAAAAGTTGTTTCTGTTTTGCTCTCGTTAGCAATCATATTTTCGGCAGCAGGCTTTGCTGCCTATGCGGAGGATAAAAACATGATTTTTGTTTCACCAAGCGGCAATGACAATTCAAGCGGCACAATTGATGCTCCGCTTGCTACTCTTTCCGCTGCCAAAGAAAAGGCGAAAAATTTTGACGGCGAGGTTACTGTTTACTTCAGAGAAGGAACATACACAATTGAGAACACCGTTAATTTTGATGCCGACGATAAGTCCGACGTTGTTTACAAGGCGTACCGTAACGAAAAGGTCATGTTTACATCGGGCAGTCCGTACACAGGCTTTGATGAGTGCACAGTTAACGGCGTTCGTGCTTTTAAAAAGGATATCGGTAAGGGTGCCGATTTTAATATCCTTTAAAACGAAAAGACAACTCTTTCAAGGACACGCTATCCGGAGAACGGGTATCTTTATGTCAGCGAAACTTCCGATGATGATATTCAGCCGGGCGACGATAAAAACGACCAATATCATGCGGGATTTTTGGGTATGTACATTGATAAAAGCAAATTCGGCGACTTCAAGAACCCGGAATATGTTGAAATCAAGCTTCTTCATTTCTGGAAAGACGAAACGCTTTTAATAAAATCATATGATAAAGAGAGCGGTCACATCGCTTTCAACAAAACATCAACCATGCGAATCAACAAAAACGACCGTTTCTTCCTTCAGAATGTTTTTGAAATGCTTCGCAAGCCCGGTCAGTGGTATCTCGACAAAGCCGAAGGTGTTCTCTACGTTATTCCCGAGGCAGGCGATACTCCCGAGAACTACACCGTTTGGGGGTCAACAACCGAGACCATGATTTCCGTTGACGGCATTGACGGCATTTCATTTGAAAATATTCTTTTCCGTGCCAACGGATTTTACTATCTTCCCGAGCGCGAACACAGTCAGGCCGCCTACAATGCCAAGACCTGTATTTCTTATAAAAACGCAAAAAGCTTCCATATAAAAAACTGTGAGTTCAAAGATATTGCCGAATGCTCCGTCTTTCTTGGCAGCAATGTTCAAAACGCTTCGATTGAAAACTGTCTTTTTAATAATATCGGTGCACAGGCTGTTTATGTTCACGGCGAAAACATTGATATTAACGATCCGAACGTTACAAAAAATATTACTATCTCAAACAATCTGATTTCAGAATACGGCAGGACTTATTTCAATGCCGTTGCAATTCTCGTTATTCATGCAAATTCCGTCGACATCACTCACAATGAAATTCACGACGGATATTACACGGCAATTTCAGTCGGCTGGGTTTGGGGCTACTCCCACAACGTTTGCTATAACAACCGAATTTGCGACAACCTTATATACAATATCGGTCAAGGCTGGCTCTCCGACATGGGCGGAATTTATATGCTCGGCAACCAGCCGAACACGGTCATTTCGGGTAATGTAATTCACAATGTAAGCGCAGACCCCGAGGAGGGCGGCTACGGCGGCTGGGGAATTTATCTTGATGAGGGCTCGTCGTATATGCTTGTTGAAAAAAATCTTGTTTACTCCTGCGGCAGTGACTCTTATCATCTCCATTACGGCTCATACAATACTTTAAGGAACAATATTTTTGCCCTCAGCGGAGAATCCCAACTTAGAATCGTTACCGCACCGACTCGCTGCACACCCGATGACGGCGGACAAAAAACCGTTGACCTTTACAACAATATTATTCTCACGGATCAAAAGACCTGTGTCTTATCCTATATGCATAACACTTCCACAATGGACGAACGCAACAATACATATTGGGATCTTTCGTTTGGAGGAGAACTTTATGCAAGCAAAGAAACAAATATAAATCTTTCATTAAGTATTAAAACGGCAATCAGAAATGGATTTATACATTCGCCCATAATAGCCGACCCGATGTTCAGAGATGCCGCAAGCTTTGATTTTGAACTCAGTCCCGATTCTCCGGCGATCGCCGCAGGCTTCGAGCCTTGGGATTACTCAAACGCAGGCACACTTTCGGAAACAACGATAGGTCTTTCGACCGAGGGCGGCACGACCGCCTACAATGCAAATTCGGCGCACGTTCCGATGACTCCTGCAAAGGAGCAATACAGCTTCTTCTTCAAAATTTACAACGCATTCTATTTCTTCTTCAAAAAGCTTTTCGGCGGGATCGGTTGTTAAAAATACTTTTGTATTACGTTATAAAATCAAAGGAGCTTTTACATGATTAAAAAATTTGTTTCGGTTTTTCTTTCAATTGCAATTATATTTTCTGTTGCAGGTCTTGCCGCATATGCGGAGGATAAAAACTTGATTTTTGTTTCGCCAAACGGCAGCGACAATTCGAGCGGCACGATTGACGCCCCTCTTGCAACTCTTTCCGCCGCAAAAGAAAAGGCAAAGACTCTTGACGGCGAGGTTACGGTCTGCTTCAGAGAGGGAACATATACAATTGAAAACACGGTCAGCTTTAATAGCTCCGACAAGTCCGACGTTGTTTACAAGGCTTATAACAACGAGAAGGTCATGTTCACCTCGGGCAGTCCGTACACAGGTTTTGAGGAGTGTACGGTGAACGGCGTGCGTGCTTTCAAAAAAGATATCGGTAAAGGTGCGGACTTTAACATTCTTTTTAATGAAAAATCCACTCTTTCCCGAACACGCTATCCCGAGAGCGGTTATCTTTATGTCAACAACGTTATGGAAAGCGAAAAAATCGAGGGAGCCGAGCAGCTTCATAATTTATACAAGTGCATGTTTGTGGATACAAAGGATTTTTCCGATTTCAAGAACATGTCCGATGTTGAGATAAAGCTTCTTCATTATTGGAAAGACGAGACCTTGCTCATATCTTCATATGACAGTGAAACGGGTCATGTTGAATTTAACAAGTGGGCAATAATGCCGATAGCAAAAAATGACCGCTTCTTTCTTCAGAACGTTTTTGAAATGCTCCGCAAACCCGGTCAGTGGTATCTCGATAAAGCCGAGGGCGTGCTCTATGTTATTCCCGAGGCAAACGACACACCCGAAAGCTACACCGTTTGGGGCTCGACAATCGAGACCATGATTTCCATTGACGGCGTTGACGGAATATCCTTTGAAAATATTCTTTTCCGTGCCAACGGATTTTATTACATCCCTGAACGTGAGCATAGCCAAGCGGCCTACAACGCCAAAGCCTGTGTTTCATATCAAAACGCAAAGGATTTCCATATAAAAAATTGTGAATTCAGAGACATTGCCGCCTGCTCGGTTTTTCTCGGCAGCAATGTTCAGAATGCGTCGATTGAAAGCTGTCTTTTCAATAATATCGGCGCACAGGCTGTCTACGTCCGTGGCGAAAATATCGACATTAACGCCCCTACCGTAACCAAAAATATCGCAATCTCTAACAACCTGATTTCCGAGTACGGCAGAACTTATTTCAACGCCGTTGCAATTCTCGTTATCCATGCAAATTCCGTTGATATCATGCACAACGAAATTCACGACGGATATTACTCTGCGATTTCCGTCGGTTGGATATGGGGCTACGCCTACAACGTTTGCTACAAGAATAAAATTTGCGACAACCTGATTTATAACATCGGTCAGGGCTGGCTCTCCGACATGGGCGGAATTTATACGCTCGGCAATCAGCCAAACACGGTCATTTCGGGAAACGTTATTCACAATGTCAGCGCCGACCCCGAGGAGGGCGGCTACGGCGGTTGGGGAATTTACCTTGACGAGGGCTCGTCGTACATGCTTGTTGAGAAAAATCTCGTTTACGCCTGCGGAAGTGACGCATATCACCTCCACTACGGTTCATACAATACGGTCAGAAACAACATCTTCGCTCTCAGCGGGGAGTCGCAAATGAGAATTGTCTCCGCTCCTAAGCTATGCACGCCTGATGACGGCGGACAAAAGACCGTTGACCTTTACAACAATATAGTTCTTACCGACAAAAAGACTCTTGCATTATCCTACCTGCGTAACACCAAGACGTTGGAGGAAAGCAACAATACCTATTGGGATCTCTCTGAGGGCAGTGAGCTCTATGTCTGTAAGGATACAACCGCCAAAAGATCAATGAGCCTTGACTCGGCAATCAGAAAGGGCTATATCCATTCACCCGTTATCGCCGACCCGATGTTCCGTGACGCTGCGAACTTCGATTTCGAGCTCAGCCCCGACTCTCCGTCAATTGCGGCAGGCTTTGAGCCTTGGGATTACTCAAACGCAGGCACTGTTTCAGGAACAACAGTCGGACTTTCGACCGAGGGCGGCACAACCGCTTACAACGCAAATTCCGCACAGGTTCCGATGACACCCACAAAGGTACACGGACGTATTTTCTTTAAAGTTATCAACGCAATTTATTTCTTCTTCAAAAATCTTTTCGGCTCTGTTTGTTAAACAAAAGCTCGTAGAAAACTGATTTAGTTTCAGTTTCTCCGAGCTTTTTTATTTCTTAGTAAATTCCAACTTTTTATATTTCTGCGACTCACATTCTATCTTGATAACAGCGCCGTCTTTATCAATTTTTGCACTGCCCGTAAAGGCTTCGTTCTCTCCGCTTTCATCGGAAAACATTACGAACAAATCTCCGCTGAGCCCACCGCGTCTGAAAGAAACATGATAGACTGTTGAACCGTCGGTCATTAAAAATTCTTCGTCTTTTTCGGAAAAGTCGAGATATAAATTGTTTTCTTTGTCATAATATCTGCCGTCAAATTTTTCGGCGGCTTGCAATCCGTCAAGCGAAGAATTCTTTTCGGCACATCGAATTAGAATTGCTTTTCCTCCGAACACAAGCACAGCGACCAAAGCACAAATGCAAACAATTCCGACGTACGCTTTTTTACTTGTCTTTTTCATTCCGACGGCTCCTTTCACTCAACATATCCGACAGTGAATGTATTTGAAATTGAGTAGCCGTTTTTATTTTCGCAGGTAAACGGAACTGTAATTCTGTAGGTGCCGCTTGACACGCCGTCGAGCGATTCTAAATCAAAAAGCGCACAAAAGCTCATCGGAATTCTGATTGTTTTACTTTCATTCGTTTTGACTGTGCCTTCTGATTCCTGCTTAAATTTTTCATAAACCTCCGCATTGTAAGAAAGATCATTTTCATCGACCGAATACCAAATATCGCCTATCTTTTTTTCGAGTTTAAATGACGAACAGCTTATCGGTTTATTCTCATTATTTTTTATGAAAAATTCAAAAATCACAGTGTCGTCTTGATAAGTTGTTCCGTTCGTTTTTACAATTATTTTTTCATTGCTTTCGGATATGTCATACGCACTTTTTACAAGTTCTGCGGCAGGCTTTTGTGTTTTGTTTTTCTCAATATACGTCTTGTTGTAAATCCTGAAGCAGTAAATATTTTTTATCAAGCCGTAATCGACAACGATGTTATATTCGCTTACTTCACTTGACTGCAAATCGGAAAGTGTATATAAACCGCTTGCCTTATCATAATTGACTTTGATTTTACTTCCCTTTTCGTTTGCCGCTAATTCATAAATTCTAAGCGGCTTGTGAGGCAGCTTAAATTGAATTTTTTCATTTTTATTAAGCGCAACGACCCGAGTGTTTATATCCAACAGGTTTGCCGTTGCATCAAATTCATCCTGCATGGTATTATAAAAATACATTTTTTACCTCTGGCTTATGCGCAATATGATAATCCTCTAAGATGGTGCCCGGCT
>OQVS01002279.1_pt1 | contig 12395 bp, 8 predicted proteins | sample 1691601 | NCBI WGS metagenome assembly OQVS01 (sample SAMN03418268, study PRJEB22391) | human gut metagenome | biome: human-gut; feature: organic feature; material: feces | host: Homo sapiens | place: Tanzania | collected 2013-01 | reverse complement strand
TTTTTACGGCTTGAGAATCACCTCAGAGTGTTGCACTTCTATTTGGAAATCGCGAAATCACATCTTCTTTTATGGGGAAAGGCTCAACCTGTATCTGTCATCTTGCGAGCCAGACCTTGCATATACTACCTTGCGAGCCATGCCTCCGGATTCAGACTTGCCGACTGATGGTAGAGGCGGAACTGCAGAATATTGCCCTTGAGCGAGCCTATTGTCTGACGGGTGCTCACCTTCTGTCCCTGATGTACGCTCACGGACGAGAGATTGCCATAGAAAGAGATGTAATTGCCGTGACGCACCAGGACTGCCCATATTCCGCTGCCCAAGTTTGCCACCTTTGTCACCTCGCCGTCGAATATCGCACGGGCAGCACCGCCACTCTGTATGGTTATACCCTTGCTGTCGAGACGCACATTCGAAAGTCCTTCCACATTATACTGCCCATAGTGGGTGATTATGCGACAGCCGCCGCTCACGGGCATAGGCAGTCTGCCACGGTTGCCCTCAAATGTGCGGTTCAGTGCGCGGTCGGCACTGCTCACCATTTCCGCCTCCTTCTGCTCCTTCTTTGCCTTTGCCAGCTCCTGCTCGCGGCGCTGCTTGTCCACTGTTGCCTTGCGCTCGGCAGCCTCGCGGTCAGCCTTTGCCTTACGTGCTGCCTGCTCACGCCTGTTCTGCTCCTCGGCAGACGCCCTGCGTGCGGCAGCCTCGCGAGCCTCAGCCTTGAGGCGCGCCTCGCGCTCCCTTGCCTCCTGTATCCGGCGGGCATTCTCGCGTGCGGCTGCCTCTGCGGCTGCCTTCTTGCGTGCCAGTTCTTCTTCGCGTCTGCGCTTTGCCTCGGCAGCAGCGGCGGCCTTTCTGCGAGCCTCCTCTGCGGCACGCGCCTTTGCCTTTGCCACTTCCTCCGCAATGAGTTTGTCTATCTGGGCGTTCAGGGCTGCGTCTTTCTTGCGCTGGTCGTTGATAACAATCTGTATGGTTTTCTGCTGCTTCTGCAACGAGCTAACCATCTTCTGCTGCTCTTCCTGCTTGCCATGCAGCACGGCTTGTTCCTGTCTGCCTTTGTTCAGCAGGGTATTCTTTTCCATTTTGACGCTCTCCAGCTGCTTGTGCTTGTTGTTCACCTGGTCTTGCTTTGCCCTCACGAGTTCGCCCTGCGCTTTCTGATAGGTGGCGTATTCGCGTACAAAACGCATTCTCCGATACATCTGCGTGAGACTCTTGGCACTGAATATAAACATCAGCTTGTCCTGTATCGTACGGTTCTTTGCCAGATAGCGCATCGATTTCACGTATTTCGCCTTACGGTCTTCGAGCTGCTGCTCCAAGGTGGAAAGCTGCGAACGAAGCATGGATATGTTCCCCTCGATGTGGTGGATGTCCTGCTGTATGCCGTCGATTGACTTCTGGCGCTGGTCTATCTCGCTGTTTATTACGAGGAGGTCGCCAAGACGCTTCTTCACGTCTTCCTTGTTGGCACGCAGAAGACGCTCCTGCTCCTTTATCTTCTTCCGCACTGCGGCGCGCTGGTTCTGCAGTCCGCGTATCGAAGCGTTGGTGTAGACGGGAGCCTTGCCCTGTCTTTTTTTCTTCGCCGCGGTATTTTTTCTACCCTTCTGGGCAGATGTCTTGCCTTTCTGCACGGCTGTCCTTTTTCTCTGCGCCGAAGTGGAGCGCGCCGCCTGCTTCCTGGCAACGGCTGTTCCCTTCGAATTGCCTTTTGTCTGTCCGTTGCCCTGCGAATAAGGCACGAATGCCATGGCAACAGCAGCGATGAATATAAGAATAATACGGTTCATTATCTTTGTTTATGTTAGTTCCTGCATGATGCTCCGCCTGCATAAGGAGGGTATCGCCTCATGCAGACTATGTTACATACTACCCAATTTACCGAGTATTTCCTGCAGCCCCACCTGTCTATACTTCGATGAAACCGTGGTTTTTGCTTCCCAACTTGAATCCGTGCCCAGTGTGTTGAGCTGCAAGCGGAGCGACATCTTACCTGCATTCCTTATCGCTTTCGTAGCTATTGTGAGGAATATGTCTGAAGGGAAACGCTTTGTCCCCAACTGGCGGAAAGCGGAATACTTGCAGTTTACGGATGCCCCGTTGTTTGCCCCGTCGCCATACTTTGCGTTCAGCGAGTTTATCAAGCCCGTCTTGCTGTCGGTATTCCATACGTACGACATGTTTCCGTGGGCAAGTGTGACATCGGTTGTGGATGCTCCCGAGAGCTGTGTCTTGAAGTTTTTCAGCGATGAATCCGTCACTTTTTGCAATCCCGGCACGAAGAGCTGATTCCAGAACAGCGACTGCAGCATATAGAAATCAAGTCCGTTCTTCTGTAGGAAATCCACATCGGCATACGATGCCTTCACGTATTCCTTATGGATTCTGTCGATGAGCAGCACATAGTCCTTGGTGAACTCCAAGCGTCCTGCCTCCATAATGCCGAAGGGGGTAATCTGTATCCGTATCACCTCGTCGCGCCTCATATAGAGCGAACCACCTACGGAGATGTCGTTGCTTCCCGTATTTATAGACACCTTTATCTTCGACACGATGTTCTTGCTGTACACGGCGTTGTCCGACACCTTGCGCAGATAATTCATCTGGGCGAGTGCAGCAGCGCCTGCGTCCGTTCCCGTACCGCCAGTCTTGGCACTGCCAGAACCGGTATGTCCACTGCCTGTGTTCTTGGTTTCAGCAACTGTCGCCTGGCTTCGATCGGCCACCACCCTCTTTGTTCCGCATGATGCAGCAAGCATCATCATTGCCGCGAAAGCGGCAGCTGTAACTATGTTCTTGTTCCGTTTCATCGTTATTTTTGTTTCTTCCGGTTGTTCTTCCGAACATACCCCTACTGTTTGTCCTCCATCTCTATATATTTCTTCTGTCTTATCTTCGGTTCTATCGCCTTTGCGTCGCCGCCGGCATCTATTGCCTTGCGCCACATCTCCACCGCCTTGTCGGGCTGCGCCAACATTATATATATATCGCCCGAATGGTCAAGGTACACACTGTTGTTCGTTGTGTCGTTCGCCACAGCCTGATCGATATACACCTGCGCCTCCGAATATCTCTTCTCGTGGAACAGAATCCAGGCATAAGTGTCGAGATAGACGCTGTTCTGCGGTTCTGCCTTTATCGTCTTGTAGCTCATCTGCTCTGCTCTCGAGAGGTCGCCTCCCGACACACTGATGTAATAGGCATAGTTGTTCAGACATTCCACATTGTCCTCCTTCCACTGCAGACAGCTGTCGAAGGCGGCATAAGCCTCATCCACAAATCCCATCCGGTGCAGATAGTCGCCGATATACGAATACATATCCGACACCAGCGACGGTTCGCTCGTTTCCGTAGCCTGCGCCACGCCCTTTCTGAATATGTCGAGTGCCTTGTCATCCTCGTCCTTCTGCACGTAGGCAACGCCAAGGAAATAATAGAACGCCACCTCGTCGGGATTATACTCTATGGCCGGCTTGCAGATGGAGATCATCTCGTCCATCTCCACCTTGCCCCACAGCCTGCGTATCAGCTCTATCCTCGCCCCCTTGTTGTCGGGCGCGATACTGAGCACCTTGCGCAGTGCCGCCACGATGGTGTCTTCCGGCATTTTCTTCAGCGAGAGGTATGCCACATACATCTCTGCCATATCCGCATTCTTCTGTTCTTCGGCAAGAATGCGCTTGAACAGCGAGAGAACTTTCGTGCTGTCTCCACCCTGCTGTTCGTTTCTCGCCACTATGTTTCGCAGCACCGACACCTTCGTTTCTGCATCGGTATGCGAGTTTGAGAGCAGTCCTTCCTCCATCCTGTCAGCGATGGAATCGAGCTTTTCTGCCCTATAGTAGTCGATTATCGACATTTCTGCCGACAGGTTTTGCGGATCGGTCTTTCTCACTTTCTGCAGTATCGACAGTGCCTGCTGCTTCTCGCCGTTCTGCAGCAGCCAGTTTGCCATCATCACCTGATACGAGAGGTCGTTGGGATAGCGGTCGACGAAATTCTTCAGTGTGCGGAACTCTTCCTTTTTCTTTCCCATCATCGAATAGATGTGCATCTTCGAGAGCACCGTCTTCTCGCTCACTCCGTCTGCATCCTCGATGCGGTTCACCGTCGAAATCATCTTGCCGTAGTTCTTGCCTTCGCTGTACAGGCGGAGCAGAATCTGCAGCACTTCGGTACGGTCGGGGCTCGCCTCATACAGTTTTTCGTATGCCTTTATTGCATTGGCGTAATCCTTTGTCGCCACGTATGTCATGGCGAGACGCTCCTGATACGTGGTGTTGGCAGGACTAAGCTCGGCGGCGCGCCTCACGTCGGCAATCATCATGCTCCGCGAGTTCAGTCCGTCGTCGTATGCCGAAAGGGCATAATACACCTCCGGCGCCGTGGGGCATATCTTCTTGCAGTGCAGCAGCAGCTCATATGCCGCATCGTAGTTGCCAAGCGACTGCTGCTTTGCCGCTTCCTCATAGAAATAGCGCAGGCGCAACTTGGTGTTATAGTCGATGGAATCCGTAAAAACCTGCGGTTTCATCGAAGCCGAAAGCTTTTTTCCGTCCAACCGTCCTACACCGTTCCTGCCTGTTCCGCACGCCACGAACACAGCGGCAACGGAAAGCAACAACATAAAAACCGATGCAATTCTCTTCATCTCGTTATCTCTATATTCTTGTTTTTATCGCGTTATTTCTATATTCCCGTCGTTTTCCCTATTCCTGTTTCCTTCCACAGGGCTTCCTTCTTTTCCTGTTCTATTCCACACCCGTATGCCCGTATCCTCCGGCACCGCGTTCCGTCTCATCCAGCTCCTCCACTTCGATGAAACCGGCATTTTCGTGCTTTGCTATAACCATCTGCGCTATGCGCTCACCGTCGTTCACCACGAAATCCTTATCTGAGAAATTCACGAGCAGCACTTTCACCTCGCCACGGTAGTCGGCATCAATCGTGCCCGGAGTATTCAGCACCGTTATGCCGTGCTTCAGCGCCAATCCGCTGCGCGGTCTCACCTGCGCCTCGTATCCGGCAGGCAGTGCCATATACAGTGCCGTCGGTATGAGCGCGCGCTGCATAGGCTTGAGCGTGATGGGTTCATCGATGTTTGCCCTCAAATCCATACCGGCACTCTGCGGTGTGGCATAGCGGGGCAGCGGATGGTGCCCCTTGTTTATTATTCTAATTTCAATCATAACTGCAAAAATAACCATTTCCGCATAAATACGCGTAAGATTAGCCCAATATTTAGCGTTTTTCAACTAATATATAATGTTTACAAGCAAAAGATAGCGTGTAATTCGCAAATTATTAGTAACTTAGCACCCAAATTCAGAAATGTTCCCAAAAGAGGGAACAAAATCATTAACATCATATTTAATTTGAAGACATTTGAAGAACTTGGTGTCAGCGAAGAGATTCGCCGCGCCATCACAGAACTGGGCTTTGAATCGCCGATGCCCGTACAGGAAGAAGTTATCCCCTATCTACTCGGAAACAAAAACGATGTGGTCGCTCTTGCACAGACAGGAACGGGCAAGACCGCCGCATACGGCATCCCCGTGCTGCAGAAGCTCGACCCCAAAAACCGTTCCACCCAGGCGCTCATCCTCTCGCCCACGAGAGAGCTGTGCCTGCAGATTTCCGACGATCTGAACGACTTCGGAAAATATATCGACGGACTGTACGTGGTGCCCGTATACGGAGGCACCTCGATACAGAACCAGATCCACTCTCTGCGTCACGGCGCACAGGTGATAGTGGCAACGCCGGGCAGACTCATCGACCTCATGAACCGCGGTGCCGCCAATCTCGACAACGTGCAGAACGTGGTGCTCGACGAGGCTGACGAGATGCTGAACATGGGATTCTCCGACAGCATAAACGAAATCTTCGACGGCATACACACCGAAGACCGCAACACGCTGCTCTTCTCCGCCACCATGAGCAAGGAAATCGAGAAGATTGCCCAGAACTATCTGCACAATGCCAAGGAAATCGTGGTGGGCAGCCGCAACGAGGGAGCTGAACACGTGAACCACATATATTATATGGTGAACGCCAAAGACAAATACCTCGCACTGAAGCGCATCGTGGACTTCTACCCCAAAATCTACGCCATCATCTTCTGCCGCACCAAACGCGAAACGCAGGAGATTGCCGACAAGCTGATACACGACGGCTATAACGCCGAGTCGCTGCACGGCGACCTCTCGCAGCAGCAGCGCGACCTGACGATGCAGAAGTTCCGCCAGCATCTCACACAGCTGCTCGTTGCCACCGACGTGGCTGCGCGCGGACTCGACGTCGACGACCTCTCGCACGTCATAAACTACGGCCTGCCCGACGACACCGAGAGCTACACCCACCGCAGCGGACGAACCGGCCGCGCCGGAAAGAACGGCACGTCCATATCCATCATCCACTCGCGCGAACGCGGCAAGATGCGCGCCATCGAAAAGGTGATACAGAAGGACTTCGTGGAGGGAAAAATCCCATCGCCCGAGGAGATATGCAAGAAGCAGCTCTACAAGGTGATGGACCAGATAGTGAAAGCCGACGTGAACGAGGAGGAAATCGAACCGTTCATGGCCGACATCAACCGCTATTTCGAATACATCGACAAGGAGGACATCATAAAGAAAATCGTGAGCATGGAGTTCGGCAAGTTCCTTGCCTACTATGCCGACGCACCCGAAATCCTGCCGCCCTCGGCATCGGGCAAGGGCGAGAAACGCGAGCGCAACAGCCGCAGACGCGGCGAGGGCGGCAAGCGCGAACCGCACAAGGCGGAGCCGGGCTACAAGAAACTGTTCATAAACCTCGGCAAGAAGGACGGATTCTATCCGGGCGAGATTATGCAATACCTGAACCGCAACATACGCGGCAGACAGGAGGTGGGACACATCGACCTACTGGAACGCTTCTGCTACATAGAGGTGCCGGAGAACGACGCGCAGAAGGTGATGCGCGCCATCGACGGAACGACCTACAAGGGGCGCGACGTGCGCTGCAACGATGCCGAAGACACAGGCAAGCCTGCTGCCCGGCGCACGCCAAGGGCTGCGAAACCCGACGGCAGAAATGCCGACAAGCCGGCGCGACGCGGCAGAAAGAGCGATGAAACCGCCGATTTCGGCAAATTCGAGAAGAAATCCAAGCGCACCGCCAAGAAACAGGACAACGGTGCCGCAACCATTCAGGACAACGGCGACGAGACCGACTGGAGACAGTTCTTCCGCAACGACAACGTGAAACTCGTGGGCGACGAACCCGATTTCAGCGAAGAGGGATGGGCACGCCGCCATCCGAAGAAAAAATAAGCGAAAAACTTGATTTTATACAAAAAGCGCGGTTTCATCGCGCTTTTTTTGTTTTTGCAACGCTGTTGCAGCGTTTTTTGGCAACAGTCTTTCCGTGATAGATTGTCAGATTATGCGGCAATGTGTCAAGATGTTTGCAGGCTTGCATCTTTGTTTATATCTTTGCAATCGAGAAACAATGAAGATAATATTTACGTAAAAGAATAACATTTATATGGCATGAGTATTTAATCGCACTTTGCACCGTCTTGCTAATCTGCGAAGACAACCATTGACAGGAAAAGTTCCGATAATAATACTAAATTTTTTAAAGTTAATAAAAAGCCCGGACCGCAAGTTGATTGTAGTCCGGGTTTGTCGTATGTATTCCAAAGATACCGCGTAAGTGTGTGCGTGTATCTTTCCTTGTCTTTCCTTTAGTGCAGATTGTCCTCGATGAGATTCTCACCCGTCATATCGGCAGGCTGTTCCAGTCCCATGATATGGAGGATAGACGGAGCCACGTCGGCAAGACGGCCGTCCTTCACGGTGGCAGAATTATTGTCCGTCACGTAGATGAACGGCACCGGGTTCAGCGAGTGCGCCGTGTTCGGAGTCTCGTCCTGGTTGATTGCATTGTCGGCATTGCCGTGGTCGGCGATGATGATAGCCTCGTAGTCGTTTGCCTTTGCAGCCTCGATTACGTCCTTCACGCATTCGTCAACAGCATGCACTGCCTTTGCGATGGCATTGTATACACCGGTGTGGCCCACCATGTCGCCGTTGGCGAAGTTCACCACGATGAAATCATACTCCTGCGTGTTGATGGCGCCCACAAGTTTGTCCTTAACCTCGTATGCGCTCATCTCCGGCTTCAGGTCGTAGGTAGCAACCTTCGGCGACGGCACCAGTATGCGGTCCTCGCCCTCGAACGGAGCCTCGCGTCCGCCGTTGAAGAAGAAGGTCACGTGTGCATACTTCTCCGTCTCAGCTGTGTGGAGCTGTTTCTTGCCCTGTCTGCTCAGATATTCTCCCAGTGTGTCCTGCACGTTCTCCTTCGGGAAGAGGATGCTCACTCCCTTGAACGAAGCGTCGTACGGCGTCATGCAGAAATACTGCAGATTCTTTATCGTGTGCATTCCCTCCTCGGGCATGTCCTGCTGTGTGAGCACCTGTGTCAGCTCCTTGGCGCGGTCGTTGCGGTAGTTGATGAAGATAACCACGTCGCCCTCCTGTATCGTGCCGTCCACATTGGCATTGCAGATAGGCTTCACGAACTCGTCGGTCACATCGGCTGCATAGCTCTCCTGCATGGCCTTCACCATGTCTGTCGCCTTTGTTCCCTTGCCCTCCACGAGCAGGTCGTAAGCCTCCTTCACGCGGTTCCAGCGCTTGTCGCGGTCCATTGCATAGAAGCGCCCGATGATGCTTGCGATATGTGCGCCGTTTGCCTCGCAGTGCGCCGTGAGGTCTCTTATGAATCCCTCGCCGCTCTTCGGGTCGGTATCACGTCCGTCCATGAAGCAGTGTACGAAGGTGTTCTCCAAACCGTACTCTTTTGAAATCTCGATGAACTTATACAGATGGTCGAGCGACGAGTGTACGCCGCCGGTTGATGTCAGTCCCATCAGATGCAGGCGCTTGCCTGTCTCCTTGGCGTAGCTGAATGCCTTCACCACCTCGGGATTCTTCATTATTGAACCGTCGGCACAGGCGCGGTTTATCTTCACCAGGTCCTGGTATACGATGCGCCCGGCTCCGATGTTCAGGTGTCCCACCTCTGAGTTTCCCATCTGTCCTGCCGGCAGACCCACGTCTTCGCCGCAAGCCATGAGCTGCGAGTGTGCGCTCACAGCCGTAAGATAGTCGAGATAAGGAGTTGGAGTGTTGTAGATAACATCACCCTTGCCATGTTTTCCGATACCCCATCCGTCGAGTATCATCAATAAAGCTTTCTTTGCCATGATAAAAAATCTTGTGTTATATTCTATATATGTTTAAATCCTAAAAAATCGAATGATAAAAAACTAATACTTTCTGAGTGCAAATTTACAATATTCTCTCCGTTCCACCAAATCCAGCAGCCTATATCCTTGATTCTTTAAGCTTTATATGATTTTGAGCAAAAAAACTGTTCCGAACTGCAGATATATAGGATTTTGTTGTTATTTTTGCAGCACGGAAAATCTTTTTAATACTTTATAAATAAACTGACAAAAAACAAAAGCCTATGAAACGATTTCTTTTAATTTGTATGCTGTGCGTATTCGCATTTGCAGCTAACGCCCAGGTCAGGACATTCTATTACAAGGACAGTGGCTATTGGGTGAAACTTGACTTGACCAAGAAGTTATTCATCCTTGACGGCTGTGCCTCTGAGCCGATGAGAGTCCTGAACTACAAGAAGACTGGCAACAAGGAGAGTTTTACTACTACTGACGATGGTCTGACCACTCACTATGAGTTTGTGAAAAAGTCTGACACTGACTATACTTACTACTATTGGACAACTCCATCCGAGTCGAAAGAAAAGGCAGTAATCGAGGTGACGACAAAACCCGTAATCATCAAGGACGAGCTTGAGGAAGACAAACCTACAGAAACGGTTGCCGAGAAGAATCCCATCAAGTCTGTCAGCGACGGAGTGAAAGGACTGTTCAACAAGGGCAAGAGCCTCTTCAAGAAGGACAAGCCCAAGGCAAATACCAGCACCCCCCAAAAGCAGAAAATCACCCCGAAGAGCAAGCCTGTTGACGACGGCAGCATGCCTGAAAAATAACGACAAGCCATCTGAGAGGAACGGACAGAATACAAAAAAACTCCCGCAAGCCTTACAAGCCCTGCGGGAGTTTTTTTTGTATCTGATTATTTTTCGTTTTTAGTCCAGATGGTCGAGCGAATCATTGAAGTCCTTCGGCTCGCGTGCTGCCATCGGATCTTGGAACTCTCCGTTCTGTTCGCCACCGCGATGCTCGAAGCGGCGCTGGTCGCCACGCTCCGGACGCTGACGGCGCTCACCGCGCTCCGGACGCTGGCGGCGCTCGCCACGCTCTGGGCGCTGACGGCGCTCACGCTCCACGTAGCCTTCCGGTTTCGGCACGAGCACACGGTGCGAGAGCTTGTATTTGCCGGTCTTAGGGTCAATCTCCAGCAGCTTCACCTGTATCTTGTCGCCTTCCTTCAGTCCGGCTTCCTCCACTGTCTCCAGACGCTTCCAGTCAATCTCCGAGATATGGAGCAGTCCGTCCTTGCCCGGCATGATTTCCACGAAGCAGCCGTAAGGCATGATAGAGCGGATTGTACCCTCGTAAACCTCGCCCACCTCGGGGATAGCAACGATAGCGCGGATCTTGGCGATTGCCTTGTCGATGCTCTCCTTGTTGGGAGCCGACACCTGCACCTTGCCCTTGCCGTCCACCTCGTCGATGGTCACTGTGGCTCCAGACTCTTCCTGAATCTGCTGTATAATCTTTCCGCCCGGGCCGATTACGGCTCCGATGAACTCCTTCGGTATGTCGAACGCCTCGATGCGCGGCACCTGCGGCTTCAGCTCGGCGCGCGGCTCGGCGATGGTTTCGGTGAGCTTGCCCAGGATGTGCTCTCTACCCTCCTTGGCCTGCATGAGCGCCTTTTCGAGGATTTCGAAGCTCAGTCCGTCGCACTTGATATCCATCTGCGTTGCGGTCAGTCCGTCCTTCGTACCGGTGGTCTTGAAGTCCATGTCGCCCAAGTGGTCCTCGTCGCCGAGAATGTCGCTCAGCACAGCATACTTGTCTTCGCCCGGATTCTTGATAAGTCCCATAGCAATACCCGATACGGGCTTCTTCATCGGCACTCCGGCATCCATCAGAGCCAATGTTCCGGCGCATACGGTTGCCATTGACGAAGAACCGTTGGACTCGAGAATCTGCGACACCAGACGCACCGTGTATGGGTAGTCGGCAGGAATCATATCCTTCAGCGCGCGCCATGCCAGATGGCCGTGGCCTATCTCGCGACGGCCCACACCGCGCTGCGCCTTTGCCTCGCCCGTACAGAATGGCGGGAAGTTATAGTGCAGCAGGAAACGCATGTAGCTCTTGTCGAGCACGTCGTCCACCATCTTCTCGTCGAGTTTCGTTCCGAGCGTACAGGTTGTCAGCGACTGTGTCTCTCCGCGTGTGAAGATTGAGCTTCCGTGGGGCATCGGCAGCGGCGACACCTCGCACCAGATGGGGCGTATCTCGTTTGTCTTGCGGCCGTCCAGACGTATTCCCTCGTCGAGGATGCAGCGGCGCATGGCATCGCGCATCACGTCGTGGTAGTACTTGTCCATCAGCGCAGCCTTCTCCTCCATCTCCTCCTCCGTGAGGTCGGTGTGTGCGGCTGTGTAGGCTTCCTGGAAATCGGCAAGAATCTTGTCGAAAGCGTCCTGGCGTGCCTGCTTGTCGAGAGCCTGCTTCGTCACTTCGTATGCCTTCGGATAAAGCTCCTCGTTGATCTGCTTGCGCAGGTCCTCGTCGTTCACCTCGTGGCAGTATTCGCGCTTCACGTCGGTTCCGAGCTCCTTCATCAGCTCCACCTGCAGCTCGCACATCGGGCGTATCGCCTCCTGCGCAGCCTTCAGTGCTCCGAGCAGATCCTGCTCCGAAACCTCCTTCATCTCGCCCTCCACCATCATGATGTTTTCGGCCGACGCACCCACCATGAGGTCCATGTCTGCCTCCTTCATCTGCTCGAAGGTCGGGTCGATTACGTATTCGCCGTTCACGCGTGCCACTCTAACTTCAGAAATCGGGCACTCGAAAGGAATATCTGAGCATGCCAGCGCGCACGAAGCCGCAAAGCCTGCCAGCGCGTCCGGCTGGTCAACTCCGTCGGCAGAGAAGAGAATGATGTTCACATACACCTCTGCGTGGAAGTCGGCAGGGAAGAGCGGGCGCAGGGCACGGTCTACGAGTCGGCATGTAAGAATCTCATTGTCGCTTGCTTTGCCTTCGCGCTTGGTGAAACCGCCCGGGAAACGTCCGGCTGCGGCATACTGTTCTCTGTACTCCACCTGCAAAGGCATGAAATCTGTTCCGGGAACTGCATCTTTTGCGGCACAAACAG
>OQVS01002277.1_pt1 | contig 12401 bp, 8 predicted proteins | sample 1691601 | NCBI WGS metagenome assembly OQVS01 (sample SAMN03418268, study PRJEB22391) | human gut metagenome | biome: human-gut; feature: organic feature; material: feces | host: Homo sapiens | place: Tanzania | collected 2013-01 | reverse complement strand
AGCAAGGTCGAGAAGCTTCCTGTTGTGGATAACGACGGCAAGCTCGTCGGCCTGATCACCTACAAGGATCTTATGAAGATCAAGGACAACCCTATCGCCTCCAAGGACAGCAAGGGCCGTCTCCTCGTCGCCGCCGCCGCCGGAATCAAGTCCGACACGCTCGACAGGATCGGTCTCCTGATCGACGCCGGAGCCGACGCTGTTGTCCTCGACACCGCCCACGGACACTCCGAAGGTGTGCTCAGGATGATCAAGAAGGCCTGCGACGCCTATAAGGATTTCCAGATCATCGCCGGAAACGTCGCCACCGCCGCCGGTGCCAAGGCTCTCGCCGATGCCGGAGTCAAGGCCGTGAAGGTCGGAATCGGCCCGGGCTCGATCTGCACCACGAGAATCATCGCCGGAATCGGCGTGCCGCAGCTGACGGCCGTAATGGAGGCCGCATATGCCCTCAAGGGAACGGGCGTGCCTGTGATCGCTGACGGCGGTATAAGATATTCAGGAGACATCGTCAAGGCGCTTGCCGCCGGTGCCAGCACCATCATGGCAGGCTCCCTGCTCGCCGGAACGGAGGAATCCCCAGGCGAGACAATCATCATGAACGGCCGCCGCTTCAAGTCCTACCGCGGAATGGGATCCCTCGAAGCGATGGAGCAAGGCTCGAAGGACAGGTATTTCCAGGACATGGAGTCCGACATCAAGAAGCTCGTACCAGAAGGAATCGTGGCCCAGGTGCCTTACAAGGGGACCGTCTCAGAGGTTGTCTATCAGCTTGTCGGCGGACTCAGGGCCGGAATGGGCTACTGCGGAGCGCATACTGTCGAGGAACTCAGGAACGCCCAGTTCGTGCGCATCACCAACGCCGGCTTCCTTGAGAGCCACCCACACGATGTGACCATCACCAAGGAAGCCCCTAACTATTCCCGCTAATCAATGATGCTCAGGAGGTTCAGCATATTCATGATGGCCGTCGCCGTTGCCGCCCTTCCGTCCTGCAAGGCAATATCCTCGCTGATTCACGACGGGGAGGTTGTCGCCAGGCTGGGAGACCATAAACTCTATCGCTCGGAGCTGGACGATGTGATCCCCAAGGGCACGTCTCCGGAGGACAGCGTGAACCTTGCGAACCTCTACATCAACTCGTGGGTGAAGGACAAGGCTTTCCTCGACATAGCCCAGCAGCGTCTCTCCAAGGAGGAAAAGGATGTCTCGAAGGAGCTTGAGGCCTACCGCCAGTCGCTTCTGCGGTACCGCTACGAGCAGCGCTACATCAACGAGCGCCTCGACACCACCGTCTCAAAAAAGCAGATTGATGAATATTATGGCTCCCACAAAGAGTCCTTCAAGCTGGAGCGGCCGATCCTCAAAGCCCGTTTTATGAATATTCCGAAAGATTCTCCGAATCTTCAGAAGATCAAGAAGCTGATGTCTTCGGACAAGGTTGAGGACGTGGTGGCCGCTGACAGCATCGCCTTCAATTCGACCCAGCGTTACCATGACTATTCCAATGGCTGGATAGACGCGGTGAAACTGGCCGCCGAGTTCGGTGTGGACTATGTTCAGATGCTCTCACAGCGTAGCGGCAACTTCATAGAGATGCCGGACGGGGATGCCAACATCTCTGTCGCGTTCATAGTGGATTACCGGAGGGCCGGGGAGATCGCTCCGGTGGAATACTGTGAGGACAGGATAAAGGACATCATCATCAGCGGAAGAAAGCACGAGCTCCTGGCCGGTTTGGAACGGGACTTGATAGAAGACGCCAAGGTTAAGGAGAATTTTGAAATATATTCGAAATGATAAAGAAAACAGCAATCACCATCTTCGCCCTCGCAGCGACCTGCGCGATGGCTTCTGCCCAGAAATACAAGTACGTTGACAAGACCGTCGCTGTTGTCGGCAACGAGGCGATCATGATCTCCGACATCGAAGGGGCGGTCAAGGACCGCAGCGCCCAGGGCTTTTCATCAGACAGGAATGTCCGCTGCGAGGTGCTGGAATCGATTCTCGAATCGAAGATATTCCTGATGCAGGCCAGGATCGACTCTCTCACGGTCAATCAGGACATGGTTGAGGGAAGCCTTTCCCAGCAGGCGGACAGGATGCTGACCTACCTCGGCGGCGAGGACAAGGTTGAGGAATATTTCGGCAAGCCTCTCTACCGCCTCCGTCAGGAATGGCGCAAGCAGTACGAGGACATGAGCCTCACACAGCAGGCCCAGCAGGAGATCATGAAGAAGATCCCGGAGATGACACCTTATGATGTAAAGGAATATCTTGACACGGTTGACACCAAGAATCTTCCGATAGTTCCTATCAAGTACCAGCTCAGTCAGATCTGCCGTTATCCGGACCGCGAGGCCGCGAACATGGCCGTGCGCGAGAAGTTGCTGGACCTCCGCGAGAGGATCATCAACGGAGAGAAGTTCTCCACTCTGGCTCGAATATATTCGGAGGATCCGGGCAGCGCCCGTAAGGGTGGCGAGCTTGGAATGGCCTCTAAGTCAATCTTCTGGCCTGTGTTTTCAGACGCCGCTATGGCTTTGAAGCCGGGTGTTATCTCGCAGATTGTCGAGACTCCTGACGGATTCCACATCATCGAGGTCATCGAGAAGAAAGGCGACATGTTCAACGCCCGCCACATTCTGATGAAGCCTAAATACACTGATGACGACAGGGATAAGGCGTTCAAGACTCTGGACAGCCTCCGTACCGAGATCAACAATAACGCCGTGACGTTCCAGATGGCGGCGAACTTCTACTCACAGGATCCCGCCACAAGGACCAACGGCGGTCAGATGTCCGATCCGAACACCGGCTCGGCATATTTCGAGATTGACCAGCTCAAGCCGGAGGACTATCTGGCCATCAAGGACTTGAAGGAGGGCGAGATCTCCGAGCCTGTGGAGTCCACTGACAATGATGGCCGTCAGGATCAGGTCAAAGACTATGTCGTTGGAAAGACCATCTACAAGATCATCCGTGTTGACAAGATCATTCCGGCCCACACCGCGTCGTTTGAGGAGGATTTCAGCCAGCTTCAGGAGCAAGTCCGTCAAGACAAGCAGATGAAGGCCATCGATGACTTCCTCGCCGGCAAGATCAAGGAGACCCACATTGTCATCGACCCGATGTTCAAGGACTGCGAGTTCCGTCGTCCGGGTTGGGCTTCAAAGTTCTCTGAAGACTGATGCTTGCGAGACGTCTGGCATATTCATTAATCCTTCTGCTGGTTTCGTTCGGCCTTTTCGCCCAGAACACCGAGCAGAAGGATAGTCTTGTGCGCCTGCTCGGATGTGATGAGCTTCAGCAGGTCGAGGAATATGGCCAGAGCTACAGGAAGGCTTTGGGACATGCCAGATTCGAGCACAATTCAACTCTTCTGATCTGCGACACCGCCTTGTGGAATGTCAACCAGAATGTTATAAACGCTTTCGGCAACGTCCAGATCATTCAGAACAACACAGTGCTCAGCAGCGAGAGCCTCGACTATCTCATCGACCAGAACCTCGCTCAGTTCAGAGGCGCGCTGGTCCAGCTTAGGGACAAGGACGGGAACACCCTGCGTACCACTGACCTGGACTATAACACCAAGGACAGTGTGGCCGTGTTCAGGAACGGCGGTGCCTTGCGCGACAAGGACGGCCAGATCATCGAGAGCGATGACGGCCATTACTATTCCAAGCTCAAGACGTTCAGTTTCACGAACAACGTCAACATGTACACTGACTCGATATTCGTGAAGACTGATGATCTGGACTACAACACAGGCACGAACGTAGCCACTTTCGGAACCGGCACCAACGCATGGAGGGACAACAACATGCTTTCTTCTCAGGCCGGTTTTTACGAGCGGACTTTGGAAAAGTTCACGTTCTTCAGGAACGTGCATATTCTTACCGAGAACCAGGAGGCATGGGCTGACACCTTGGTATATTACCGGGTTCCGAACAATGTGGAGATGTTTGGCCATGTGGAACTGCTTGACACGACTCGCAATGTGGCCGCGGTGGCCGGTTATGTGCAGTATATAGATTCCTTGTCATTCATAAAGTTGACCCGTGAGCCGGCTGTGATAGCGATCAGCGAGCAAGGGGAAAAGAGAGATACAGCTTACATCGGTGCGGACACATTGATTCTGCGCTCCATACCGAAATGTGATGTGGATTCATCGGAGATTTCCAATTCGGCAAGCCGTCTGAAAGAGATAAACGTGGATCCTGTCACGGAGTACCGTCGCAAGGCCTACGAGGCAGCCAAGGCCGCGGCCGAAGAGGCCCGCAAGAAGCGGGAAGAGGAAGACCCTAACGCCGCCGGAGCCTCCGACAGAGGCGCCTCCGCTGTCAAGCCAGGTGGAAAACCGACCGGGAAACCGGCTGGCAAGGCAACTGGAACGGCTACAGGAAAGACGGCGGGAACAACGGCTGTCAAGGCAACTGGAACGGCTATAGGAAAGACGGCGGGAACAACGGCTGGAAAGACAGGTGATAATTCAGGAGGAAAGGCGATCTCGAAATTCGGAAAACTGTCAGGTGACGCGATGATCGGCGATCCTGTGACGAAAGGCCGTCAAGGCCTTCCCGCTCCATGGGATGATGTCATTGAATATGCTCCTCCACGGTTCCAATTGCCGGACACCCTGAAAACGTCGCCCGACACTGTACGTGTTCCAAGCGACAGTCTGGCGGCGAAGACCCTTTCCGCGGTCACTGAACCTGTTTCGGTCACTGAGCCTGCCGAAGTGACCAATCCGCAATCACCGGATTCCCTTACCGTCCCTACGGATTCCCTGACCGTGCCTACGGATTCCCTGGCCGTGCCTACGGATTCCCTGACCGTCCCTACGGATTCCCTTACCGTGCCGGGTGATTCCCTGCATGTTTCCACTGACTCTTTGTCTTTGGCCCCCAAGGATTCCACGAAGATCAGTTTCATCTATGGCATACGTAACGTCAAGGTGTTCCGTAACGACATGCAGGTCGCATGCGACTCTCTTGCCTACACGGATCTTGACTCTTTGATAAGGTTGTATGAAAACCCGATTGTCTGGAATGAGATCAAGCGGCAGTACAGTGCCGACAGTATAACCGTCATTGTCAAGAACCAGTCCATTGACCGCGCCAGCTTGATGTCCAATGCCTTTATAATAGTGCAGGAGGACACCTTGTCCTATGACCAGATCCGTGGAACAGAGATGATGGCATACTTTGACAGTACCGGTGCGTTGAGGCGGTTCGACTCGATGGGTGGCGCGTCCGGAGTCTTCTACATCGAGGAGAACGGAAGTCTGGCCACCGTCAACAAGTTCGAGTCAAAGATGTTGACCGCGACATTGAAGGACGGTAATATTCAGGACTTGAACTACTTCGATGCCGTGAAGACAGATGCCTATCCGGTCGTCCAGATGAAAAAGGACGAGAAGATTCTGAAGGGATTCGACTGGCAGCCGGACAAACGTCCCAAGGGGCCGGAGGACATCACGCCATATAAGCCGCGAGAGTCCCAGAGGAAAGTCTATGAAAATGTGCCGAGAGCCGAATTCGCGCAGACGGACATCTACTTCCCGGGCCACATGAACAGCGTCTATAAGATGCTGGCCAGACAGGATTCCTTGAAACGGGTCCGTAACGCTGAGCGCAGAAGGCTTGAGGCCGAGCGCAAGGCTGAGGCTGCCAGGATTGCCGACAGCCTTAGGATCGTTGCCGCCGCCGACAGCCTTGCTTTGGCGGACAGCCTTGCCCGTGCCGACAGTCTGGCTCTGAGAGACAGCCTTGCCAGCCGTGATTCTTTGGCGCGGCAGGACAGTCTTGCCGTGAAGGACAGCCTTGTGGTTTCAGATTCGTTGTCGGTCAGCAAGGCCGATTCATTGGCCAATGATCCTTCGGCCATAAAGAAGGCTGAGCAAGAACGCAAAAAGGCTGAGAGAGAGAAGGCGCGAAAAGATCGTCAGGCGGCCAAGGAGGCCAGATGGGCTGAACTTGACGCCCGTGATGCCGCCAAGGCTAAGGCCAAGGAGGAGAAAGCGTTGAAGAAGAAGCGTCAGAGGACACTCAAGACATTGAAGGCGATGGAGAAACGTCGTGCCAAGGAAGAGAGGATGCTTGAACGCTACAAGGCTCGTTACGAAAAACAGAAAGCCAGAAAAGCCGCACGGAAAGCCGGTAAAAAATAAGGACTGACCTGAAGGCCAGTCCTTGATCCTTTATAATAGAATCCTTTTTTAGAGAAGTTTCTTCTTGAGGGCGTCGATCATGTCCACGGTCATGGTCTCCAGATCATAGGACGGTGTCCATCCCCACTCCTCGCGGGCGCAGGAATCATCCATCTTGTCCGGCCAAGAGTCAGCGATCGCCTGACGTACCGGATCCACCTCATAGCGCATCTTGAATCCAGGAATATGTTCCTGAATCTTGTGGTAGATAATCTCCGGATCAAAGCTCATGGAGGCGATGTTGAACGAGTTGCGGTGTTTCAGCTTGGAAGGATCCGCGTTCATGATGTCCACGGCGGCCTTCAGCGCGTCAGGCATGTACATCATGTCCATGAATGTCCCGGCCGCGATAGGGCAGACAAACTCTTCGCCTTTTACTGCCGCATAGTAGATCTCAACGGCATAGTCTGTCGTGCCGCCTCCAGGAAGTGTCACATTGGAGATAAGTCCAGGGAACCTTACCGAACGGGTGTCCACACCGTATTTGGTGTGATAATAGTCACTCAGCAACTCGGTGGCCACCTTGGTCACGCCGTACATCGAACGAGGCCTCTGGAGCGTGTCCTGAGGAGTGTTCTGATGCGGAGTCTCAGGGCCGAACGAACCGATCGAGGATGGTGTGAACACAGCGACATTGTTCTCCCTCGCGATCTCAAGAATATTCATGAGTCCGTCTATCTGGATGTGCCATGCCAGCTGCGGCTTCCTTTCCGCGACAGCCGAGAGCAGGGCGGCGAGATTGTAGATTGTGTCGATGTTGTACTTCTTCACGATGCCCAGAAGTTGCTCACCGTTGCAGACATCAGCCTCCTCGGCGGGACCGCTCTCAAGCAGAACACCCTTTGGCTCAGCGCCTTTGATGTAGCCGGCGACAACGTTGCCATCCGGGTACATATTCCTGATTTTCATTGTCAGCTCCGAACCGATCTGTCCGGTCGAACCTATCACTAGTACATTTTTCATTGCGGATCGCTTGTTTATTGCTAAATTAGCAAGTGCAAATTTACATTATTTTCTGACAAGAGCCCTTATTTATAATAAAATATTATCGATTTTGTCAAAAATTAATATATTTGTCAGTGCGAAATCGAAACGTTTTAAAATTTTATCAATATGTACGGAAAATTCCAGGAACATCTACAGGCAGAGCTTGCCTCCATCAAGGAAGCCGGACTCTACAAGAACGAGAGAAACATCGCCTCCGCCCAATCCGCCGAGATCACTCTCCAGGACGGCAGCAAGGCTCTTAACTTCTGCGCCAACAACTATTTAGGTTTGGCTGATTCCCCGAGGCTCATCGAGGCGGCCAAGAAGGCTATGGACGAGAGGGGATTCGGAATGTCCTCTGTCCGTTTCATCTGCGGAACCCAGGATCTTCACAAGGAACTTGAGGCTGCCATCTCCGACTTCTTCCACACTGAGGACACTATCCTCTACGCATCCTGCTTCGATGCCAACGGTGGAGTGTTCGAGCCACTGCTCACGGCTGATGACGCGATCATCTCCGACTCCCTGAACCACGCCTCCATCATCGACGGAGTGCGTCTTTGCAAGGCTGTCCGTTACCGTTACGCCAACGCTGATATGGCCGACCTTGAGCGTTGTCTCCAAGAGGCTCAGGCCCAGAGGTTCCGCATCATCTGCACCGATGGAGTCTTCTCAATGGACGGCAACGTCGCTCCGATGGACAAGATTTGCGAGCTGGCCGAGAAGTATGACGCCCTCGTGATGGTTGACGAGAGCCATTCCGCCGGCGTTGTCGGCAAGACCGGCCACGGAGTCGCCGAGCAATATGACTGCTATGGCCGCATCGACATATTCACAGGCACCCTCGGCAAGGCGTTCGGTGGCACCGTCGGCGGATTCACCACAGGCCGCAAGGAGATCATCGACATGCTCCGCCAGCGCTCCCGTCCGTACCTCTTCTCCAACTCCCTGCCGCCTATGATCGTGGCCGCCGGCATCGAGATGTTCAAGATGCTCAAGGAAAGCAACGAGCTTCACGACCGCCAGCAGGAGAACGTGGCTTACTTCCGTGACAAGATGCTTGCCGCCGGCTTCGACATCAAGCCGACCCAGAGCGCCATCTGCGCCGTGATGCTCTACGACGCACCTCTGTCCCAGAAGTTCGCCGCCAAGATGGCCGAGGAAGGAATATTCGTGACCGGCTTCTACTACCCGGTTGTCCCTAAGGGCCAGGCCCGCATCCGCGTCCAGCTCTCAGCCGCCCACAAGCGCGAGCACCTCGACAAAGCCATCGCCGCCTTCATCAAAGTCGGCAAGGAACTCGGTGTCATCAAATAACCTTTCTTTGAATATCCCGACGGTCCCTTGAGCCTCCCTCGTCGCTTCGACAGGCTCAGCGACCAAAATCAAGGCGGTCCCTGAGCTTGTCGAAGGTCCGCCTTGTTTTGTGAAATATATTTGTAGGTTATAAAATTATTACCTATATTTGTCGGTGAGAAAACGATTAGAGGATGCCGACAATATTCTACTTCTTTGGCTTCAGATTTATGTTCTATGCCAATGATCACTGGCCTATTCACGTACACGTTGTGAAAGGTAACATCAGTGCCAAGTTTACTATATTCCCTGTTAGTCTGATAGAAAACAATGGCCTGAAGCCAACGGAGCTGAAAATGGTCGAAGCCGTGATAGAGGAGAATGTGGAAGTGATCGCGGAACATTGGAACCGCTTCTTCAATAAATTGAGTGATAAATGATTAATGTGACAGAAATATGGTTGACTGATTCCGCTGTGTGGATTCGTACAGAGGATGGAAGGGAGGCGAAAGAGCGTTTCTCTGACTATCCGAGGTTGAAATATGCCACAGAGGAACAGCGGTGTAATTTCGTGTCTGACGCGGACGGGATCCATTGGCCGGAATTGGACGAGGATCTTTGCTTTGAAAGTTTTTTCGACAAGAAAGACCAGACAATCCTTTATAGGATATTTATTGAACACCCCGAGCTTAACGCTTCTGCCATAGCCCGCCGTCTGGGAATATCCCAAAGCCTCTTTGCCCAGTATATCAGTGGCGCCAAGAAGCCTTCAGAAGCCCGCTTAAACCAAATTCTGGAACAAATCCGTGCCATTGGCCGTGATTTGTCCCAGATTTCAGCCTGAATCCCCGGACGCTGAGCCATTCGAAGCGCCCGGGGCTTTGATATAACGAAATATTACTCCGCGTAGAGCGAGATGATGTTGAGGATGACCTGCGAGGCCTTCTCGAAGTCTTATTGTGCTTTCTTATGAGAAGCAACTTTTCTGAATAGAAAGATGATTCCGAAGATGATTCCGAGTGTGCCCGCTATAATCACCGCTGAAATCAAAAACCTTTCTAAAGTCAGTAGATGTCCGTAAGCCATTGTTATTGTATTTGCTACAAGTGCCACCACAAATGTGCTCAAGTATTTCATTTTCATTCTTTTGAATATTTTAATCACAGTTGGTGTCCATTGCGTCTTCAAGGCTCATACAATCACCGTAATTCATGTTCAGTGAGAATACCGCCGATATAGCGATTCCGAAAAATCCTGCTCCTAAGAAAGAACCTGCTATATCTGCAAACGTCGAAAGCCAACCGCGTCCGTCTATACGCCCTCTCGTTGCTAAGCTTTCCCATAATTCGAAAGACGCATTGCCTATATAGCAGAATTGGGCAAGATCAGAATCGGATGAGTATTGATTCTCTAATAGTAAGTTATTCATATAATCTAAAGTAGAGTGAGTCCCATTCCTTATGTCTTCAATGCTTAGATCGTAAATGGTATCTTTGATTGAAGACTCAAAAGGCATCAATGAAATGTAATACAGAATTGTTCCGCGGAGAGAGGGAGAGAGTTTGAGATCCTTAAGTTGAAGTCATCTACGTAATCATGGATGTTTTCGACATCTTCGTCTGTCAGACTTACTTCAAAGCCTAATTCATTTGCTTGAGCTTCAAGTACTTCGCAAGTTAGAGCGATGTAGTCTTCAGGTAGATCAATGTCTTCATCGTTGTCTGCTCTAGTCTGAATGGAGAGAATAGACTTGATCGTTGCATTATGCAAGTATGCCTTAGCCTCTGGAGAGTTGATGGACTCGAATTGAGGACGATCAGTAGAGGTACTTTGTTCCCTCTCGCAACTGCTGATAATCATCATTGAAATGATCATCAGACCAATTAGTAAAATGTTTGTGTGCTTCACTATTTGTGTGCTTCATTATTTGAATAATTAGATTGTGAATGATTGCAATATAAAACGTTTTTCTTAAATATGCAAATATTATCAAAATCTTTTTAATCAGATTATTACATGATCGGTTATAACTCGTAACACAATATATTAAAAGAAGAATTGGCTCTGTAATATTATTATTTGAGTGAGTGCCGTGGCATTTAATAGCTTAGTAACCAATAAAATAAACATTCTCGTGGTTCGGTTTTGTCCACCACGAGAATGCTTTTATTGTTGATAACCAGTTGGTTATCTGCCACGGGACCTTTTACTCCGCGTAGAGCGAGATGATGTTGAGGATGACCTGCGAGGCCTTCTCGATGCTCTGGAGAGGAACGAACTCCATCTTGCCGTGGAAGTTCAGGCCGCCGGCGAAGATGTTCGGGCAAGGCAAGCCCTTGAAACTGAGGTTAGCCCCGTCGGTACCGCCACGGATCGGCTGGATCTTAGGCTTGATTCCGGCCATCTCCATCGCCTTCACGGCTTTCTCAACAACGTGATAGTGCGGCTCAACCTGCTCGCGCATGTTGTAGTACTGATCTTTGATCACAGTCGTCGCCGTGCCCTCACCGTACTTTACATTGATGAAGTCCACGCACTTCTGCATAATAGCCTTCTTGCTCTCGAACTCCTTGCGGTTGTGGTCACGGATGATGTAGGTGATGTCAGCCTCCTCGACCGTTCCGTTGAACCCGACGATATGGAAGAACCCTTCGTACCCTTCGGTATATTCAGGTCTCTGCTGGACCGGCAGCAGTCCGTTCAGTTCAGTCGCGATCAGAATGGCGTTCTTCATCTTGCCCTTGGCGTAGCCAGGATGCACATTCCTTCCTTGAATATGTATCTTCGCCGAAGCCGCGTTGAAATTCTCGAACTCCAGCTCTCCGATCTCGCCGCCATCCATCGTGTAGGCATATTCAGCCCCGAACTTCTTGACATCGAACTTAACGACTCCGCGTCCGATCTCCTCGTCTGGCGTGAACCCGATCTTGATCTCACCGTGCTTGAACTCAGGATGCTCCACGATGTACTGCACCGCGTCCATAATCTCGGCCACACCGGCCTTGTCGTCCGCGCCAAGCAGCGTGGTGCCGTCCGTGGTGATCAGCGTCTGACCCACGTAGTGAAGCATCTCCGGGAACTCCGAAGGCTTCAGCGCCAGGCCCGGCACACCTTTTAAAGGAATATCCCCGCCGTCATATTCATTGATTATCTGAGGTTTGATGTCCGCGCCTGATGCGTCCGGAGCGGTGTCCACGTGGGCGATGAAGCCGATCGCCGGCACTTTCGCCTCGATGTTCGAAGGGATCGACCCCATCACGTAACCATATTCATCCAGAGTGGCTTCCACTCCGAGAGCCTGAAGCTCGTCGCGCAGCATCCGCAGCAGATTGAGCTCTTTTTCCGCCGAAGGCTGGCTCTCTGATTCCTCGTTCGACTGAGTGTCAACGCTGACGTACCTCAGGAACCTGTCTAAAACTTTTTCCATTATTCTTGTTATTTTCTGGTCACCGAGCCTGTCGAGGCCACTTCATAATGGCACTTCGGCGGGCACGGTGGCCGTTTGTTTATTCCTTAGCCCTCAAAGAGGCGATGATGGTGTAGGCGATGATTCCGAGGAACGGGATGATGGCGATGGCCTCGCCGTATTGGGCGTTCCAGCCGGTCAGGAACCAATCCACGTTGAAGAACTTGAGCAGAGCGCTCACGACTCCCATCAGCGCGCCGCCGGCGATGAAACCGGAAGCGATCAGCGTACCCTTGTTCAGACGTATCTCATTAAGCGCCTTGTCCTTCGAGCGGGTGCTGACGAACCAGGAGATCGCTCCGCCTATCAGAAGAGGCAGGTTCAGGTCGATCGGAATGAACATACCCAGAGCGAACGCCAGGGCAGGGACCTTGAGGAAGGTCAGCACTATGGCCAGCACGGCCCCGATCCCGTAGAGCAGCCACGGAGCGCGTTCGTGGG
>OQVS01002276.1_pt1 | contig 12407 bp, 11 predicted proteins | sample 1691601 | NCBI WGS metagenome assembly OQVS01 (sample SAMN03418268, study PRJEB22391) | human gut metagenome | biome: human-gut; feature: organic feature; material: feces | host: Homo sapiens | place: Tanzania | collected 2013-01 | reverse complement strand
AGCCTGCTCCACCTGTTACTAATACGCTCATTTTGTGTTCTCCTTAATTGATATATTATTGATTATTATTTATTATAGTGTTTGTGGGCGATTGCCACCATTTGACCAGACAGCTTTTCCATCTTGGAAACAAGCTTGAATTGGGTACGGCATCTCACCAAATTGTGCTCAGGATATTGGGTCTTGAAGTAGGTGTCGCCGTCTAGGAAGTCTGTCAAGAAACGCATACCACATTCGAGAGTCATCATCATCGAACCGATATGGAGCATATCAACTTCTTTGGCGGTGATTTTGTCGCCAATTCCGTCCAAAAAGCCTTGGCAATAAGCGTCGTATAGATTGATATCAAAGTCGACTTTGCTTAGGTCTTGCTCGTCTTCGAGGGCAGTGCTACAACCAAATCTTACGCTGTCGCCAAAGTCATAGAGAAGAGAGCCAGGCATAATTGTGTCGAGGTCGATGACGCAAAGGGCTTTGCCAGAAGTAGCGTCGATGATAACGTTGTTGAGTTTGGTGTCGTTGTGTGTGACACGGAGAGGAATTTCGCCCTTTGCAAGAGAGTCTACAATGATAGAGCAGAAGTCTTGGTGAGATAGAGCGAACTCAATCTCGTCCTTTGCCATGTCTTTTCGGCCAGATTTGTTGGCAGATATGGCATTGAGCAGATTGTTGAATCTGTCCACAGTGTTGTGGAAGTTGGGGATAACTTCGCATAGCTTGGTTGCGTCGAAGTCATCGAGTCGTGCAATGAACTTGCCAAAAGCACGTCCAGAGTCAGCAAATATTGAGGCATCGTCCACAATTTGGTAGGCGATGGTGTTGTCGATATAGAGGTATGATCTCCAGCAGTCATGTCCGTCCACGAAGAAAATATTGTTGTCTTTGGTTGGCACAAGTGACAAGGTTTCGCGATTGACGTCGCCACCTTGGGAGAGCACGATTTTCTTCATAAACTCGGTCACCATAAACACATTGTTCATCAAGCCAGCATAGTTGGGGAAAATGTGGGTGTTGAGTCTTTGAAGAATATATTTGTTTAGCTTGTCGCCGTCAGCACAAACTATCAAGAAAGTATCGTTGATATGTCCGTTGCCGAAAGGCTCGATTGATTGGGCTTGTCCGTCGAATTGGAACTGACTAGCAATTTCAAAAAGTTTCATAATAAGTCCTTTGAGTATGATTTGGGCAGTCGTTTCCAACTGCCCAAATAAGAGTTATTGTTGATTATTTTTTAGATGGGTTGTTTTTTGCGTCGTATGGTTTGCCCCAAACGTCAGGTTGGTAGTTGTCGATTGTAGGATACTTAGAAAGATCCAAAGCGAACTTGCTACCTACGATTGAAGCGTTGCCAAGTTCTGGCCAATATAAAGCGCAAAGTCTTTCTGCATTGTAATCTCTTTCGTCGAATGAGAATACTGTGATAGCCTTGTTACCAGTAGAACCACCGCCATCGCAAGTACCTGGGAGAACAACGAGTTTAGCTTGTTCTTCAGAACCCATTACTTCTTCTCTTGCCCAAGAGCTGATAAGACCATTGCCATAAACTTGAATGGTGTTCTCAAGCTTGGTGTACTTAGCGTTTTTGAGTACAACGTAGTTCATTGTATCTTTGATAAGGTCGCCCTTAGCATACTTACAAGCCTCGTCGATTTTTTCTTCCTTAACAACAAGTTTCAATGTGTAGAGGTCAGTTTTCTTATCATACTCAACAGTTGTCTTAGCTGTATCAAGGAAGTCTGCACCGAAGTTGTATTTTGCCCAACCAGCGCCGTAGTCACCGAGGTCATATTTTACGCCTGCGCCCAATTTGCCAGCATCTTCAAGTACGCCTTGTTTGTTGTCTGGAAGTGGATCCCATTGTTTTCCATCAAACAATGTATTGTGGCTTGGAGTGCCAGGAGTTACAGCAGCAGTTGTGAAGTAGTTGTCACCCTTCTTAACCTTCTTAGGGAATTCTGTACCATCTTTCTTGGTTGCGCCAAGGATATATTTGTAGTTTTGTTCGTCTTCGTTCAAGAACAAAGCACCACCGTTGGAAGACTTTCTGTCAGCTTTGAATGTGCTGTTGCTGAAGTTTTGAACGTTCCAACCGAACAAACCTTTGATTTTGTCGCCGAGTGGGCTACCACCAAGGTCAAGCTTTGTTACACCTGAGATTGTTTGGCTGAAAAATCCTTGAGGACCATTCATTTGGGAATATGTACTTCTGATACCAACATCGAAGAAATCCATTGTCATAAGGCTCTTTACGTCTTTTGCACTAACGGTAGCGTCAGTCAAAACTTCGTAAGCAGCACCTTGAGCAGCAGCAAAGTTTCTTACAGCCATGTTGTAAATGTAAGATGCAATCTTTGCTTTGTGATCTGGGTTGTTGATATCGAGATTTTCTGCTTTGAGCATAGTTTCGATAGAAACGATTTGTGCGCCATCATGAGTAGCAATTGTGCTTACGTCAGCAACGCCTCTTTGATAACCATTTACGTTGAATACAGCGTCAGTTTGTCCTGCAGCACCTACAACTCTGTTGTCAGTAGGGATGAGGAAGAAAATACCAACTGCTACGCCGAGAACAACGATAATAGTACCGATAACTATTAGAGCGATTGCCCAACCAGGCAATTTTTTCTTAGTTGCACTTTGGGTTTTTGTCATAATTCACCTCTTAATTTATTATTTATGTATATATTACCCCAAAAAATCATATTTGTAAAGAATTTGTAAGTAAATTTTACTTTGGCGGGGATTGCTATAACTTATAAAAGGGCTAACCAAAATATTAAAAAGTGACTTATGCGGTAAAGAATGGTAGCTGTAAAAGCTATTATTCGTCCAAAAGCGTGTTTTGGCGACCAAAAATTTTTAGGGAGTCACAGCCCGAACAAAATAAAATTTTACAAAAGATTTTGCCAGCGAACGTATTGGCGGGGCGGATTTTGAAAAGTTTGGATATAGTACATTGACAATGACATTGATAAAAACTATAATTAAATTATCAAACAAAAAGAGAGATAAGTATGAAAACTTTTGTAGATGTAAGACCTTTTGTAGGTGGCAAAATTCTAGACCCAACCAACCTAAGCGTTGATGAGGGCAAAATTGTTGCAATCGGCGACCAACGACTTGGCGACATTGTAGACTGCAAAGGTGCGTTGTGCGTTGCGGGATTTATCGAAATTCACTCTCACGGCGGTTGGGGAAAAGATTGTATGGAGGCGAGCTATGAGGCTATCGACACCATAGCGAGATACCAGCTGTCCACAGGTATTACTTCATTTTATCCGACGACATTAACAGCGTCAATGGAAGATACGGATAAGGCGATTGACAACATTCGCCAATATGCCAAAACCCAAAATAGGGGAGCAAGAATACTCGGCGTGCATATGGAAGGACCATACCTTGCACTCAAAAGCGCAGGAGCTCACCCACCAAAGCTTATCGTTGCTCCAACCGAGCAAAATACGGAAATTGTGTGGAAAAACCTTGATATGGTCAAGCGAATTACCATTGCTCCCGACAGAGAATGTGCGGCAGAGTTCACCAAAAAGGCAGTTCAAAATGGCGTTCAAGTTTCCCTAGGTCACGACGACAGCATCGACGACGAGATTTTGGCGTGCGTGCACAACGGCGCAAGCACCGTCACCCACGAATATAATTGCACTTCCAAACCATCACGCAGGGACAATCCAAAAAAACACCTAGGACTGACTGAAATGGGACTTATCTGTGACGAGTTGGTATGCGAAGTCATTGCAGACGATCGCCACGTGCCAAATATTTTGTTCGGAATGATTTACAAAATCAAGGGCGCAGACCATATTTGTTTGGTATCCGACTCTTTGAGTGTGGCAGGCGAGAGCGAGGGCGAATATTATATTGGTAGCGGAGAGTCAAAACAACGAATTGCAATCGAAGACGGCGTGGCAGTGCTCCCTGACCTCAACACTTATGCTGGCTCGGTTACTCCTATCTCCAAAATGGTCAAAAACTTGCTTGGTATGGGACTGGACAAATGCGACATTCTCACAATGGGTACACGAGTGCCAGCCAAGGTTATGGGATTGACGGACAGAGGAGATCTCCAAGTGGGAATGCTTGCTGACTTCAACCTTATGACAGACGAGCTGGATATTGTTGATACATATCTTGGCGGGGAGAGAGTGGACAAATCTACACTTAGGTAGGTGAAATATGAAATCTTGGTTTCAAAAGACAGTGTTCGACTTTGACGACTGGTTCAAGGACGCTCGCAACAACAACTTCAAAAGCGACAAGCATATCCAAATTGAGAACGACATAGCTTATGGCGAGGACGAGATATGCAAACTTGACTTGTATATTCCCGAGATAGCGGACGGACAAAAACATATTGTGCTGTTCAATATCCACGGCGGTGGTTGGATAACCGGCGACAAGTACAAGCGCAGAGGACTTGGTATGTTGTATGCCGATATGGGGTTTTTTGTGGTCAATATCAACTATGGAATTTCGCCCCAATACCAATACCACCAGTCAGTCAAACATTGTTATGAGGCTCTCCAATGGGTGCAAGACAATGCCGAAAAGTACAATCTCGACACGCACAATCTTTTCGTGACGGGAGACTCGGCGGGCGGACAGCTAGCCTGCCTGATGCTGGCGACCCAAGACAATATGGAATTCCGACATTCGCTAGGTATTGAGGACAGCGACGCAAGGTTTAGGAGTGGTATTTTGTGCTGTGGAGCATACGATATTGACGCTATGGCAACCAACAAACTTGCCAGCTCAATTATACTCGATATGACGGGCAAAACACCTAAAAAACTCGATACATATCCATATTATGCCCAACTGAGGACACTAGATTGGGTGGACGAAAACTTCCCCCAAGACGTGATAATTACGTATGGCAAACACGACGTTTTCGTCGGTGGACACGAAAAGGGATTGACTGCCAAGCTCGACCAGCTGGGCAAAAGATACTTTTTGTATGGTGCGCCGTTCCCAGGTGACCATTGTTATCACTTGTATTATCACCGCCAAATATCTAAAGTTTTCTATGATATGGTGAGAGAATATTTCGACCAAATAAGGAAGACGGGCAAAGTGGAAAACTTGGTTGTATCTCCAATCAAACAGGACTAGGGGGCTCAAACAAGCCACGTTGCAACAAAATCAAATAAAGTAAAATATCTCAACAAGCGTTGGGGTATTTTTTTGTATAAAAAACACCAAAAGTGCAACAATTGGGATATGCAAAATTATCAAGACGAGCGAGAATATATCAAGCAAGCTTTTGGCAGTGACACCGACATGCAGTGCATTGATTTTGAGTGGGCGGGGCGAAGTGCTTGCGTTATGTTTTTGGACGGAATGATAGACAAAGAAACTCTCGAAGACAACATTTTGTTGCGGTTGAAAATGGACAACTCTCCTACGCCACCTACCATAGAGAGATTGCAAGCATTGACTGTGTACACCACGCCAATAGCCGAACTAACCGATAGAGAACAAGCAGTTTTGGGGCTAGCTGGCGGAGATATTTTGTTGCTAGTAGACGGCGCAAAGTCTATTTTTGTATATTCCGAAAAAAGCTACGCCGTGCGGAGCATATCCGAGCCACCTGTGGCGTCAGTTTTGCGAGGTCCTAGAGAGGGGTTTGTGGAAGATATGAAGGTCAATTTGACTATGATAAGGCGTAGACTTGCCACGCCCAAACTGAGAACAAAAATGCTCAACGTGGGCAAATATTCTCGCACCAAAATAAGCTTGATTTATATCGACGGAATTGCGGACAAGCAGATTGTGGACAAGGTGGGCGAGCGCATATCCAAAATTGACATTGACGGCATAGTCGAGTCGTCATATATTGCACGCTTTTTGGAGTCCAATCCAAGCAGTATTTTTTCGCAAGTAGGCAACACCGAAAAGCCTGATATTTTGACCGCCAAACTATTGGAAGGCAGAGTTGGGATAGTCGTTGATGGCTCGCCCGCCGTGCTGACAGTGCCGTTTTTGCTGTTCGAGTCTTTCCAAGCAAGCGAGGACTATTATGTCAAGAGTTATCGGGCAAGCCTTGTAAGAATGGCAAGGCTGTTTGCTATGCTGTGCGCCGTGCTTTTGCCGTCCGTCTACGTCGCTCTCCAACAATTCCAATATCAGTATTTGCCATACAAATTTTTGTTGAGCATAGCCCAATCTTCATACTCGTTGCCCTTTACGCCACCACTAGAAATGCTGTTCGTGTTGTTGGTGTTCGAAGTGTTGAGCGAGGCAAGTATTCGTATGCCCAAGCACGTAGGAACGGCGTTGTCTGTGGTGGGAGCTATCGTGTTGGGACAGAGTGCCGTCGAGGCGGGTATTTTGTCCAGCCAAACGGTATTCGTGATGGCTATATCTACCATAGGAATGTATTGTGTGCCCGACCAAACCAATACCGCCAGCGTGCTTAGGATAGTGGGCGTGGCAGTGTCGGGTGTGTTGGGTATGCTCGGCATAGTGTTGGGCGGAATTGCACTGGCGGTGTACCTTGCGCACTTAGGTGGGTGGGGGAGTTGTTATTTGTCGCCTTATGCGCCAATGCTATGGCACGACTTGCAAGACGGAGTGCTCAAAGAAGAGTTGCCCGACATAGAAGAAAGACCGTTTTCTATCCCTACCACCAACCGCATAAGACAACGAAAACCGCCAAAAAGTCGAAACAGGTCGCCAAAATGAAGAATGATGGATAAGTGGGGCGCTCATAAGGATAATATCCGCTAAAAAGACTGTCCCTTAGATAAGGGAAAGTGGCTAGTTGGAACGAATGTGGAAACTAGCCGATAGGGATTGATAAGCAAAACAGCAAAAAACGAAAAGCAAGTCCAAAACGTAGGAGTTTATATGCAAGACAATCGTTTATATACATCTCAGTTTTTGTTGCTGGCGTTTATGTCGACGTCGGCGTTCAAAGTGATAATGTTGCCCAAGTATTTGTGCACAGTGGCAGGCAATATGGCGTGGATAGTTATGCTGATTATGTCGCTGGTCGAGCTATGTTTTTTGGCGATTATTTACTACGTCGCCAAATGTGGCGGGGTGTGTGGCGAGTGGTGTCCTAGATGGCTTCAAAAGTCAGTCGGTGTGGGCATTGTCACCAGTTCGGCAGTCAAATTCGGCGTACTTGGCAGTGAGTTTTGCCAATATGTATCCACTCAAGTTTTTGACCACGTAACTTGGCTGTACGTTGCGCTTGCTTTTACACCAGTGGTGGGATATATTGCGTCCAAAGGCTTGAACGCATTGGGCAGAGCAAGTCAAATTTTGTTTTGGGTGATAGCCATGACGGTGGTGTTCAATATCTTTTTTGCAAGGCTTGAAGGCGACCGCTACAACCTATTCCCGCTCAATGATTGGCAAAGCGCCGCCCTGTCAATCGACCAGCATATTGTATGGTTTTCGGATTTTACACCGCTAGTTTTCGTCTGCCTTGTGGGACAAACTGAACGCAACAAAATAGTAGGGGCGTTCACAATTTTGCTAGTTGGACTTTTTCCACCGCTCATTGCCCTAGTTTTCGTCTATGTGTACGGCAACGGCGGAGTGTGGATAGACAACGCAATCGGCAGATTGACCGAGTTTCACTTGTTGGCAACCATTATGGGCAAGGCGGATTTGTTGACCATAATCAGTTGGTTTATTATGGCGATTGTCAAGTTGTCGCTTATCTTTTATGGCATAGTCCAAGGCGTAACTCTCATCATCGGCAGACGAAAATTTACCAACATAATCGTCAGCATTTTGGGCATAATTTTCATTGTTTTTGGACTGGGGAGCGTGACCAAATACTATGCTTTCGCAACCAGTTGGATAAGGTATGTCGTGGCGGGGATAGAATATGGCGTGCCAATAGTGTTGGCTGTGGCGACGAAAGGGGGAAAGGGTGAAGAAAAAAGGATTGTTGATAGTCGTCTTTATCGCAATGCTCATCGTATTTGACTATATTGTGCCCAATGTTGACATCAGCAAACGGGCGGTGGTCATCGGCATAGGTCTAGATGAAGATGAGGGCAAAATGTTGGTATCCGCCCAAATTTTGTCTAGGAAAAAGAAAGAAATTGGGTTCGAGTTTTACAGTGCAAAGGGCGATGACTTTGACAACTGCGTTGCCAACTTGTCAGCCAAAGTGGGTGCAGAACTCAGCCTTGCGCATACTTTGTGTTTGGTGGTGGGCGAGAGCCCAAAGGCGGTGCAAAGTTTGGACAAAATAGCCAAAGCTGGAATGCTTAGCGACAGCTGTTATGTGTTCGTGGCGGGCGAAAAGGCGGGGGAGATTGTCCAAATGGTGGACAAAAGCAATATGCCCATCGTCAAAATTCTTAGAGATAGCGCCAATATGAACAAGCAAGAAATAGGCATTTCTATGTGCAATATGCGAGAATATCTTTGCGACAGCTCTGCCGTGGGCGGGTGTGTAAATATCCCAATCGTCGAGGTGCAAAGCAAAGAGCAAGGCGAAGAATTGGCGTGCAAGTCGTCACTTTTGGTCAAGGCAAGTCAGCCAAAATACCGCTTGGACGACAAGGCAAATGTAGGCATAACGTTGGTCGAGTCCAAAGTGTTGGGGAGCAGTCTTTACGTGCCCACCGTAGACACGACTTTCCAAATATATTCTGCCAAACTCGCTTTTGCAAGTCCTAGCGTGGACAAAGTTGGCTTGACGATGAATGTCAAAGCCACCAATCAAGGCAAAAGTTTGAGCGAGCGCGAAAGGGAAGAATTGTCGGAATATATCAAAGAAATTTTGTACCACTCGTTGAGCGAAAGCATAACTCACAATTTGGACTATTTGAAGTTGGGGCAAAAGATAAAAGCCAAGCACCCCAAAGAGTGGAAAGACGGGCAAGACTACCTGCAAAATCTCGATGTGCAAGTTGTGGTGAAAATAGTTTTTAATTGAAAAGGTTGTGTTCCATAGGGGCAAAACCAAATCAAAATGTGAAAGAGATTGGCGCGGGTGGAACGCAGACCAAGAAGAATGGTATTTTTCTGCGGTGGATATAGTCGCTGTTTTAACGGATAGCGCAGATCCGAATAATTATTGGAAAGTCTTAAAGAACCGATTGAAAAAAGAAGGGAGCGAGTTGGTTACAAATTGTAACCGACTGAAACTTCGTTCCCCGAAAGCCGAACCATTCAAAATGTGGCTTGCGCAAGTGGAAAGGGATTGTCCATCATTTGCGACAGCAACTATCCATATAAAAGACTGCCCCTTAGATAAGGGGAAGTGGATAGTTGGAACGAATGTGGAAACTAGACGATAGGGATTGATAAACCGAGTTGGTTTTATCCCCTCAGTCTAGTCGTCGTTACACTTTGGACTAGACAGCTCCCCTTACAATAAGGGGCGCTCTCTTTTATTGATAGTAAATATAATTTGAAAAGACTGCCCCTTGCACAAGGGGCTCTATTTATAAGGATAAAAAAGCCCACCTTGCGGTGGGCGTGTGGTAACAAACTTAGTTGTTCTTGTCGAATTCGACGTTTTCGTTGCTAAAATACCATTCTCTTTGGGTAGCGGCACGTTTGAGCAAGTTTTTGCCACAAGAAATTTCGTCTTTTGCATATTTGATGCCTTTGTCGGTCAAAATCTCTTTGAACTCGTCAAGTCTAGCCTTGAAGTCGTCCCAATCTTTGCCATTTTGATTCCAGCCTACCTCGGCGAGCGCCTCCAATCTAGGATAGAGTTGGAAGTTGAGCTTTTCAACAGTTGGAATCCATTCTGTCCAAACAGCACCTTCTACACCCAAAATTTGTGAGCGGTGTTTTGGCTTGATGCCATCAAAATATGGTTGGAAAGAATAAGCTTTTTGGAGATTGTATTGGGCATAAGGCATATCAAAGTAGAAGAAACGATGCTTACTCAAAATGATATTTCCGCCGTTTTCCAAGTGTTTTTTGACATATTTGTCGCACAAAGGAACCCAGTATTGGACAGTTACACTGCTGTCAAGGTTGCCACCGTGCAAAACTTCATTCCAGCCGAGCAAAGTGCGATTTTTGCTTGCCAAATATTTTTGAACTTCGTTGGTAAAATAGCCTTGAAGTTGTTTTTCGTTTTGGAGACCTTTTTCTTTCATCAAAGCTTGGCAATGCTCGCAGTTGCGCCACTCTTCATAAGGAGCTTCGTCGCCACCAATATGCAAATATGGAGCAGGGAAGAGCTCGCTTACTTCGTCGATGACGTCGTGGATAAATTCGAAGGTGGTTGGCTTGCCGATACAAGCGCTTCTGTTCCAGTCCTTTTGACCGACAGAGAGCGGATAAGTACCGCCAAAATACCAAGGAACTTCCACTTGAATTTCTCGACAAGCAAGGTGTGGATATGCGGCAAAAGCGGCTGCAAAGTGTGCAGGCATATCAATCTCAGGAATGATAGAGATACAACGCTCTTTGGCATAGGCTACAATCTCTTTGATGTCTTCTTGGGTATAAAAACCGCTGTGAGGAGTGCCGTCGTCATCAGTCTTTTTCCAGCCGTGGATATTGGACTTGCTACGCTTAGAGCCAATCTCGGTGAGCAGTGGATACTTCTTGATTTCTATTCTCCAACCTTGGTCATCGGTAAGGTGCCAGTGCAAGACGTTGAGCTTGTGGAGAGCAAGCATATCAATGAGTGACTTGACGTATTCTTTGCCAAAGAAGTGACGAGATTCGTCCAGCAAAATTCCACGCCAACCAAACTCTGGCTTGTCTTCGATATGCAAACATTCGATAGACTCATATTTTTCTTTGCAGTCCGAGTGAGAGAGAACTCTCAAAGATTGGAGTGCATAAAAAGCGCCTTCGTAAGAGCTGGCTTTGATATAAATATTGTCTTTGTCAATATCAAGGATATAGCCCTCTTTTGGAAGTGATGGAACGAGAGAAATGCAAAATTCACCAGCGCTATTTTCCCAGTCACAAAGACCTGTAAAATACTCTTTGACGAAAGCGGAAAGAGAAGAAAACTCTTCGCAAATATTGAGTTTGCCTACGTTGGCAAGAGCGCATTTGCCACCTTTAGAAGTGTAGACTTGCGGTTTTGGAATGATATTCATAATAGCCTCCCCATAATTATATCGGGAGTATTATATCACAAATATATGTATATTGTCAATAAACAAATATGAAGAACAACTCCGCTCAAAAGTAAAAAAATAATGCAAAAAGTCGATACATATCCACATTTTGCAAAACAAAGCGAACAAAATGCAACAAGCAAACATTCCAAAATATCCAAGCAAGTGCGCCCAAAAGTCGTGATTGGCAGAGAAAAGCCAAAGCAATATCAAAGAGAATTGCTAAGCAAAACACTCCCCACCCAGCAAAGCTGTCCAAAAATCGTCCAAACTCGAGAATTAACCCACAAAAAAACCAATAAATGGTGCAAAATTTACAAATATACTTATATAAAGGTGAAAAACACTTTACTAAACGGCAAAAATGTGTTATATTTGTACTACATTTTGATATTTTCAAAATCCTTGCCCCTTCCAATGAGTTGGGGACAACAGACCAAAAGGAGGTTTTCAAATGAACAAATACGAGCTTTTACTTATTATCAAGAATTCTATTTCTGATGAAGACAAGCAAGCCGTTATCGACAAGGTAGAAGACATTGTGAAGAGCAATGGCGGCAGTGTTGATAGCATCGACAAGTGGGGCACTAAGAAGTTTGCTTACACTATCGATTACATGACAGAAGGCTATTATGTATTGTGGACATTCAGTGCAGAGGCAAACGTTCCTGCAGAAGTTGAGAGATTTATCAAGATTTCTGAGAACACTGTTAGATGCATGCTTATCCGCAAATAAGGAGGGAATTTATGAACAAGGTATTCCTAATCGGCAATCTTACAAGAGACCCAGAGCAAGGCGCAACAGCTAGCGGAATCACTTACAGCAGATTTTCAATCGCTGTCAATCGCAGATTTTCCAAAGACAACAACGAGGTTGATTATTTCAATATCGTAGCATGGCGTGGTCTTGCCGATGTGTGCAACAACAACCTATCCAAGGGAAGAAAAATTTCGGTTGTGGGATCTATCCAAATCAGATCTTACGAGGGCAATGATGGTACCAAGCGTACTTCCGTTGAAGTAACAGCCGAAGACATTGAGTTTTTGCCATCTTCTAGCAGAAGTGAGGCAAGCGAAAGCGAGCCAGCTCCAGCAAAGAAAGAAAAAGACATTACCAAACTCAAACCGGTAGACGAAGAGCTACCATTCTAATCTAAAAAGGAGAACGAAAAATGAGCGAAGAAAAAGTAATGAAGCGTCCAGTTAAAAGAGTTCCACGCAAGAAAGTTTGCACTTTCTGTGTAGATAAAGTAGAAGAAATTGATTATAAGGATGTTGCAAAACTTCGTAAATACATCACAGAATCAATTTCTTCTACCCGTCTTT
>OQVS01002274.1_pt1 | contig 12413 bp, 12 predicted proteins | sample 1691601 | NCBI WGS metagenome assembly OQVS01 (sample SAMN03418268, study PRJEB22391) | human gut metagenome | biome: human-gut; feature: organic feature; material: feces | host: Homo sapiens | place: Tanzania | collected 2013-01 | reverse complement strand
ATAACATAAAATATAAAGTTTACAAAAATATTTTTTAATTCTCTGTATATATTAATATCAAGCTGTAAAGATAAGTGTAAAATAGAAAATTGAATAATTAAAAAGAAACTCTATTACTAGAATTCCTTTATTAACTTTTTCTCAAGTAAAGTAATAATTTTATATAGCAAGAAAGAAATAATTAAAAGGATTAATATACCAGCCATAACAAGACTTAGGTTAAATACTTGTGTTCCATAAATAATTAGATAACCTATACCAGCACGACTTACTAAAAATTCTCCCATAATTACACCGATTAAGCTCATGGATATGCACAATTTCATACTAGAAATTATTGTATTATAAGAACTAGGTATAACTAGTTTAAAAAGTATTTGCCTTTTATTTGCTCCAAATGACTTGATCAGTTTTAATTTTTCCTTATCAACATTTATAAATCCATTATAAATAGTAATTATACTAATTATTAAGTTAATAAGTAAAGCCATTATAATAACACTTTTTATATTAGCACCAGCTATAATTATAATAAGTGGCCCCAAGGCAACTTTAGGTAGTGAATTAATCATAGTTAAGAATGGGTCCATAATACTTGATAACATTGGGAATTCATAAAGAATAATAGCAACAAAGAAACCTAGAACAATACCCAAAATAAAGGCAATCAATACTTCTTCTAAAGTAACAAAAATATGATTAAATAAATTATTTTGGATACCTAAATTAATAATAGTATTTATAATTTTACTAGGTTTTGAAAAGACAAAACTATTTATAATATTTTTATTTGCTAAATATTCCCAAATTCCAAAAAATGCTACAACAATTAATATTTGTGACATAACCACAATTAATTTTCTTCTTTTAATACTTTTTAAAAATTTTTTTTGTTCATTAGACATTTTTATCTAAATCCTTCCAAAGTAGGTCGTAATAGTAACCAAATTCTTTTGCTTTTCGGTTATTTATTGGTGTAGATTTATTAGTTAAATTAATTTCATAAACACTTTTAATTTTCGCAGGTCTTTTAGATAAAACAATAACTCTATCAGCAACACTAATTGCTTCTGCTAGGTCATGGGTTATAATAATAACTGATTTTTTTTCGAGTTTTATAATCTTTAAAACATCATCACTTACTGATAGTCTTGAAACATAATCTAAAGCTGAAAATGGTTCATCAAGCATCAAAATATCAGGTTTTAAAGCAAGAGTTCTAATTAGGGCTACTCTCTGGCGCATACCACCGGATAACTCATGAGGATATTTTTCTAAAAAATCCCCAAGACCATATTTAATAAGTAAATTTTTAACAAATTCTATATTCTTTTTAGTCTTTATTTTTTTTATATCTAAACCTAAACAAGCATTATCTAAAATATTAAGCCAAGGGAATAGGGCATCGTCTTGAAGCATATACCCCATAGTGCACCCATCTTTAATTTTTATTTCTCCACTAGTCTTATTATCGAGCCCTGCCAAAATATTTAAAAGTGTAGATTTTCCACAACCACTTGAACCAACGATACAAAGTACTTCCTCATTATCTAAAGCAAAAGAAATATTATCTATCGCTTTTATTTCTCCTTTTATAGTTTGATAATTTTTACTCAAATTTTTAATTTCAAGTATCTTATTCATAGAAATTATTAACTAAATCTTTGTATGGAACATATTCATCTAATAAATTAAAATCTATTAAAAAATCCTCCAAGTTAGTAAATAATCCTTCACTTATATATGGATTATCTAGCCAACAATCATATTCTTTATATCTTTTTATCATTTCTGCTAAATCTTTAACACTTGTGTCTGGAAATTGATTTATTATATCTTTAGCAACAACTTCTGCATCATTATCAAGCGTATATTTTATGCCTTTATTTATAGCATCAGTAAATTTCTTAACAATATCTTTATGATTCTTTACATAACTTTTACGAGCATAGAATGCTGTATATGGAACTTCACCAGAAAGCATACCAACGGATGCCACAACATGACCATATCCTTGTTTAACTAAAGCCGTCGCATTAGGTTCAAAAATGTTAACAAATTCCCCAACACCACCAATAAATGAACCAGATAAAGCGGAAAACTCAACTGCAGTATTTACATTTATTTTATTTGTATCAATATTGTTTTTCTTTAAAGCGTTTAAGAAATTTAATGCAGGCATTCCTGTACTTCTACCAACTAAAATTTCTTTATTATATATATCTTCTAATTTAAAATCTTTAATTTCTTTTCTAGAAACTATAAATTGACCATCTCTTTTAGTAAGTCCTGCAAAAAGTTGTAAATAATCACTTTCATCTTGTTTGTAAACATATATTGCAGATTCGGCTCCGGCAAAACCAATTTCTACATCACCAGATAACACGGCAGCACTAACTTTATCAGCGCCTGGAGTTAAAATAAGTTCTAAATCAATGCCGGCCTCTTTGAAATAACCTTTTTCTAAAGCAATATAAAGTGGACTATAAAAAGAACTATGTGTAACCTCAGCTAATCTAACTTTAATAAGATTTTCATTTGTATCTTTTTTAATAAATTTTAAAGCTAGAATCAAAGCTACAAATATGATTATGCAAGATAATCCAATAATAATTTTCTTTTTCAAAAATAATTCCTCCCTCTAGGGTAGTATATGAATTTAGATCTTTTTGGTTAAAAAATAATTTTGCATTTAATCTAAAATATGTTATTATTTAATTGTGATTATTATGAAGATAGAATTAAAAAAAGCAAATGAAAAAAATGTAGGCATTGCAAACAAATTTTTAACAATGTTAATAAAAGATGAACAACAATATGATGAAAATATTAAAAATGATTTTGAAATGGAATCTTACTATGAAAACTTATATAATGATAATTACTTATATTTTGCATATGCAGATGAAAAAATAGTGGGATATTTATACGGATTTATTATAGAAGATGAACTAAATAATAAGAAATCTGCCAAACTAGATGCTTTATTTATCTTGCCTGAATATCGTAATATGAAATTAGCATCCTTATTAATAGATAATTTCAAGAATTGGTGTCAAGAAAATAATGCCAAAATTATTATGGTAAATGTGTGGTCTAATAATCTAACTGCCAAGCATTTATATTTAAAGCATGATTTTATTCCTAAAAAAGAAGAATTATTTATAGGATATGCACCTAAACATTATCAAAAATTAGTACGAGATAAAATTCCAGGAATAATAAGTTCAAATAATGAAACACCTGTTACTAGAATATTGAGTGATTTAGAATATAAAGAAGAACTAGAAAAGAAACTATATGAAGAATATTTAGAAGTATTAACATCAACTGGTAAAAATAGAATCGAAGAACTTGCTGATATGCTTGAAGTAATGATATCTTTAGCTAAGTTAGAAAATAAATCACTAGATGACATAATTGCTGTTGCCAAAAAGAAAAATAAAAAAAGAGGCAGTTTCGAAGATAAAATATACCTAGAGACAGTAAAATAACTAATTTAAATTTTAATAGAACATATGCAACTTTGTATATGTTTTATTCTTTATAACACAAAATATTTATTAACAAAAAGCCTCTTTACAACAACAAAAATATTTGCTATAATCTATTCATAATAAAGGGCGTGATTAAATGAAGATGTTATCAAGTGAAGTTAAAACATTACTAGATAAGTTATATAACTTACGTGGTGAAGATAGTGTTATACTAGCTAAAATGAATAAAGAAAGACAAGAAGCAATTGAAACTGGAGAAAGAACAAAGAACGAAAAAGAAGTTCTTTTAAATAAAATCGAAAAATTAAGTAATGAAGAAAGAACCCTACAAGAAGAAGGAGATAAATTATCTTCTATTTTAAGCAATATAAATAGAGACGATTTTTCTAATGTTTTAGATAGATTACAAATAGACTTTGATCCAGCATCAATAAATGAAAAAATAACAAGAATGCTACCTGAAACAATTGAAAAAGTTGTATCAGAAAATAAAAAAGCTAGTGAAGAATTAGAAACTGTTGAAACAGAAATGAATAATGCAATTACTAAAGTAGAAGAATTAGGAATAAGAAAAGATGAAGCATTAAGTAATCAAGCAAAATTAAATGAATATTTTGAACTAGCACTTGAAGGAAATATCAATATAACTAGAGATGCGATTACAAGCTTACTTGAAAAATTTGATTTTAATGAAGATGAACAAAGAGAAGCCGCTAAAATATTAATGTTCCCAGAAGATGCTTTATATGAATATGATGCATCATTTAAAAGTGGTTCACAAACAAGTGGAAAAACAATAACAGAAGTATTAATGGAAGCTAAAAAGGAATCAAAATCTGAAGTAAAAGAAGAACCTAAAGAAGAAACTATATTAGATTCCGAAGAACCATCTTCATTAGAAAATATATTCGAAAGTGTAATTAGTGAAAATGCTATTCCTGATGTAGAAGAACCAGAAGAAGAGCATGAAGAAAAAGAAGAAACTAAAGAAGATGCAGCTTCAGCAGTAAAACCATTATTTAGCGATAATAATGAAGAAAGTGTAACACAAAGTAAAATAGAAGAACATAGTAATAATGCTATAACTAGTTTTTTAGAAAATCTTGGTTTAAATTTAAATAGTATTAATAAAGAAAAATTAGATAAAGTAATTAATAGCAATGATGAAGAAACAATAAATAAAAACATAGAAGTATTAAAGAGTCATGAAATTGATTTAGATATTTTAATAGAAAATATTGAATTGTTACTTGATAAAGAATTAGCAGAAAAAATAGATAAATTAATAGCTATTGGCAAAGAATCACGAGATATTAGCTTAATGCCTAGTGTATTAGTAAAATATGATTTAAATGGTTTAAATAATACAATAAATTTATTGCAAATAAGTGGATTAGATCCAAAGAAAGTACCATTAATGGCATATTAGAAAGGATGATTATATGAAGTCTTTTGAAGAAATAAAAAGCATTTATGATGAAGAGAAAAAAGGGTTTGATGTAGAAAAGGAAAAACCAGAAAAATTTTTAATTTCTTTGGAACTTGCAGAACCAGAAAATAGAGTTCTTTTAAGAGAAAATGGTATTAATTTAAAACCAAGCGAATGGATAGTGTTAACAATAGAACCAGAAATCTTAAAAAAGACAGTTTTAAGAGCCAAAGAATTAGGCTTTCTTGAAGCGTATAAACAAACACCTTCATTTTTAAAACAAGATGTAGATGCAATTATTAAAAGAATGGCACATTTAGAACATTTGGGTATTCCTTATAAAAACGAAAAAGGAAAATATCAATCATTTTTATTTAGTAAAAGAGGATATGAATATGTTTTATCTCAAACAAGCGAAATGACTAAAGAAATTAAAGGTATATCAGATATTGAATTAAAAGAACTTTCCGATAGAGTAATGGAAACATTTGCAATGGAAGATAAAAAAAACGAAATATATGAAAAGCTAGCTTTGGTAGAAAAAGAAGGATTATCAATAAAAGAAACTTTAATGAAAGTCTTCGGTGAGTTCAGCGATAATTTGGATTATTTAAGTGAAAATATTGATGAAATTCTTGCAAATAATAAAGAAGTAGAAAAAGGGAGAGTAGCATGAATTTTTTAAAAGAATATGGGTTTGAAGAAGTTGATATTAACGAATTTTTAGAAAATACTCCAGAAAAAATAAAAGAAGCAATAAAAAAACATGAAAAACTAGTGAGAGTAAACATTGAGTATTTAAAAAATCTCGGGGTTATAACATATAAAGAAATATTTATAAATTATCCAGATATGTTCTTGATGGATGCAAGTACTTTTGAAAAAAGTTTTTCACAATATGAAACAAAAGAATTATTAGAAAAGTTAAATGCTAATTACAAAATAGTAAAATATTTTTAAAAAAATAACCGTATGGTTATTTTTTTTCTAATCTATAAATGTTTATTTCTGGTTTATTATTAAATCTAAACTTAACGTTTTCAGTCCCTATACCACCGGAAACATATAATTTATTTGTGCCAACCTCATAATAGTCATCAATATATTTTTTTGCACCAGCTTTTTTAATAATTCCACCGTAAAATGGAATACGAATAGTTCCTTTTAATGAGTGACCCGAAAGAGCAATCGTGTTTTCAAAAGATAAACCGTCGATATATTCTGGATAATGCATAAGTACTAGGTTAAATACAGGTGTTAATTCGTCTTTTGTTTCTACTGTTTTTACATTTACAGAATTAATTCCAGTAATCTTAATTGGAGTAATATCTTTATAAAAAAGATAAGTTGACTCATTATCTAGAATTTTAAAGTTAGAATTGTTCATAATTTTATTAAATAAATTAATGTTTTTTTGATCATTATCACCAATAACAGAATACTTATATAAATTACAATCTAATGATTTTAAAATATCAATAATATCATTGATATCATTATCAGTTAAATCATTTTTAGAATTTATTAAATCTCCGGTAAAAACTATAATATCGGGTTTTCTCTCATTACTTTTTGCTTTAATATTTTTTAGCCTATTAATATCTTTTTTATTACTAATTAATAAATCAGAAATTTGTAATATTTTAAAGTTTTCGAAGGATTCTGGCAAATTATCAACATAAATCTTTTTTTCCACTATTTTAAAACCATTAGGATTAATAAAAAATCCATCAATTAAAACAAAACTAAGCAGAATAATTATGGCTATTAAAATCTTTTTCAATACTATCACTATCCTTATTAATTAAATAATAACATATTTGTATTAATATCGCAATTTGGAATTGAAAAAAAGTTGCATTTATGGTAAACTAAGACATAGGTAGGTGACAAAATGGGAAAATTTAGAAAAGTATCATTATTTATGTTATCTTTCGTAATATTGATGTCGGTTCCAAAAGCAGCGACTTGTAGTTATGAAGAACAAGCTAAATTAAATAACGAAGCGGCAAATGTTAAGGCAAACTATGAAATCAAAGAAAGAATCCTTAATAAAGATGAATATGACATTCCAGATGGCATCGAAAACGAAGAGTTTGTAGCCAAGACTGATTATATTCAAGTTAATATTTTGAATTTAACAAAAAACATATACGTTGAAGTTACAAACAATATAAATGATGATAAAAAAATATTTAGTTATAGTGATTCACAAAATGGAAATATAAAATTTGATTGGAGTGAACTAGATACTATGGTCACTTATACAATTAAGTTATATTCATCAAGCCAAACAGGCTGTGAAGGAAATGTGCTAAAAACACTTTACGTTTCATTACCAAGATATAATGACTATTCAACTTATGAAATATGTAAAGAAGTACCAGACTACTATTTATGTCAAAGATATGTTACATATGAAGATGTTGGATATGATGCCTTTTTTACAAGAGTTCGTGAACAAATTGCAAAAAAGGAACAAATAAAAGAAGAAGAAAAGAAAAATAATAAATGGTATAAAAAAACGATTGATTTTATTGTTGAACATAAAGTTCCATTTATTATTGGGGGAGTAACATTGGTTGTTGTTGCCGGAGGTGCAACATATATAATAATTAAAAAACGTAGGAGAAGTATAATATGAAAATGAAAAGATTGAGAAATTTATTAATATTATTTATAATGGTTATTTGTATAGGAATAACTAAGGTCAATGCTGCTGAGTTGGCAGTTGGACAAAAATATGATAAGAGTTGGATTTCTGGGCTTACAAATGGACGAGATAACTTGGGAAATAACAAGATACTTGCTTATGGAGTATCAATAGATAATTCGGTAATAAGTAGATTGTCTGTAATTCCATATGAAATATCTGGAAATAATAATAAAATGTTGGGATATTGTATAGACCCTCATTTACAATCAACAAATCCATATAAGGTTGATTATATTTTAGGAGCATCAAAAGACAAAAAAACAAATGCAATTGGTCTTGGTGTTCTTGAAATAATGAAATATGGATATAGTAGAATAGAGGGCGCACCAACAATATCGACATCTTTGAATAATTCAGAATTTTATGTAGCAACAAGTATTGCTGTTAGAGCATTTGCTTTAGGCGTTGGAGATCAAGGTAAAGGTTCAGCAACTAATAGTGAATTAAAAGCAATAGCATCAGCTCATGTTAAAGCTGGAATAGATTGGCTAAACGAAACTGAATACAAAAGTGTATTTAGCAGTTCTACAAAATATTCTTGGTATGACGAAAAATACTCTTTTAATTTTAAATCAGAAAATAATGGAAAAGAAATAGAAAGAGTTGCTAAAGAATTATTTAATATAGGGCTTGCAAAAGCTGCAGAATCTTTAAAAGGTGATGCTACCACAGCAACAATAGAAAAAAGTGCAATAAGTAACAAAAATAATGTTTACTCAGTTACATTAAATTACAAAAATTTTGATGCGAGTAAAGGGGAAATTAAAAACTTCAAATTGGTTTGTGTTAATTGTGCACAAAATGGTATTAGCATTGGAACACTTAAAGTAAATGAAGAAAATGTTAACTTTAATAAAAACTATTTAAGTGGTTCAAATGGAAAGATAGATTTATCATTTGAAGCAACTATGAATAGCGAAATATGTAAAAAAGCAGAATTTAAAATTACTTATGAATTTAATGATCCGTCTTTAGAATTTGTTGGGGCACACTTAATACCTGGCACCACAAATTCACAAAATTTCTATGTTATTGAAAAAAATGATGGCGGTTTAAAAGACGAAATTACAGGTAAAATTGATACTTGTAAAAATAATGCTTGTAAAACAGAATTACAAACACCAATATGTAGTGAAAATGAAGATGATGCAATAGCTGTAATAAAAGGGCCAGATAAAATTAAAACTTGTGTTTTAGATAATGAAGATGACGCAGGAAATACATATCAATTTACACCTGCAGCAGGTGGCGTGTCAAATGATTACTGTAATGTGTTCTGTAAAGAGGATTATGCTCAAATTAAAATGAATCCAATAATTAAAGATGTTAAATGTGGGGGATATTTTAAATTAACTAGTCATATTGAAGGTACAAAAACTTGTTATACAAGTGGAAATAAAACAGACAAAAGTATAGACAAGGAAAAATTCGAAAAAGACATTAAAGAAGCTGTTGCAAAAATGGTTGATGCATATAATATTTATTCATTCTATGCTGCTGCAGCAAGCACAAGCTATACTCATGAAAGAAGTAGCGATTCACATGTGGCATGCTCTGGTGGAGAAGAAGGATGTCCAACATGTAAACCACCAAAAGAAGATACAAGATGGTCATGTGGAAGTGTATCAAAATCAGTAGATTTAGTTTCAAAAACATGGACTTTCGGTTATTATGATACTAACGGAAAATATTATGCAAATCAAACAAAATATACAACAAGAAGTGGAGAAACTTTAGTTGCTGATTATTCATCTGGTACAGCAGCAGATTGTAAATGCTGTAGTTGTAGCGGATCAGATGGTAAAGAAGTAGATCATAAATCACTTAGAGATAGTGCTTTAAAAACACTAAATTCTGCTATAAAAGAATACCAAAGAATATTAACAGATTACAATAATTGTACAACTGGATGGACGACTGACTTCTTATTTAAGCAAAAACTAAGATACTATTACGATGAAAATCATGGAAAAAATGGTAGCAACTACACCCCATACTATGATTTAATTGCAACTGATGAATACAAAGAAAAACAATATCTTACTCCAGACGGTAATCCGGAAGTTAAAACAACAATAAGTGTTTGTACGGGAAATACAGATAATTATTATAATTGCGTCTCAGGAAAAATAAAATATCAATTAAATAATGGAAATACATTTGAAATTTTTAGAGATTTTAATAAAAAAAATCCGATAATATTTAATCAGGATTTAAGAGATGTTTCTAGTGATTTTAAAATTGACAAAAAGGATGGTAATCAGTACTTCTATGAACAGACAGGAATAGATGAAAAAACATACATATCTACTATAATGTCACTACAACAAGAGGTAGTATTAAATAATCAAAATCAAAACATTCTAATACAAAAACTCTCAAATATTATGGGAACAGGGGAAGACAAGGTGTCGTTTCAAAAGGCGATGGAAAGATTGAATAAAAAGTTAGTAGAGGAAGTGGGAACATCAAGAACTCAGGATAGACCAATCAATATAGTACAAAATAGGATGGAAAAAGTATCTAGTGACTTAAAGACAAAAAAAGAAGTGCAAAAAAATAAAGAGATGCTACAAGAGAAAAAAGATAATTTAATGGAAAAATTAAAATGTGAAGAGGAGAAAAATAATAATTTAAATAAATTAAATTTATTATTTAAAATTTAAAAATAAACGCTTGACAATTACTACTAATAGTATTATAATATTTAAGTATTTTAAGCTAAATTTTATTATTATAAGTTATAAATTATGAATATTGAAAATATAAAGAAAATAAAAAATTTAAACGATTATAAACGCGTTCCTATTTGCAAAGAAATTTATTCCGATTTTATTACGCCTATAGAAGCTATGCGTATTTTAAAATCTAAAAGCGTTAATGCATTTCTTTTGGAGAGCGTGGAAGATAGAAAGGTTTGGGGAAGATATACTTTTTTATGCTATGAGCCTATACTAGAAATAAATGCAAGCAAATGGAATATAAATATAAAAGACAAAAACGGACTCAAAACTATTAAAGGAAATCCTAAAGACATAATAAGAAAAATTTTGAAAGAATATAAAACGCCAAAAATTGACGATATGCCTACTTTTACGGGCGGACTTGCAGGATATTTTTCTTACGATTATATAAGATACAACGAAAAAAAATTGGATTTTGAAGAATACGATAATAAATTTTATGATTTGAATCTGTCGCTTTTCAACGATGTTATAATTTTCGATAATTTTAAACAGAAAATAATATTAATTTCGGGAATAGAAATTTCAAAGTTAGATTCTCAATACGATAAAGCTTTAGAAAAATTGGATTCTATAGAAAAACTTCTTAAAACAGAAAGCAAAAAATATAAAAATAGTTTTAAAAAATTTAGTTTTAAATCCGAAGCTAAACATTTTTTTTCAAAAGAAAAATATTGCGATATGGTAGAAAAAGCTAAAAAATATATTTACGAAGGCGATATTTTTCAAGTCGTTCTTTCAAATCCGATATATGCGAAAGCCGAAGGGAATTTATTTGATGTTTATAGAGTATTGCGGACAATTAATCCGTCTCCTTATATGTTTTATTTTTATATGGGCGATATAGAAATAGCGGGTTCTTCTCCCGAAACTTTGGTAAAACTTGAAAACGATAAATTGCATACTTATCCTTTGGCGGGAAGTCGTCCGAGGGGAAAAACTTTAGAAGAAGATTTAAAATTGGAGAAAGAGCTTTTAACTGATAAAAAAGAGCTTGCCGAACATAATATGCTTGTAGATTTGGGAAGAAACGATATTGGAAAAATAAGCAAAATAGGAAGCGTAAATGTAGAAAAATATAAATTTGTAGAAAAATATTCTCATATAATGCATATAGCTTCTACAGTATCGGGAATAATAAGAGACGATAAAGACGCTTTGGATGTTTTGGATTCTATACTTCCAGCGGGAACTTTATCGGGCGCTCCAAAAATAAGAGCTTGCGAAATAATAAACGAACTTGAAGGAATATGCAGAGGAATTTATGGAGGCGCTATCGGTTATATTGATTTTTCGGGCAATATGGACACTTGCATAGGAATAAGATTAATATATAAAAAAGAAGACGAAATATGCATAAGAGCGGGAGCGGGAATAGTTTACGACAGCGTAGGCGAAAAGGAATATATAGAATGCATAAATAAAGCGGCTGCGGTATTAAAAGCTGCTCAAATGGCGGAGATGGAATTATGACTTTATTAATAGACAATTACGACAGTTTTTCTTATAATCTTTATCAACTTATAGGACAATTCGATAAAAATATAAAGGTTATCCGAAACGATGAATATAAAGCGGAAGATTTTAAAGAAATAGAAAAGTTAAATCCAAATATTATAATAATATCGCCCGGACCTGGAAAACCAGAAGATGCGGGAATATGCATAGATATTATAAAATATTTCTATATTAATAAAGATAATAAAAGTAAAATAAATCCCATAATATTTGGAGTTTGTTTGGGGCATCAGGCAATATGCAAATCTTTTGGAGCGGAAGTTAGTTATGCAAAAAAGTTGATGCATGGAAAAACTTCGATTATTGAACTTTCTAATAATTCTATTTTATTTAAAAATCTTTTTTGTCTATTGCAAGAACGGTGCGGTACAGCACCTCGGCACCCATATCCACATGGCGTTCGTCCGTCCACTCCTTGCCGTGGTGGCTGATGCCCGCCACGCTGGGCACAAAGATCATACCGATGGGAACGCCGCTATGCGCCATGGCGTTTGCATCGTGTCCGGCAC
>OQVS01002273.1_pt1 | contig 12415 bp, 13 predicted proteins | sample 1691601 | NCBI WGS metagenome assembly OQVS01 (sample SAMN03418268, study PRJEB22391) | human gut metagenome | biome: human-gut; feature: organic feature; material: feces | host: Homo sapiens | place: Tanzania | collected 2013-01 | reverse complement strand
CTTCAGATAAAATCAGCTTCTTTTTTAGCGATGTTAGAAAACTTCTTGATGAGGAATATTATGAATTCCTTGTCCTGCATTTTATTTTAGGGACCAGGATTAGAGAAACATTTAATTATATAAATGCCGTTTTGTCAGGTTTTCAAACGGTTCCTGATTTATTGTCGTGCGTATATATATGTACAAAAACAACAAAGATAAATGAGTCCGCAGATTTTAGAGTGCCAGTTCCTATATTCATTTACGAATTGATTGAAAAGAATAGAGTTTTTTTTGGCCACTCTGATATTTTTATTTCCAAGGTGATAAGAAATGCTTATTTGCGAAACTTCAGAGGGATTTTTTGTCTTCATGGTTCCAGAGCAATTTACAGAACAATAATTGATTTTTTAACAAGAGATATATTAATAGATGAATCGGCTAAAGAGGTATATATCAGTCATAAGACTGATTCTTATGTGAAGAGTCGTTACCACAGGAATGATTATTTTATTGAGAGACTTAATTTGATGTGCATTTACAGTAAATTTATTTTTAAGTGTGCTGGAATGCCGGATTGGTTAGTTAAAGTTGATGAGTATGTTGAGAATATTAGTGAAAGAGTCGCTATTAGAAATTGATTATGCTTCACGTAATGGTTATTAAAAGTTTGTTTTTGTATAGCTATTACTATATAATGTATAGTAAGATATAGTTTGATTTATTTCAAATGAGAGGTGCATATGGGACAAATTAACGTTAAGCTTAATGATGACGACAAGCTCAAAGCTATGGATGCCCTAAAAGAGATGGGGTTGACCATGTCTTCCGCAATTCAAATGTTTATAGCTAAAGTTGCTCGTGAAAGACGTATTCCTTTTGATGTTTGTGCTGATCCGTTTTACAGTGAAAGTAATATGAATGAACTCAGAAGAAGAATTGAAAGTGTTAAGTCTGGAAAGAGTACGTTGAAGGAACACGAGTTGTTTGTAGAGGATGAAGATGAAGAAGATTTGGACTGATGAAGCGTGGGAGGATTATTTATTGTGGCATGAAAAAGATAAGAAGACTTTAAAAAAAATACATAGGCTTCTTCAAGATATTGATAGGAATGGTTACAACTGCTCTGGAAAGTGTGAACGATTAAAATATGAGTTATCTGATTATTGGAGTGTTCGAATAGATGATAAGAATCGTTTGGTTTTTAGAATTATAGGTGACTGTATTGAAATATATCAGTGTTCTACGCACTACGGAGATAAGTAAATACGTAGTCGATTTAAATGAGATAACTTATATATATTGGCAAATATTTATTTGAGATATGTCATATATCCCATAATAATATTACTTATTAGGGTATACTTATATTGTAATATCAGCAGTTAAGTTGATAACGATTGTAAAAAAGGAATTTTATATGATAAACGATGAAGAAGTTGATGAGTTATCAGTAGTAGATGACCCAAAATTTTGGAATGACTCAACAAGGGAAATTTGGAAAGAGAATTTTGAAAAAATCGGTCATATTACTATAACGATAGGCGATGAACCAAATGGATATTGTTCACGAGTTTATAAAGACAACCACAGAGAGTTTATTGGTCTTAATGACAAATATGATTTAGAAGTCAAAGGTCAAGGATCTGATTTTGATTGGGAAAAGTTCCTTGATGAAAAAAATTAATCCTTATAATAGACTTGTTATTTTTGCAGGACCTAATGGTTCTGGTAAAAGCACTATAACTGAAATAATAAAAAAAAATAATTTATTACCAGAATTGTATTTAAATCCAGACGTTATTGCTAAAGAAATTAATCCAAGTAATGTTTGGGCTGCAAGAATAGAAGCGGCTAGAAAGGTTTTAGAAAAGAGGGAGAGTTATTTAACCTCTAATAAATCTTTTTCTATGGAGACTACATTAAGTGGCGTTTCAGAGATGTCCTTCATAAAGAAGGCTATAGCTCAAGGATATAAAACTTCAGTGTTTTATGTAGCTATTGATAATGCATCAGAAAATATTTCTAGAGTGGTAGACCGTGTAAATAAAGGTGGGCATGATGTACCAACAAATGATGTATTGAGACGAAGAGAAAGATCATTAAAAAATTTATCTACAATAATTGAGTTGGTTCCGAGAATATTAGTTATAGATAATACTAAAAATCAAAAAGTTATTTTAAAGAAAAACAATAATAAGATTACGTTTGTTTCAGAAGAACTGCCTAAATGGTTTACTTCAAATATCTCGAAGGAAAAGTTAGATAATTATAGAGCAGAATCTAAGCAGAAATTGAATTCTGATTTAGATTTGAGTAAAACGTATTTTTGTGTTCCTGCAGAAGATTATAAGTTAATTAAATCATTTGGTGCTAGGTGGGATAGAAAAGTTAAATACTGGTATGTTCCCCAGGGAAAAGATCTAACGCCTTTTGATAAAAGATGGAAAAGAATAGATGAAAGTACTATTGAAATAACCAAAAATGAAAAACTGGCAAGAGACAAGTTAAGAAAAGAATTAAAGGTTGAAAAAGATAACCAGAATAAAATTACACAGTCCAATTCAATTTATTCAGCAAAGAAAAATGGGCGTAGCAGATAATGTCTAGTAAAGGAAATGTAAGAATATATATCAGAGTTTCTACTGAAGAACAGACTATCGAACGTCAGGAACATTTGATTGATGATGCCAAGGCTCAAGGTTTTTATATTGCTGGCGTTTATCGAGAAAAAGCTTCTGGAGCTGTAGAAGACCGACCTGAACTACAGAAGCTTATAAGTGAGCTTCAGCCTGGTGATTTTGTTGTGGCTGAAAAAATGGATCGAATCAGCAGGTTGCCGATTCAAGATGCAGAACGTTTGATTGATCAGATTCGGGAAAAAGGAGCCAGATTGCTTGTCCCAGGTATAATAGATTTTTCTGATATAATCGACAAAACAGACGATACTATGTCAAAAATTGTTTTGGAAACAATGCAGGAGCTTCTTCTCAAGATAGCTTTACAGATGGCACGTGATGATTATGAATTCAGAAAAAAGCGTCAGCGTGAAGGCATAGAGATTGCTCGTCAGAAGGGAAAGTACCAGGGCAGGAGACCTGATAAGGACCTGCATAAGAAGATTATAGAATGTCATATACTAAACAATCCTCCGTTATCTATCTCAAAAACGGCTGAATTGCTAAATACGACAGTTAGTATGGTTACTAGAGTTTGTGGCTACTACAAAAAGGATAAGAATTACCTAAGTTCTTTAGAAAAAAGTTTAAATAGTGATTTTGTTAAAGAGGATAAAACTATGAAAAAGCAGTTAATTTCAGTTGGTCTGTTATCACTTCTTATTGCAGGTTGCAATCTGACCGATTTTAGGCTTCCTACGTTAGGAGGAAGCGATCCGCTCATAGAAGAAATGTGTGCTACTGCCAAGAAAAATGAGGTCAGAGCAAACGAATTGTATCGTGGTAGAGTAGTTTCAGCTAAAGGGAAATTCGTGTTAAATACATATACTAAAACACCATCTATAGATTTTGATACCCTGAATTTTAGTGTTCATATGAGTATGAATGATAAAACCGAACCTTGGAAGCAGTATGATAATGGTCAGATTGTTAGTTCTGGCAATGTTATAGTTTCTAATGTTTCGGTAGAAAGTTATAGCGGTTACGATATATGTTATATCTTTAATTAAGAATCAAAAAAAAGGCATCAATTGATGCCTTTCTTTTTTTGGGGATTAACTTTTAGATGGTTAGTCTATGTTAAAGAAGTACGGTTGGCCGATTACGGTTCCGTCAGCGTTTGAAACTTCAACATAGTAATCTGTTCTGGTACATCCTTTCGGATCTGGATGACATCCAGTAGATCCGCAATTTGGGTTACAGTATCTGTCTTTTATCCAGCTGTCTCCAGAAGGACCGTAGGCAACGCATTTTTGTGTTTTTTGAGGACCTCTATTGGTGTAAACAGTCTCTTCCTTGTATTCAATGCAGATATCATGAGATGGTATGTAAGCAGCTCTTCCGTCATGAGCTATTACGTCAGATTTGACATTACTTCCACATGAGGACAATGAAGGCAATGGAGACTGAAGCTTATGGAGTCTTCTAATCATTGCACGATGAGGGCCTGCACAGTCTCCAGGGGCAAAACCAAGGGGAGCACAAAGCCATATACCGCATTCATCATCTGAGGCAGCTATGGCAGTTAATGGAGTTGAAGCAATTAAGCATAACATAATTGCTTGTGTTAGTGATTTTGACATTTTCATGGTTAGTTTCCTTTATCGTGTATTTTGTAGTCTTTATTTGGTTCAGATGCTTTAGCACCACCCTGCTGAAATGATTGAGCTGCTTTAGCACCAGCCTGATATGGTTGAGTTATGTTTTGAGATACGGCATTCTTTAAACCTTCTTTAGCAGAATTCAATGTGGATTTGCCAATTTCTGATGCCGAGTTTGTCATCGATTTTACCGCATTTTTTCCCACAGTCAGGGCTGTTTTTCCTGCTGAAACTCCCTTATTTATCATTGCAGAGCCTGTATTGCTAGGATTTGATAATGATTCCTTTGCGAATCCAGTAGTTGCTGAGATCCCTCTAACCGTTCCCTGGGTGGCTCCTTTGGCTAGATTTGCACCTGCTTTAGATACATTGCCTCCTGCTTTTGCAATCTGTCCAAGATTTTTTGCACCTTCTTTTACAGCTTTTCCTGGAGAAGATTGAGAAATGGCGTTACCGAGATCCTTCAGGCCATCAGAGACAGAATGGTTAGCCATATAATCAATTGTTTTGGATGCTCCACGTGCGGCTGAGGCCGTTGCGTGACCAGCTGCAGCTCCTCCTACTGCTAGTGACGTTGCTGTTCCAGCCAGACCTCCTGCCATTGCACCTGCCACAGCTGAAGCAGCTGGACCTGATGAAAAATCGAATTTTCCACTAACAATACCTGCAATCATGTCAGGTACGGTTTCCATGATCATGTAAAAAATTATAGGTAATGCAAGTGCTTGCAGCATTGCTATCGGTTGCTCAAAACTCATATCTTTTAAAAGAATGGTCATAAGGTCTCTCATGATGGCAATAACAAATAGCATCGCAAAATACTTCACACTGGCATGCAGAACTCCTTTGAAATAATTGATGGCTATATCCCTATGCCAACGTGATCCACCAAATCCTAGAAGGAAAGCTCCAGCGTACATATAACACCAAAGTGATATGATTTGAACCAAAACCTTAATCGCTATTATTAAACAAAATATAAAGAATACGATAGCTACCGCAGTCTGTATAAGAGAGCAGAAAGCCGTACCAATTCCCATCCAGCTTAGACTGGTTGTGGTTTTTTCATAGAAGTCGAGGCCAACATCAACGATGTCTGATGGAGACATTGAAGGGAGACCTGATCCAGCCGTTGGCAGTCCTGCTCCAATTCCTCCTAATTTCGAGAAAGTTTCAAAGATTAAACCAGCAATGTAAGGACCACTCTCCAAAAGAAATACAAAAAGTCCTGTAAAAATTATGTACTTTGCCAGTTCGCCTACAATTTCTCCAAATTCAGCATGTTTTAGAGCTAGCTCTATGGCTGTCCATGTTAGTGATATAGAGGCCAGCATCCAGAACAGAGATAAAGCATAACCTTTGAGTTTGTCGGCCCAGGTTGAGGCTGTTATTCTAAAAGTGTCACCTATTTCATTCAAAATATTTACATGAAAATTGCTGGCTGAATCAGCCGCCAAAGCAATGTTAAGCACTGATTCAATAGATATAAAAAATCCTATTGCCAGCAACAAGATTCCTAAGGGTTTTAATATGAGTTTTAGCATGTTTTATCTCTATTAATCTAGTAATGGTCTTTATAAACTTTGTTGGTTCTCCAGGCTCGACTTTCGGCTGATCTGAATTTTTTGTTTATTATTTCTTGATCTTTAACATCCTTCTGTCTCTGATAGAGAAAATAATCTTTCTGTGCAGTTATTATTTCCTGGTTCTGATCCTGAATGTTAAGAAGTTGTTGTGCAGAAAAATGTTGTAATTGCTGAGAGTTTGATAGAAACTGGTTGGTTCCAGTTTTTTCTGGATTTAAATTAGCCATGCTACCAAACATTTCTTTAAGTTCATTATTTCTAGCTTTTATTAGATTTGCGGGTGAACCTTTTTTATTCGGGTTATTGTCTTCCATTAATTTTTCATGTTGTTCCTTAAGTTCTTTCGAAAGTTCTTGTAATGTTTCCTGCTGTTCTTTAGAACAAAGTTCGACTTTATTCAAGAAATCGCAACCATCATCCATGAGTTTATTAGTTTTAGTAGCAATGGAGTTGTACTGTTGAATTGCAGCAAGATATCTACTTTTGGCAAAGTTTAAGGCATTTTGAAGATCTTGAAGATTGGTGATTTTAATGTTGTCAAATCTAGTATTTACAACGATATTTTGAAGCTGTTTAATCTGGTTCTCATAATCAAGAATCATCTGTTCATACTGATTGATAGTATTCAGCTGGGTCTGGAGCTGTTCAATGTACGAAAGTGGCATGAAAATGGTCGAAGTTGCCTCTATGACCGGTACACCAGCCGTAGAAACAGCTGGAATAATTGCCAATAAACTTAGTAAAGCTATTTTTTTAATCATTTTAAAATCTCCTAATAATCATAATTCTGATAAGGCTTTGTAAAAATAATGTCCTTGGTTACCATAACGTTAATTTTGAATCCAGGGCGTATTTCCAAAGTAGGACTGATATTCATGTTCTTTTGAATCATCTGGATAGTTGTATTACCCATCTGATTGCCGAAGCTTTGAGCCATTGCTGAAGAAGCGGTTGTTCCGTTCTCATTATTTGAAGTGTGTTTATCCTGAGAATAGGTGATTCCTGCTGATATTACAGAGAGTAGGAATGAAGAGGTAAATAAACGCAAGTAGTGATTGTTTACCTGATCGTTCATTCCTGAAAAACCAGCCTGATCGGTACCACTCATATCCTCAATATCAATGGTTTTTCCGTCAGGGAATATCAGACGGTTCCATGAAACCAAAACACGTTCCTGACCATATATAACGCCAGAATCATACTTACCAAATATCTTAGTTCCTTGCGGAATGAGAAGGTATTTGCCGGTAGGTGAGTCATATATGTTATGAGATACCTGAGCTATGAGTTTGCCAGGAAGGTCCGAATTTACGCCTGTAATCATGGTTGCTGGTATTACATGTCCAGTTATGATTGATAGTAAATTAGGCGTTTTAACTTCAGAATTCAGAGTCCATTTATCACCAGTTTCTGTTGATGAAGTTGTGGATATGGCAAATTTAGTGGCGTTGTTTTCACTGTTCCCTGGCTGGTAAGTTGTTCCATCTCTCATAGCGGCTATTTTTTGCTGATAGTTGCCGTTAGGATCATTGAAATCAGCCATCTGACCAAGTATTCTTGCTCTTTCCTGTTCAGCATAACTTTGCTTTTCGTTGAAACTGGCGTTAGCAGGAGGCTGAGCTGTGTAATTTGCTGATTGGCTCTTGCTGTAGACAACGTTAATCTTAGAAGGAGAAGTTACAGAAGAACTGAACATGGCAATTCTACTTTGGCGAACTTTTTCACGTTCGTTTTTTCTTCTTTGAGCAACTTCGTCATTCTGCTGAGGAGGAGGAGTTTGTTCCTCCTGATTGGCTAGTCTCTGATTTGGATCTAAAAGCTGAATCTTTGAGCCGTTCTGAGTCTGTATAACAGCTTGTTGAGCAGGAGCAATAGGTTCGTCTTCTTCAGTATTGTCTTTCTGAGATTCACCAATGATGCCGTTATCGATATTGGAGGGGATGATTGATTCTGGCCCGGCAGTACGATTTATGATTTCAGCTGATATGGTATTATCAGCAATTGAAGGTCTCGTCGATTTGTCATCCTTTTTTACTGCATGAGGATCGTCAAAAAGTTCAGCTCCCCAGAGAGCTGTTAAAAGGATGCCAATACCTATAATACATGTGCCGATTACTGCTTTCTGCGCATTCTTGGATAAATATTTTGATCCCGATATTTTCATTGGATTACTTTCAGGATCGAGCTCGTTATCAGGGATATTTGATGCATTAGAATTTTCGTTTTCAGACATAAAGATGTTCCTTATTTTTTGATAACGGACCATGATGACATGGCGGCGCCTGAGCCTGTATAGCAGCGGCTGTAGGTAGAGTTATCTATGTTTATGAGAATGCGGATAAAACCGAGGCTGTCATTGTTATCCAATGTAAATGTCATGTTGTTGTATGTACTGTTTACTGCATTCTCCTGAATTTCAAATCCTCTTTGGCGAAGTTCATCTATAAATGTTTTGCTGAATGAGTCATTTGGTAATACAGTCTGAGTAAGGTTGAGTCTGGTATTAGCAGGTGAGAACTGCTGGCTTAAAAAATTCACGCTGTCTTTTGCAAGTTTCGGAGAAACTGCTGAAATATCGTATGTTGTAATGGTTCCGTTAGTTGGATTCGGAGGAGTAACACAACCAGTTAACCCCATCATTCCTGCTAAAAATAAAGCACTGATAATCTGAATTTTCATAGTTGTCTCCTACTTAGAAATCTTTGAGATTGTTACTTTTTCCTGAGCTGAGCCAACGCCCATAATTAAGATAGCTTTTTGGAAAATTGAATCGACAACAAAACGGTTATTGATGAATCTGTAATTTACGATCTTCTCCTTGTTTGATGCTTTATCCATTACTAGGAGGGTAGGTATTTCTGAATAAGTGGTTTTTTCATCAAGCTGGATAATTGTTTTTACACCGTTGTTGTAAACTCTAACAGGAGTCCATTCAATATCTTTGTCTCCATCAATCTTGTAATTGAAGTCCAAATCTCCTAAATATTCGTTGGTTGAAGCAATGGTGTTGTTGTTCAAGAAATTCTGTCTTCTTTGGTTTTTAAGTTTAAATTTCTGGATAGCGTCTTCTGGGTAAATAAAGCTTACTTCAGGCATCAATTCGGTCTTATGTGACTTCAAATTGATGTGATAGGATCTTCTGTTGGTAGTTACCAGCAGATTGGTCTTTAGGTTGCCGTCTAACGGCTTGATAACGAGATGCTGAATCTCGGATGCGCCAAATCCAGTTATGGCAGGTTCAATCTTCCATCTGGCCCCGTCGCCAATGTGAATTGAGGTTACTTCTTCTCCTTGTTGTAGCTGAATATCGCAAACCTGAAGCACGGCACAGACAATATCTATAGACTGCCCTCCGTAAACAAATTGAATTTGGCCTGCTGGACCTCTTACAGGGGCAGTTGAAGCGGTGGCATCCTTCCAGTCCTGAGTGAGTTTAAGTGCCTTTTTTTCCTGAGGAGTAAGTTCAATATCTTCACCATAGAAATATTCCTCAGTCCATTCGTTTTCAAAATTCTGGTTCTGAGAGGTATTTTCTTCCTGGGTATTGTCCATTGGGGCATTGTCGTCAGCTGAAGCGCACAATGGAAGAGAGATTACGGATGCAAATAATCCCATTTTAACGATATTCGAAAAGGCTACTAAGTTTAAGTTTTTCATTTTTTTCTATCCTAATTAAATTAAATCTTTGTCCATGAGAAGTTTTCAATAAAAATTCCAGCTGGATTCTTACGAATCATTTCTTCTGTAAAGTCTCGGCTGTCAACTATGTAAACCGTGATGAGAGCTTTCCAGTGAGCTTTACTTTTCAGTGCTCCGTTCCTGGATCTCGTGCTTTCATCCCATTCGACCTGGTAAGTGTGCTCACTTTGGGCAAGAACTGAAGTAATTTCGACATTTACCATCTCTGTCTCTGCTCTCTTATATGGATTTTTATCGGGATCTCCATTAAGAAAATCATTCATCTTCATAGTCGCAGGGTCTGACGGATTCATCTTGTCGTACAGCTTGAATATGAGCTTTCTTTGGATGCTTACATCAGGTGTGACGGTTCTAGCCTGTTCGATGAAGTCAGCGAGAGTTGCCTGGATTACTCTTTGATTGTCAAAAGTTGATATTTCTAAAGGGCCTGATGTAGGAGCAACGTGCCCTAATTTATCAACTTCAATAACATACGGAATGTATTTAGATTTTGTGCAGTTATAGACGCACCCGAAAACGGCCACTAAGGCAATAAGAAGTGATAAACACGTCATTGTCTGCCACAGCTTTCTTGAGGCAACCTGAGCTGCCAGATAGTCATTCCAGGTTCGTCTGGTTGACAGGAAAGGATTATTTGATTCTCCTTTTCTTCTACCACCTGCAAGGAACGTTTCATTACGCTCCTGAATCTTGTTTTTCTTTTCCATTTTTTTCTCTTATAAGTAAACTTCTAAATTAATTCCTCGTGATTCAAGCCATGCAGCAGGCCATGAATCTCCATAATCTGCTTCCAAAGCTTTAATTGTTGCGATCGATTCTTTATCTGTCGCACCTACAAAAGACAACGTTAAAGGACCAAGAGCGAGTTCAAAGAGCCTTCTTCCGTTCTCTGAGACATAGTAATATTGACGCTTAGGTATCATCTGAGAGATGATCTCGATCTGGCGTGAATTTAGGCCCATGCCTTTATATAGCTCAATGTTGTTATCCTCTTTTGCGTACACATTAGCTAAGAAGATTTTTGTGGCGGTAGATTCAGTGATAACATCGAGAATCCCAGAATTGGCAGCGTCAGAAAGAGACTGTGTAGCCATTACTACCGCACAGTTGGCTTTACGCAATACTTTGAGCCACTCTCTTATTTTTTCTCTGAAGACTGGATTACCTAACATCAGCCAGGCTTCATCCAGGAATATCACAGAAGGCTCCCCTTTAAGGTTCTTTTCTATTCTTCTGAAGAGATAAAGCAGTACAGGAAGAGAGTACTTAGGGCTGAGATTCATCAAATCTTCAATTTCAAAAGTGCAGAAATCGCTGAATGACAGACCATCCTCGGATGCATCCAAGAGATGTCCTAACTGACCTTCTATAGTGTATGGTTTCAGTGCCTCACGGATACTGATATCCTGAACTGAGTTAGTAAAATCAGTTAAGGTTTTAGAGCCTGTGTTATGCATTGATTCAATTGCCTGAGCAATGATATTTCTCTGAGCTGGAGTGATTTTTACATCATTTAGAAGGAGAATATTTTCAATCCATTCGGAAGCCCAAGCCCGATCTCCCGAAGTCTCTAAAAACGCTAAAGGGCAGAAGTTAAGACTTGCGTCATCTCCAGCCAGGGCAAAGTGAGATCCGCCAGCAGCTTTAGTCAGAGGATACATTGAAAGACCTTTATCAAAGGCGTAAATGTGCATGCCACGGTAACGCCTTAGCTGAGCTGCCAATGTTGCCAGCAATGTTGATTTACCGGCTCCTGTAGGTCCAAAAACAAATGTATGACCTAAATCTCTAACATGGAGATTGAGTCTAAAAGGTGTTGCTCCGCTGGTAAGACAGTACATCAGGGCAGGTGAGTTTTTTGGATACATCGGACAAGGACAACGTTCTAACCCAGTCCAGATTGTATTCGTAGGAATCATATCTGAGAGATTGAGAGTGTTGACGATAGGCTGCCTCATGTTATGGTAATGACCAGGTAATGAGTCTATATAAGCTGATGTTGCGTTTACGGTTTCAACTCTGGCTGAAAAGCCCAGTTTCATGATTTGACGTTGAACATGCTGAACTACTTCATCTAGTTTTTCTCTGGATTTATCGTAAATAAGAACAACAGAAGTATAAAATCCGCTGGATACATAACCGCTTTTGACCTCGTTGATTGCATCTTCGCTGTCCTGCATCATCATGAGGGCGTCAGAGTCAATTCGACCTGATGAAGTATTGAAAAGCTGGTCAAAGAAGCCTCTTACTTTCTGTCTCCATTTCTTGCGATATTTATCCATGATAGCTACTGATTCAAATTCATCCATGAAAATGAAACGAGTGTTCCAACGGTACTCACATGGCATATCTGCAAGGATATTAAGAATACCTGGATAGCTGTCATTAGGGAATCCTTCAATATTAATGGCCTGTACAAAAGTATCATCAATCTTTGGAGTGATGGCTGAAAAGAAATCATGACCGCCAATGATAGTATCAAGATACATGAGCTGAGAAGGAAGTCTTATAGGGTGATTTTTTCCAGTAATACAAAAATTAAGATGTTCAAGAAGGGAATCATAGGTTACTTCATTGCCTTCATCATCCATTTTTTTATAAGTCTTCAGTCTTTTGAGTTTAAAAATAAGGCCAAGACGTAATTCAAGCTTGTCGATTTCATTTTTAAACTTTTCAATAAGACGATTTGTAGATTCTCTCTGTTGTTCCTTAATGTCCTTGGCTTTCTGAGCGTTCTTAATTTCATCCTCGAACATCAGATCAGTAAGCTTCTGTTCAGTGAGTAATGGAGGGGTGAAAACTACAGTGATGATTGTTCCCTGTAGTTTAGGATAATTTGGAAAGTATTAGGTTGTTCTAGTGTTTAATTTTC
>OQVS01002272.1_pt1 | contig 12419 bp, 9 predicted proteins | sample 1691601 | NCBI WGS metagenome assembly OQVS01 (sample SAMN03418268, study PRJEB22391) | human gut metagenome | biome: human-gut; feature: organic feature; material: feces | host: Homo sapiens | place: Tanzania | collected 2013-01 | reverse complement strand
TCCATGGGCGCGGGCAGCGCGGCGGACATCGCAAACGGACGGGCGCTGCTCGGCGGGCAGATCGCCGCGGTGCAGAGCATTTCCGAGCGGGACGGCAAGGTATACGCAGAGATCCTGCAGGGCACGGAGACCAAGCGCGTCGCACTGGAGGATCTCAAGATGGACGCAGGCACAAAGATGCTTGCAGAGAGCGCCAAGCAGTACGGCGCGGCAGCTCCGACCATATTTGAGCAGTACCGCAAGGGGCAGCAGCTCACGCAGTACCTGCGCTCTGCGGATATGGCGGTCTCCGTCGGCATGGCGTCGCCCTCTGCATCCGCAGAGACGGTGCTGGCAAACCTCAAGAGCGGACAGCTCGGCAAGGTGATGTCTGCGGCGCAGATTGAGGCGCTGTACAAAGCCGGGCAGCAGGCAGGCAAGGCGCAGCTCCGCAAGACCGGCATGACGCGGCTCGGAACTGGCTCGTTTACGTTGGAGGACAGCGCCAAGGGAACGAAGCTGGACAAGCGGCAGAGGGCGGCGCTGCGCTTCCTGCGGGATCTTGCCCGCGTGACTGGACTAGATATCTCCGTGTACAAGAGCTCCTCCGGTGCAGACGGCACGCTCAAGGGCGCGAACGGCAGCTATGTGGACGGGCGCATCCGCGTCGACCTCAATGCCGGCGCGATCTACGAGGGAAAACTGGAGGATGCGTCGATGCTGCGGACGGTTTCACACGAGCTGACGCACTTCATGGCTGAGACGGCGGAGGCAGAATTCAAGGAGCTGCAGAGCTTCCTCGTGGAGAAGCTGTCCGCATGGGAAGGACACAGCATCCAAGATCTGGTGGATGAGAAACTGGCGCTCGCCAAGAGTCATGGACGAGACATCTCCACAGAGGAGGCACTGGAGGAAGTCGTGGCGGACGGCTGCGAGATGATGCTGCGGGACAGCAAGGCGATCCGGCAGCTCGCAGAAGAAAACCGCACGCTCTTCGAGAAGGTGCGGGACTGGATGACGCGATTCTTTGATGCGCTCCGGAAAGCCTTCGAGGGCGTGGAGGCGGTGCATCCGGAATCTATCCACATGATGGAGAATTACGCAGAGGAGCTGCAGAAGCTCTGGGACGAGGCGCTCACGGCGGCGGTGCGGAATGCAAAGGAATCCGGGCAAAAAAATAGCGCCCCGGCGGGCGTGGATGCAGCCTATTCGGAACGCTATCATTCCTCAGAAGTGAATGACGATCTGCTTGCTTTGATCGACCGCGTAGCGAGTGGAAATTTCCGGGCGAACGAGCGTGTCTATTTTGGAATAGTTTCCGATGACATAGCAGCACAGATCTTCGCAAAGACTAAAATCCGTGTCGATGGCTTCCGCATGGCAATTGAAGCTAGACAGATTGAGCACATCTTAAAGGATCACGGGAAAAACGGGAAAACCGACCGTTCAATGAAGGATTGGACGGACATTGCAAGGATGGAGTATGCACTTCGCAATCCTGATTCACTGACAAACGCCGGACGGACGCAAGCGTATACGTATATGAAATATGGGTACAACCGGACGGCGCCGACTGTGCTGTACGAGAAGCGAATTGGCGAAAAGTCTTACTATGTGGTGCAGGCTGTCCCAGACACTACCGCAAGGACTCTCTTTGTTGTGACAGCGTTCATCGGAAAGAGCGCAAACAAAAACGGAGCCTCGCAGCTCATTGATGTAATTGATGTAAATTACCCCAATGCGACGCCCGAAAACGGTTCTGCAAGTGCTCCTAATAGCACTATAGCACAGAACAAGGGCGGAAGTCAAGAGGGAAAATTTTCCTTGCGCGGTTCGGTCGAGGAGACCCACGATCTCATTGCGGTGCACAACCTCACGGAGGAGAACCTTGTCAGCAGCCTCGACATTGGCGGGCTGCCGTCGCCCTCTATCGCCATCATCAAGGCGGCGCAGGGGCACAGCAAGTACGGTCCTATTTCCATTGTGTTTGACAAGTCCACCATCGACCCGCAGGCGGACAGCCGGAACAAAATCTACGGCTCCGACGCATGGACGCCGACGGTGCCGCGGGTGGAGTATCAGGTGAACAGCAAAATGTTGTCCCAGATAGAGCGTGAACTGCACAGACTGGCAGGCGACACCTCTGTAGCGGGCGGTATCTTCGGAAACAGCTCTGCTCTGCGCTCGATGGGCATCGACGACACCAGCAATCTAAACCGGAAGCAGCTGGCGGAAAAGCTGGCTTCAACGGACACGGTACGGGCGGCATATCTGGCAGATCAGGGGCAGACGCTGGAGCCTGTGAAGATGGACAAGGTATGGGACAAGTTCGGCAACGACACCCTTCAAAAGGTCATCGACCGCCTTGGTGTGAACACGCTGGCTGAAATGGAGGCAAATCTGGAGGTGGGCGAGAGCGCGGAGAACGCTCTGGGCGAGAACGCCGAGGTCATCCGCGACATTCTCCGGGACTACTACCGGAAGCAGGGCGAGCCTATGCTTCGCAGAATGGCGGTCAAAAAGCACTGGACCGCCGCAGAGATCAGCGAGAAGCGGCAGACGCGCATTGAGAATTCCGTTGCCAATGTTTCCGTGTTCACTTTGGAGGACATCGTCCGCCACGCCTGGGAGATGTATCAGGACGGCGGCAACACCAAGGGAGAGATTGACCGTCTCGCTACGTCAGAGGCTCTGCGCAGTGCCGTGGATGATCATGCCGTAGAGGAATGGATCGCCGGGAAACTGGACGGACTGCTCGGCAAGGCGGGCATTTACAACGGCAAGGACCGCTATACACCGTCCGGGAACAGCCGCAGCTTTGCACAGCTCCACTATGATTATACGCTGGAGAACATCGTCCGCGCCATGAACGGCTTGCAGCAGGCACGCGGCGAAGGTATCTGGGGAGCGTCTGCGGAGTCCTTCGTGGCAGTGGGCACACCGGACTATCGGAGCATCGACGAGGTGCGCGCCGACAAGGGACGGCTCCGAGAGGCGACGGAGGAGGAATACGACGCGCTGAAAGCAAAGCTCGACCCGATGATTGAGGAGATCATTGCGGGCATCCGCAGCAGCAACAAGGCGCACTCCGACAACCAGTTCGAGGAGATCGACATCATTGGCTCCCTGCTGCTGGATGCGGCGAAGGGCACGAAAACCAAGGCGGCGATCCGCAGCGTGTTCCGGAAGAACGGCTACGCCATCTCCGACGCGCTCATTGCCAAGGCGCAGAGCCTCTACAGCGAGGCGGCGAAAATGCCGACAAAATATTTCGAGGCGAAGCCCCAGCGGGCGGTGTCCTTCGATGAAGCAAAGGCGATCATCGTGCCGGACAACACCTCGGCGGCGCTTGTGCGGCGGCTGGAGCAGGGCGGCGCGAACGTCATTTCCTACAAGGCAGGCGACGAGCAGGCGCGGCTTGAGGCGTTGAACGCACAGGAGGGCGTGAAGTTCTCGGAGCGCGGAAGTTGGTATGACGATCAGCAGACGCTCCAAGACTACGAGGTCGAAATTGCCATTGCAGACGCCATGGACCACGGGGATTCTGGGTATGACAACCTCATCCGCGTTGGTAGAATGCCGAGGTTTGTTCGCAATCTTGTTGGTATAGACGGAGACTTCTATCTCTACCGAAACCACGCCTACGAAAACATTGTATCCGAAAAGCGTGCTAAGCAAGATGGCAGGCAGACCGTCAGAAACGGCAAAAAAATTCACTTCCACGCAATCGGGGAAGCAAAGATGGTACAGGCTATTATGAGTCTGGAGAATCCAGTCCTCACGATTGGGGAACGGACCAGACACGGGAATCCTGCAATCAAAATGGTTCTTCCGATTACTGCCGAAAATGGGCTTCCATTGTATGCTGCGCTGAGTTTCTATGACCCGCAGAACATCAACGGCAAATTTGGCAGAAGGGCGCACATCGTACTGACCATATCCGATGGAATCCTGTACTCCAATGGGGATCATGAGGGCTATGTCGAGAGCATCAACCGCGCCATTGCAGACGGGAATGTGCTCAGTTACGACAAAAAAAATAGGGCAAAGCTGTCAGTGATAGCCCAGCACACGAGGTTGGGTAATATAACAGACAGTGCCCTTGCTACTAATTTATCACGTTTCCGCGAGTATGTCAACAACTTCCGAGCGAGAAACAAAATAAATTATCAGGAACGCGACACGGTTTCTGCAGAGATCGCAACGCTGCAGCGGGACATCCGTCAGATGCAGGCGGAGTTGCGGAAACTGAAAGGCACGGACGCGCAGGATCTCACCCGCGTGGCACAGTACGACGCGAAGGAAGCGCTCAAGGCGGCGCGGCAGGATACCAAGGTTGCCAGAGCCGAGGGCGTATATATCGGAAAGATGGAGCAGGGCAGGGCGATGGCGAAGCAGATGTCCCGGATGGAGGCGCAGAAGAACGCGCAGATCGCCCGGCTTGAGCAGCGGATCGCGGAGACGCAGGAGCGCATGAACAATCGCATCGCCGAGCAGCGGCAGCGGCTCAAGGACTACCGGGAAAACCGGAACGAGAGCGAGGCAAAGCAGCACCAGCGGAAGCAGGTGGAGAAACAGCTCGACGCCCTTGCAAAGATGCTCACGACGAACAACGACAAGCTGCACGTTCCGGAATGGCTGAAGCAGCCCGTCAAGGAGATGCTTGAGGCTATTATGCCAATGCGGTATTCCAAGAGCATGGTCGAAGCGGACAAGGCTACCAAGGCAGATCTAAACCTCGCCCGTGCAATGGAGAAGATCCGCAAAGTTGTGACTGACAATGACCGAATGGGAGCATTTGGCTATCTCGATCTGCCGCCGGAGTTCTTTTCCGACATCGACTACATAACCGATTTCGTGTCAGACAGCGCAACATGGCCGCTCTATGCAATGACTTCCGCACAGCTCAAGAGGCTGAACCAAGCCCTTACGACCCTTGTTCATTCCATCCGGCAGACGAACCAGCTCATTACGGCAGGACACTTCCAGAGTGTTGCGGCGGCATCCGAGGCGAGCGTGAAGGAGCTGCGCTCCATGACGGAGCGAAAGCTGCACTTCGGGCTGGACAGCACCGCAGGCAAGGCGGAGGACGTACTGCGGAACTTCCTGAGCTGGAAGAACACCACGCCGTACTATGCCTTCCGGCGCTTCGGCGAGGGCGGGCAGGACATGTACCGCCGGCTTGCGGACGGCTGGGATAGACTGGCGTTCAATTCCAAGGCGATCATGGACTTTGCCGAGGACACCTACACCGAGAAGGAAGTCAAGGCGTGGGAGAAGGAGAAGCACACCGTCACGCTGGACAGCGGTGAGGTCATTACGCTCAGCACGGCAAACGCGATGGAGTTTTACGAGCTGTCCAAGCGGCAGCAGGCTCTGGGGCATCTCCTCGGCGGCGGCATCCGCGTCGCCAACCAGAGATCCACACCGGCAGTGCTGACGACGAACGACATCGATACCATCATCGGGCTGCTCACGGATCGTCAGCGGGTAGTTGCAGACAAACTGCAGGAATACATGGAGCTGCAGGGCAGCGAATGGGGCAACGAGGTCAGCATGAAGCGGTTCGGTTACCGGTACTTCACTGAGCAGAATTACTATCCCGTCGTCTCCGACAGCAACGAGCTGAGCGCCAAGAACGCAGCGGCGCAGGAGAACAGTATGTACCGGCTGCTCAACCTATCCATGACCAAGGGGCTGCAGGAGGGTGCGAACAATGCCATCGTCATCGGCAGTATCTTCGACACGTTTGCAAGCCACATGTCCGACATGGCGAAGTACAACGCGCTGGCACTGCCCATCCTTGACACGATGAAGTGGTTCAACTACCGGCTCACGAGCAAGAACGAGGCAGGGCAGCTCCGCTCCCGGAACGTCAGGCAGTCCATTGAGGCGGCGTATGGGTCCGACGCGCTGGCGTACTTCACCACATTCATGGAGGACCTGAACGGCGCGAACAGCGGCGGACGCCCGCGCGGCGAGAGATTTGCGAACAAGATGACCTCCAACATGAAGGTGGCATCCGTTGCGGCAAACCTGCGCGTGGCAGGGCTGCAGGCGACCTCCATTGCCCGTGCGGCGACCGTGATCTCTCCCAAGTATCTGCTCATGGCGCAGCGCTATGTGCCGCAGGCAGTCTGGCACGGCTCCGGTGCAGTATTCCGCGGAAGGGAAAACGGGCTGACCGGCGAAATGCTGCAGTACAGCGGCATTGCACGCTGGAAATCCCTCGGCTTCTTTGACACGAACGTCGGGCGGAACATCCAGAGCCAGATCAAGAACGCGGCGAATCTCAAGGAGAAAGTCGTTGAGAAGTCCATGTCTCTGGCAGAGTTGGGCGATACGGCGACGTGGACGGTCCTCTGGGGCGCCTGCAAGATGGAGCAGAAAGCCAAGGGTTTCACCGGGCAGGAGCTGCTGCAGAAAACGGCGGAGCGGTTCCGCGAGGTGGTCTATGCGACGCAGGTCGTGGACAGCACCATGACGCGCAGCCACATGATGCGCAGCAAGAACGGCACGGTGAAGAACCTGACGCCGTTCATGAGTGAACCGACACTCACCTACAACGTGCTGCTCGACGCGGCGATGCGCATTCAGGAGGTGAACCGGAAGGGCGGCAACGGCTGGAAGACGCAGTCCGGACATCTGTTCCGCGCGTTCACCGCGTTCACCATGACCTCAGCGCTCAGCGCCATCATTGAATCCCTCAGCGAGGCGGCGCGCGACGATGACGACGACCCGTTCCTCGACAAGTTCCTTGATGCGCTGCTCGGCGAGAAGGGCATCGACGGCAATCTGGTGCAGGACATGGTGCCCATTGGCAATCTGCCGTACCTGAACGACGCGGTCAGCATTCTGCAGGGATACAGCAGCGAGCGCATGGAGACGACGTGGATGAGCAAGCTCTACAATGTGATCCAGATCGCGAAGGAGACGGAGCAGTTGAACAACGGCACGCTGGATGGACCGACGAAGATCACGAGCTTCGGCAGCATGACCGAATGGGGCAAACTCTACAAGGTGCTGGACGCACTCAGCACCATGGTGGGACTTCCCATTGCGGCATTCAGCCGCGAGGTCACGTCCATCTGGAACGCGACCATCGGCGCGATCTCGCCGCGGATGAAGATTAAGCGGTACGAGAACAAGGACCAGAAGTTCGAATGGCTCTACACCTTCGCCCAGTCCGGCAGCACGGCGGACTACGAGAAGGAGCTGGCAGGGCTGCGCAAGGTCTACGGCGTCGGTGGAAAGAAAACCGAGGACGAGATCACAGAGAACATCCAGAGCGGCATGCGCGAAAAAATCCAAGCGCATTTCCTCGACGGCGACATCTCCGCAGAGGAGGCGCAGAAGATGCTGGATGCTTATACCGGAGCAGAGACGGGAGACGCAAAGGCTTACGTCGCCAAGTGGAGCTGTGAGAAGGATCTCGGCGTGAAGTACGACGATCTCAAAGACCTTTACCTTGCCGGGGAGCTTACCGACGAGCAGGCGGTGGAATACCGCGTGAAGTATGGGCTGCAGGACGAAGAGAAAGCACAGGACACGATTGCCAAGTGGCATTACGAGAAGGAGACCGGCAACGCGACGGACAGCGCGCCCATGGCAGGTGCGTACTTCGAATATGCCGAACCTGCCGGAATTGAGCGCGAGATGTTTGAAACCGCGTGGGCGTTCAAACAGAATGCAGAGGGCGAGAAAGACAGCGACGGAAAGACCATATCCGGCAGCGTCAAGGCGCAGGTCGTGGAGTACATTCAATCCCTTGGATTGAACAGGACACAGGCGAAAGCCTTGTGGGATGCAGTCAAGGGCGACTGGAAGGACAAAGACACGCCGTGGGCGTAAGAAAAGCGGAGCCGGGGATAGAAGCCCGGCTCCCTTTTCTGTTATTCTCGTGAAAGAGGAGGGATACCATGATCGTAAACAACGACGTATCGCCGGAGCTTGTGTTCGTGCGGAACACGACGCCGGATATCATCATTGAGGTGCCGGGGCAGAGCTTTGCCGCCGGAGATAAAGTGAATCTTGTATTTCAGCAGACCTTCGCCACGGTTTTGACGCTTGAGACGGGCGACCTCACGATCTCCGGCGACCAGATCTCCGTGACACTGACAGCGGAGCAGACAAAGCAGCTCGTGCCCGGACCGTTCGAGGCGCAGCTCGTTTTTCTCTTCGCAGATGGGACGCAGGATGCCTCGGCATGGATGCACGGCGTCTGCCTGCGTAACGGATTGGAGGGAACGCCGACATGATTGAAACGAACATTCTTTCCGATGCTCCGGCAAAGGCGGAGATCGGAACGGGAACCATTGAGATCGGGACTGTGACAGCCGGAGACGAAGCCGCCGTCGAGAACGTTGGCAGCAAGCGGCGCGTTAGACTCAATTTCACGCTGCCGCGCGGCGAAAAGGGCGAAAAAGGCGATCCGGGAGACGCCGCAGTGACGGCAGAGCGCATCGAGGCGGCGCTGGGATATGTGCCGGCAGACGCGCCGGACGTGCTTCTCTGCACGATCTCCGGCATGGGATCGAATGCAAGCCCCTACGCCTGCGACAAGACCACAGCGGAAATCTATGCGGCATTCCAAAGCGGGAAAGCCGTGCAGGCGAAGCTCGGAGGATTTTACTATCCTTTTGTCGCCCACAACGGTCCGCAGATGTGCATCTTTGCCGGAACGTATAGCGCAGCAAACACCGTGCGCACGATCACCGTGACCGCAAACGGCAAGGTGATGGTGCAGTCCTCAAGTCTGGAGAAGGCTGCCAACAAAGTCACCACAATCAGTGCAAGCTCTACCGATACGCAGTATCCAACGGCAAAAGCCGTGTGGCAGGCGATCCCGCAGATCGCGGTGGACACGATCGACCTTGACAGCACGGCGCTGGATACAAGCAATTGGGAGGAGTACAGTCTCGGTGTATTCCGGCTGCAGGTGCAGCAATATCCTGCGGAAACGGTTCTTGGTGCGATGATCACGCAGTTCTCAGACGGCGGCGACGCGAGCGGCATCATTCCGCAGGTCATGCTGGCGGATGGGATGTACCTCAGCGTCATCGCGGCGGTGGAAGCGCCCGTCTCATTTGCATCTATGCAGATTCAGGTCGCGCACATCTAAGGAGGGGAAGCTATGAACATCACAGAAGCGCTCTGCACCGGGAACAGCCGGTACAAGGCAGGGCAGACGTTCACGCCGCAGGGCGTGGTGCTGCACTCCATCGGCACGCCGCAGCCCTCCGCACAGGTGCTGCGAGACTATTGGCAGCGCAACGGATCGCAATACGTCGTGCACTACATGGTGAGCGACAGCCAGATCCTGCACTGCATGCCGGACAACTATAAGTGCTGGCACGTTGGCAGTCCCGGCAATGCAAAATATATCGGCATCGAGATGGGCGAGCCGTCGCAGATCCGCTACACCAGCGGCGCGAAGTTTACTGTCTCTGACCTCGCTGCGGCGCAGCGATACGCGGAGGCGGCGTATAAAAACGCGGTGCAGCTCATCGCCTACCTCTGCAAAAAGCACGGCTGGGAGCCGCAGAACGCCGTGTGGACGCACTATGAGATCACCAGGAAGAGGATGTCCAACACAGACCATGTGGATCCGCAGCACCTCTGGGACGGGCTGGGCATGGGCTACGACCTCGCCAAGCTCCGCAGGGATGTCAAGGCGGCGATGGGCGGCAGCTCCTCGCCGGTCTCCGGACATCCGGTGCTCCGCAGGGGCAGCTCCGGCGAGGCGGTAAAGGAGATGCAGCGGAGGCTTATCGATCTGGGCTACAGCTTCGAGCCATACGGCGCGGATGGTGTTTTCGGTGAGCTGACAGAGATCCGCGTCAAGGCGTTCCAGATGGCGTCCGGCATCGGCGCGGACGGCATCTGCGGCGCAAAGACGTGGGCGGCGCTGGACAAGGCGGAAACACCAAAGAGCTTCCAGCCGTACCTCGTGCGCGTCACAGCGGCAAGCGGTCTCAATGTCCGGGAGGGTCCGGGCACGGACTACAGGATCAAGATGTCGCTCGGATTCGGCGGCGCGTATACCATCGTCGAGGAGCGAAACGGCTGGGGCAAGCTCAAGAGCGGGATCGGGTGGATCTATCTGCGCTACACGCAGGAGGTGAAGTGATGTTTGCTGAGGTCGTTACCACGGCGTCCGGCATTGTGTGTCTGCTCACGCTGCTATCGCTGCTCATCAAGCCGGTGCGGGAGTGGATGATGGGCGCCAAGGAACAGAAGGACGGCATCCGGTGCCTGCTCCGGGCGGAGATCGTCCGGCTGTACTACAAGCATCAGGACAAGGAGGAGCTGCAGGAATACGAATGGGCAATGCTCGACGCCTGCTATCAGGCATACCGGCGGCTCAAGGGAAACTCCTTCGTCGTGAAACTGTATGAAGAAATGAAAACATGGACCATCGTCCGATAGGAGGGGCGTACTTATGATTGATTTTGGAATTGCAACCGTCGTTGCGATCACAGTGCTTTGCTATCTCGCAGGACAGGCAATCAAGGCGACGAAGCTGGACAACAAGTGGATTCCCGTCATCGTCGGCGTGTCCGGCGTGGCCCTGGGCCTCCTCGGCCTCTACACGGGCATGGTGGACTTCCCGGCCACGGACCCCATTACGGCGGCAGCGGTCGGCGCGGCGTCCGGTCTGGCGTCCACAGGCGTGAATCAGGCAATCAAGCAGCTAAAGGAGTAATACTATGCCGGTCATCCGCGACATTCCGGTCTACGCTGTGCGGGAGCGCGACGGGAAGATCAAGCGCCTCCTGCAATCGCCGGACGTGGAGCTGGTGTCGCTGGTGACCGGTCTCGTCAACTTGACGGAAGCAGAGCGAACGGCGGTCGATCTCTGCCTCCGGCGCGGGATGACGCAGGAGCAGGCGGCGGAAACGCTCGACTGCAGCGTCGAGGCGATCCAGAAATGGAGCCGGAGCGCGAAGAACAAGCTCTGGACGGTATGGTCCGGGCGATGGTGGATCCGGAAGCTGATGGAAGAATGAAAGCAGCCCCTGCGGGGGCTGCTCTTTTACGCACTTTTTACGGCTTTCGTCCGTGGTGGTTTTGCCTCCCCAATGGCACACTGGAGGCAGACCGGAGGTGCACATCCGGGACTACAGAACCGAAAGGGGCACATACCATGGAAATCAACGAAAAGCAGGGCAGCTCCGGCGTGGCAAAAGCCGGTCTGACCACGGGCATCATCGGCACGTCTCTCGGCGCGCTTGCCGGTCTCGGCGAGCTGGCAGGCTGGGGCAGACGCTCCGCTCCGGTCGATGCGGCGGCATCGATGGCGGCTCCGGCGCTTGGCGCGGCGCTTGCTGCGATGGTCGGCAAGGGAAGCTGCAGCGAGGACCACACGGTGAACCGCTATGAGCTGGCGCAGGAGCAGGAGATCGCCAAGCTGCGCAGCGAGATCGCCCTCCGGGACGCGAACACCTACGGCGACCAGAAGATGCTCGAAATGTACAAGTACATCGACGGGCAGTTCAAGGACATCCGCGAGGAGCTGTGCGGGCAGAAGGTCGTGAATCAGGCGAACAAGGACAGCTTCCAGCTCGTCAGCGAGCGCCTGATGGGCGTGAAGTCCGAGCTGGAGTGCCAGATCCACCGGGAGCGCGACGAGCGCAAGTGCGCCGACAACTCCATCGTGACGTACACCAACGCCACCTTCTATCCGAAGATGGTCGCGGACGTCACCACCGGGACCGGCACCACGGCGCAGAAAACCTACAATCCGCTGCAGTGCGACTGCTGCTGCAAGTGACCGACAAGGCGGGGAGGGCGACCTCCCCGCGCGTCTGACAGGAGGAATTTATGGTATCCATGGACAGAGTAAAGACCGGGCTGACGCGCTATCTTGACGCGGAATTCGCGCCGAAGCTGCCGCGCGGCGACTTCGCGCAGAACATCCGGGCAGGCGGGGCCGTTGCCTGGTGCGTCTACGCCATCCGCCGCCTCGACGCGCTGCTGCCCGCTTGGGCGGCGAAGGCCGGGCTGGACAAGCTGGGGGCCATCGACGGGGACGGGAACGTGGACCTCGACGGGCTGCTGGAGGCGGTGCGTCCGCAGATCGGCCCGGAGGGCATGGGCATTGAGGTGCCCGTGCTGGGCAGCATCACGCTCTACCCGGCGGACCTGGACACCCTGGCCCGGTACATCAAGGAGGCATGACATGATTACGACACAGGACGTGCGTGCGGAAATCGACGAGCTGATGCAGGGGAAAATGTCCTGGCAATCGCTGGAGCGGCTGAACCTGCTGCTGCACGTCGAGCACCGGATGAAATGCCGCGAGGCCGCGCCGCTGGACATGGAGACCGCCCGGGAATGGACGGCGCACATGGTCAACAGTGACGGGAGCCGCGGGCCGCGCTGGTCCGAGGAGGAGACCCCCTAAAAGAGCTTTCCCGTGCAATTTCCCTTATCGCATA
>OQVS01002271.1_pt1 | contig 12424 bp, 12 predicted proteins | sample 1691601 | NCBI WGS metagenome assembly OQVS01 (sample SAMN03418268, study PRJEB22391) | human gut metagenome | biome: human-gut; feature: organic feature; material: feces | host: Homo sapiens | place: Tanzania | collected 2013-01 | reverse complement strand
TAACGCCCCGGAAGATAAACTGCGCCAGAAACAGAAACAAAAAACTGCTTGAATGGAATCAAAAGCGTGTCGTTGTTTTTCATCTCAATCTTTGCGTAATAAGAAGCGTCATACAAAACCGGCAAAAGATTCAGCTCAATTTTTTCGCCATCCCGGAGTATATAAGCGTGCTCAAGGTCTGAAACTTCTGTAAGAATATCCTTGTTTTTTCTTATAAAAAATGCGTAATCTTCGCCTTCGGAAAAATCAAATGACAATTTTTTTGAAACATTTGAATTCTCAAGTTTTACAGTTTCATCCGCAACACCTTCAGAAATCGCACCTTCAACAAAAATATGCGGACTCAAATCGCTAAAAGTAGAAATTTTCACAGAATCGTAGCAAAGAAGCTCGTAGTCATTCTCGTAATTTTCTTTGTTCAAATAAATTTTTTCACCATCAATTGAACCTTCGGCAATTAATCCGTCAAATTTAGAGCGAAACGGAGAAAAATTATAGCGGCGATGAATTTCATCAGCCGCCATAAAACCAACGTTATGGCGGGTAGCCGCATATTCCGTTCCCGGATTGCCTAAACCAACCACCAAAAACATCGTCACCTCTTATTTACGCAAAAAGTCTACGTGGATAGGCTTGTCAGACACTGGATGGAATTGAACGTCTTGGCAAACAGTTTTAACTTTTTTACCTTCAACATCAACAACGATTTCAGATTTATAGAAATCTCTCAAATCAAGGGCTTTTTCCAATTCAACCGGATCAAGGCTGATTAAAACAGCATCTTTTTTACCGCCATAAATAACGGCAGGAACACGGCCCTCACGACGACACGCACGAGCTGCCCCCTTACCGGCTTTTTCACGCTTTTTTGCATTAAAAATAACTTCAGTCATTTTTTTATCCTTTATATTTATAATCAAATTTTACACCAGCGGCCTCCAGGGGTGCCGCCAGTAACGGCTTTGTACAACAAAAAAAGCAAAGTTTCAAGCATTTTTAACAAATTTTTATAATTTATTTGCTAACGTTTAGGCAAATTAATAACGGAGGTTTCTATGCTGTATATTTTATCCGGTTTCATTTTTGGCTGTCTTATTCCATATTTGGCTCGTCGCTTGGGCAAGCTGATGCCGGCAACCATGGGGTACATACTTTTAAAGATATTTATTCCGCAACATTGTATGCCTTGGAACAAACTGAAAAATGATTTTGAATACATGCAGTTATTTAAAAGTTATATGATGCGCAGTTTGGGCTGGGGTATTTTTTGCGCCGCCGTCACATACTTGGTCGCGGTAAATTTTGACCCGTATTACACCGGTTGGTATATTGCATTTGTCTGGATAATGTTGCTATTGGTGGAAATTGATAAACGTTTTATGCTGTTGCCGGATATTTTAACTTTGCCCCTGTTGGTTTTGGGGTTTGGTTATGCCGCGGCCAACGGCGTGTGGTTAGACACGATTGACCCTCAGTTAATCAGCAACACGCAAAACAGCTTTATGGGGGCTTGCGCCGGTTATTTAATGCCGGTGGTGGCAAGCATGTTTATGGTTCTAAAGTATCCAGACGCTTTTGGCGGCGGAGATATTAAGCTTTTGGCCGCAATTGGCGCTTGGGTTGGATTGGAACCGATTTCGTATATTTTGCTGGGTTCTTGCATTTTGTTTGCACTGGGATGTTTGATAAAAAAACAGAGAGTCGGTCCGTTTGGTCCTTCCATTGTTTATGCCACACTGCTTATTTGCATCTTTTTATTTGGCATTTAACAAAAAAATATTGTCATCTTCTTGACAACGCATTTTGCAAACACTAACTAAACAAGTAGTAAAAATTATCTATTTGTTTAGGAGTATTGAAATGAATATCAAACCATTGCATGATAAAGTTTTAATCAAGCGTGTGGACGAAGAAACAAAAACAGCCGGTGGAATAATTATTCCGGATACCGCCAAAGAAAAACCATCGGAAGGTGTTGTGGAAGCCGTAGGTAACGGCCGCGTTTCTCCGGATGGTAAAGTTATTGCTTTGTCAGTAAAAGCCGGCGACAGAGTTTTGTTTGGTAAATGGGCCGGCACCGAAATTAAAGTTAACGGAGAATCTCGTTTAATTGTTAACGAATCTGATATTTTAGCAATTATTGAATAAATATGCGAAAGGTAAAATAAAATGGCTGCAAAAGACATTAAATTTGGAACTGACGCCCGCAGCAAAATGCTGAAAGGCGTAGAGACATTGGCAAAAACAGTTAAAGTTACATTAGGTCCAAAAGGCCGTAACGTTATGTTGGATAAATCATACGGCGCGCCAAAATTGACAAAAGACGGCGTTTCCGTAGCAAAAGAAGTTGTTTTGGCCGATAAATTTGAAAACATGGGCGCCCAACTGATTAAAGAAGTGGCTCAAAAAACAGCAGATAAAGCCGGTGACGGTACTACAACGGCAACTGTTTTGGCAGAAGCTATCATTCGTGAAGGCTGTAAAGCTGTTGCTGCCGGAATGAATCCGATGGATGTAAAACGCGGTATTGATTTGGCTGTTGCCGCTGTTGTAAAAGATGTAAAATCTCGCTCTAAAGCTGTTCAATCATCTGGTGAAATTGCGCAAGTTGGCACAATTTCGGCCAATGGAGACACAACTATCGGCGAATATTTGGCAAAAGCCATGGAAAAAGTTGGCAATGAAGGTGTTATTACCGTAGAAGACGCAAAAGGGTTGGAAACTGAGTTAGACGTTGTAGAAGGTATGCAATTTGACCGTGGTTATTTATCTCCGTATTTTGTTACAAATCCGGAAAAAATGAACTGTGAATATGATAATCCGTATATTTTGTTATATGACAAAAAAATATCAAATCTTCAACCAATGATTTCTATTTTGGAAGCCATCGTTCAATCTGGACGCGCTCTTATCATTGTTGCCGAAGATATTGAAGGCGAAGCTTTGGCTACTTTGGTTGTTAACAGAATTCGCGGCGGCTTGAAAGTTTGCGCTGTAAAAGCCCCTGGTTTTGGCGACAGACGCAAAGCTATGTTACAAGACATGGCAATTTTGACCGGTGGTCAGGTTATTTCCGATGAATTGGGAATGAAAATTGAAAATGTCACACTCGACATGTTGGGTACGGCAAAACGTGTTGAAATCACCAAAGACGACACCACAATTATTGACGGCGCCGGCGATAAAGAAGCCATTGCCGGCAGAACAGCGCAAATCCGCCAAGAAATCAGCCAGACAACTTCTGACTATGATCGTGAAAAACTGCAAGAACGCTTGGGCAAACTTTCTGGCGGTGTGGCCGTTATTAAAGTCGGTGGCGCTTCTGAGGTTGAAGTAAAAGAAAAGAAAGATCGTATTGACGACGCTTTGCACGCCACCCGTGCGGCAGTTAAAGAAGGTATTGTTGCCGGCGGCGGAACAGCTTTGTTATATGCAACAAAAGCTTTGGCTGATTTGAAAACAGACAATCAGGACCAAAATGTCGGTATTGATATTATTCGTCGCGCGTTACAGGCTCCTTTGCGTCAAATTGCTGAAAACGCTGGTGTTGATGGCGCTGTTGTGGCTGGAAAATTGCTTGAAAGCAAAGATTTCAACTATGGTTACAACGCCGCCGCCGGTGAATATACCGATATGATTAAATCCGGTATTGTGGATCCGACAATGGTTGTTAGAACCGCTTTGCAAGATGCGGCTTCTGTCGGCGGGTTGCTGATTACAACCGAAGCAATGGTTACGGAAATTCCTGAAAAAGAATGTCATTGCGGCGATGCCGCGGCGGCTGCCGGTGGCATGGGCGGAATGTACTAAATCTTCATTTCCCCTAAATCCCGTTTTAGAATCTCTAAAGCGGGATTTTTTTTATATTAAAAAGAATAGTCGAAAAACATTTTATTATTGACATAAAGCTTATTTACTTATATTCGTTTCATTATCTTAAATGGATTTTTTTATTTAACACAATGAATACGATTATAAAATTTTTAAACTGGTTTTATTCAATAATTTTTAGATACAAATGCAAATTTTATTTTTTCAATAAGCATTTCTGTATATTTTTTGTGGGATTTTATGTGTTTTTTATCTACAAACGATATCCCGATAAAAGCCGGATAAATATTTTTGACACCGAAATATAACGATATTTTCGCTCGGTGAATTTAAACATAAAAAAGAAACGTCCAAGTTAGGAGCAAGGACGTTTCGGAGAAAAACCGCCGTAATGAGAGTGAAAACCGGCGATTATCGGAAAAGCCGAACGATTGAAACCCAAAGGTTTCTATAACCGTTAAGCTTTTCCAAACTCAGTAAAACTTCCATAAAATGGAGTTTGCGTTTGCTGTTGAACTACAAGCTTTTGCCGCTTCAGCAACATTCATTGGCGTTTTTTGAACACTACCATTGACACATGCCGACATTATTGTTGCTGCTGGTGCAGCAGGTACAGCAGGTGCATCATCATTTAATTCCATATTGGTAGAGGCGAGTGCCGTGCCGTTTCCGCCAATGTTGTTTGACGCTGTCGTACCACCTTTGCAATTTACTTTTTGTACAAGAGTGCTATCAGCGGTTTGTGCCGCACCAGAAGCTACAATGCCGACTAAACCGGAAGAATAGCCGGAACCCCAATCATTGGTTGCTAAGGTCACGCAAGCTTCTTTCGGCAAGCCATTCATGATAACATAAAAGCCTCTGTCAGTGCCGGCTGCTCCTGCATCCAAACCGGTAACTTTGCCGGCGCCAATGTAAACAGAACCCAAGAAAGCGTTTTGCAATCCGCCATCAGATGCGTTTGTAATCAATTCATCCGGCACCACGCCCATTTGCACTGCTGTTGTATTAGTTAAACCATTATAGTCTTGTTGCTGTGCGTACAAAGTTCTGATGTTGGTTACAATCATGGCGACGTTGTCCGCAACTTTGTTTGTTTTAAATTTAGTCATGGCTTTTGAATAGCCGGCAATACCGCCAACGCTCAAAACACCGATAATGGCCAGCACACCCAACATTTCAATCATTGAACGGCCGGACTGTTCTTCATATTTATAATTATTCATTGTTTTTCTCTTCCATAATTCTTGTTAATACAAAAAAGCCACCGATAAGGCAGCTGGAAGTTCGAAACTACTGAATGTAAAATAGTGTAGCATATTAGCTATGTACATAGCCTATTTTGCTACCTTCCAGCCATATGACTAGAAGGTATATATGCAAATTTAACGTCCTTGCAAGACGTTCATTCCAGAGGCTTCCACACCCCAGACAGACTATCGCCCATCCATTTTTTATTATACCAGTAGATTTTGAAAAAGTAAAGACTAAAAAACTCCAAAGTTTTTCAACTCCGGAGTTTTTTCTTTTTTAGTCCATTTCCGCCAATCTATCCGCTTGATCTTCGGCTATTAAAGCGTCAATAATTTCGCCCAACGCCTCACCGGAAACCACCTCATCCAGCTTATACAAAGTCAAATTAATTCGGTGGTCGGTCACCCGCCCTTGCGGATAGTTATATGTCCGAATGCGTTCACTGCGGTCGCCGCTGCCAACTTGCAATTTGCGCTTTTCCGAATAGCTGGCGTCAATGGCCTCTTTTTGACTGTCATACAATTTGGCGCGCAAGTGATTCATGGCCTTTTCTTTATTCTTAAACTGCGAACGATCGTCCTGACATTGCACGACAATTCCGGTTGGAATATGGGTTATACGCACGGCGGATTCCGTACGGTTAACGTGTTGCCCGCCGGCTCCTGACGCGCGGTAAACATCAATCTTCAAATCCGCCGGATTAATGTACATATCCACTTCTTCAATTTCGGGCAAAACCGCTACTGTCGCCGCTGATGTGTGGACACGCCCCTGAGATTCCGTCACAGGAACACGCTGTACCCGATGCGCGCCGGACTCAAATTTCAGTTTAGCAAAAACATCTTTACCCGTGATTTTTGCTGAAGCTTCTTTATAGCCGCCCAATCCGTTTTCGTTGGAATCGAGAATTTCAAATTTCCAACCTTGTTTTTGCGCATAACGCTGATACATTTCAAAAAGAACAGCCGCAAACAAGGCCGCCTCATCTCCGCCTGTGCCGGCTCTGACTTCCAATATGGCGTTTTTTTCATCATCAGCTTCTTTGGGTAACAACAAAACGCGAATTTCTTTTTCCAATTCGGGAAGCTGTTCTTTTATTTCATAATATTCAGCTTCAGCCATTTCTCGCATTTCTTTATCCAAGGTCGCATCGTCCATCATGGCCTTATCATCTTGCATGGCTTTTGCGTGCTTCTTATAATTTTCTATGGCAGACACCACAGGCTCCAAAACGGATAACTCTTTGTTCAGTTTAACCAGTTCATCTGAAGAAATATTGGTGGAAAGCAGTGCTTGCACTTCTTCATGGCGATTAACAACGTTAGCCAATTTTTCTTCAAAGTTCATTATCTTATTTCCTCAATCAAATGATTAAACTCAACATTTTTCTGTTCGCCGCTATCCAAATCTTTAAGAGTCGCTTCGCCTTTGGCCAGTTCATCCGAACCAATAATCACAGCCTTAAACGCGTTTACCTTGCTTGCTTTTGCCATGCGTTTTTTCATGTTTCCGCTATAACTCTGCTCAACACGGAAGCCCGCACGACGCAATTGATTAGAAATCTCCAAAGCTTTGTCTTCAGCATCTTCACCCAATGGAATAACCGCAACCGGACGCGGCATTTCCACATCCTCGGCCAACAACATGGCTAAACGCTCAACACCGCAAGCCCAACCAATTCCGGCAACATCTCCGCCACCCATTTGGGCAACCAAGCCGTTGTAACGTCCACCGGCCAAAACTGTTCCTTGCGCCCCCAATTTATCTGTTGTCAATTCAAAGACCGTATGCGAATAATAATCCAGTCCCCGAACCAAGCGATTGTTCACACGATATTTAATACCCAGCAAATCTAGTCCGTGCAATACCTGTGCAAAAAACGCTTTAGACGCTTCATTCAAACTGTCGGCATATAACGGAGCGTTTTCCACCACCGCTTTGTCGCAATCCTCTTTAGAATCCAAAACCCGCAAAGGGTTGCGCTCCAAACGCGCTTTACTGTCTTCTGAAAGTTCGTCATAATGCTCCTTCAGGTACGCCACTAACTTTGCACGATAGGCGTCACGGCTTTCCGCGTCTCCCAAAGAGTTTATTTCAACTGTTATTTGTCCGTTCAAACCAAGTTTTTCTAAAAATTCATAAGCCATAGAAATGACTTCCACATCGGCTTGCGGCGCCTCAACTCCCAAGAGTTCAACCCCAAACTGAGTAAACTGGCGTTGTCTTCCTTTTTGCGGGCGTTCATAGCGAAACATTGGACCGGCATAATAGAATTTCACCGGCAAATTTTGTTGCATTCCGTTTGAAACAAACGCACGAACCACACCGGCAGTGCCTTCCGGACGCAAAGTTAAGCTTTCTCCGCCTTTGTCATTAAAACAATACATCTCCTTTGTAACAATGTCTGACGTATCTCCTAAATTGCGGGCGAAAACTTCCGTAAACTCAAAAATCGGTGTTTCTATTTCTTCAAATCCATATTTTTCAACCACAGAAGAAGCTTCTTGAACAACCTTCTTCATTTTTCTTTTAGCCGCACCATATAAATCATATGTGCCGCGAACACTTTGTATTTTAGACATTTCTATTCCTGTTTTTGCTCTGGTAAAATGTATTTATCCAGACTTATGTTTGTTTGTTTCATGGCCGATGCCACTTTTGTCAGCTTGCCGTCAACATACAAATTGACATTGTAATAGCGTCCGACAGAAAGAATAATCCCCGCTTCATTCGGCACGTCATATTTAAAGCCTTTGCTATAAATGCCGCTTAATAAAACTTTATCACCTTGCTTTAATTCAAGCCATGACGGTCCGACCAAAACAATTTGGATATGAGGTGCCGCCGCTATTTCTTCTTCTTTGGCATCTGCTTTAATTTGCGGCGTTTCGGCATTTGAAGAAACTTTGTCAGAAATCTCATTCTGAACCGGCTTAGCTTCTTCTGCTTCCGCTGTTTCAGCTTTGAGTTCGTTTCCTTCCAAGGTTTCCGCGATAATTTCATCTTCTGACACCGGAGTATCATTATCTTCAATAATCACAGGTTCCGGCACAACATTGTCAATTACTACGTCTTGAGAATCTTCTTTGGCCTTTTGCTGATTATAAGAAGAAACGCTTGTCCAAAAAATAAAAATAACAACCAAACCGGCCAAACCCAATAAAATATGCTTTAATGACGGGCCGCCGTTTTCCATAGGCGCATTAGTGGAAACAGACATTTCTTCCGCTTCATCCTCTTGTTCCGGATAGGCCGTTTGACGATAAGCCTGCACAATTCGAGCGGCGTTCATGTCCAAATAATTGGCATAGCTACGGACAAAACCCAGACAATAAGGAATCGGCGGCAACTTTTTGCTGTCCATACTTTCAATCGCTTCTAAATAAACTTTGCGAATACACAAATCTTTTGAAACATCACTCAGGGTTTTCCCTTTTTTCAACCGAGAATTTCGCAACAATTCCCCTATATTTTGAGCATCTTCCATGTCATCCATCTTATTCACCTTACTGTCTTTTCACATAATTGAGGGTGGTTATAGCATATATTTCAATCGATTGCAATACCATGATCATAGGCGTATGACAATAATTGCGGACGAACGCTTGTTTTTGTAGATTTCAGCAAGCTGCGAATATAATCCGAAACATCTTCATTTTTCATGCTGATAATCATTTTTTTTACAGGCGCATACGCGGCTCCCGATACAGATAAATTTCGATATCCCAAACCAATCAAAGCCATTGCCTCCAACGGATTGCTGGCCATTTCACCGCAAACAGAGCAATAAACTTTATATTGACCGGCTTTATCCACAATTGTTTTCATCAATTTTAAAAACGGAGCAGATAAAACATCATATCGAGCAGTCAAACGAGGATTTCCACGATCACACGCATAAATAAACTGGTACAAATCATTGGTGCCGACAGACACAAAATCCACTTCTTGCAAAATTTCATCCAATTGAAATAAAACAGACGGAACTTCTATCATAATCCCGACATTTACTTTTTCAGCCGTCGGACGTCCTCTAAGTTTTTCGCGCTCATATTCTAAGAACAAAGTCTCTTTAGCTTCTTTAAACTCTTCAAGCGTTGAAACCATCGGAAACATTACATTAAGTTCTTTACCGGCCGCCGCTCGCAACATGGCTCTGATTTGCTGCCGCAGAATAGAGCGCCTGTCTAAAGTTATGCGGATAGAACGCCAACCGATTGCCGGATTATCTTCTTTAATTTCCCCCCAATAAGGTAAAAATTTATCGGACCCCACGTCTAAGCTACGAAAAATAATTTTTTTATTTCCCAAAGCCTCAAACAAACGGCGATATTGTTTTCGCTGACTTTCAACGTCCGGCATCTTATCTGCCGACATAAAAGTTATTTCTGTTCGATACAAGCCGATACCATCGCAATGCGTCGGCTTAATATAATCATAATCCAAATCCAAACCATAGTTGAGAGCCAAATTAATTTTAATATCATCCAAGGTCTTGTTCGGCTTAACACTCAAAGTCTCCAAATTTTCAAAAACTTTTTGCAAACCTTCAGACTTTTTTTGATATTCCGCCACCAGAGAATCTGACGGATTTGGATATAAAACGCCTTCATTGCCGTCAACAGCGACTGTTTCGCCAGACTTGACCTCTTTTAAAACACCATATATTTTTGCAATAACCGGAATATTTAAAGCTTTTGCCACAATAACAACATGCATTGTCGGCGAACATTCTTCTATAACCAACGCTTTAATTTTACTGTAATTGTAATCCATTAAATCGGCCGGTCCCATTGTTTGAGCAATAACAACAATGTCTTCATCCCCAGAAATAAATTCTTGTTCTGCCTCACCGCCGATAAACGCCCGCAAACGATCGGAAACATCCCGTAAATCATACAATTTTTCTTTAATATACGGATCACTGGTTGCGGAAAGTTTACTCCACATATCTTCATAAACATGCTCAACCGCCGCTTCTGCGGTGTAGCCCTTGGCTATGTCCGCGCTGATTTTTTTATACCAACCTTTATCCATGGCAAACATTCTGTATGCTTCCATAATATCCGTGGTATTGCCTATATAATTGCCGGCCTGAGCAATTTTTCTATCAATGGATTCAACCATTTTACGGCGACCTTCGGCAAGTTTTGATTGTTCAAGTTCTATATTGTCCGCAAAAATATTAATCAATTCGCGTTGCCGATAATGCAAAACCGCTTTACCAACGCCATATCCTTTGTTCATGCTGACGCCGCGCAACAATTCACGAACAACAATTCCTTTTTCTCGAATAATCTGATTTTTATAATCATCAAAATCTCGAGCTGTCAACAAATCCACCAACGAAAGACTTAAAGTTTCTGCTTCTTCAATTTGGCTGTCATTATAACCTGATTTGCTCTTTTTTATTAAAACAAAGACGCCAATCGTCATATGCAAACGGGTTATCGGAATACTTATCAACGACCGGTTATTTTTTTTATCAACTGAAGTTTTAACAATTTTCGCCGACGCACTTTCTCCAATCGCGCCTTCATCATATCGAATATTGGTTTTGTAATTTTGCGCCTGATACTGCCCGATCAGTTCTAAATAATTTTCGTCAACTGTCGCATACAAAAGCGTTTCATCCACTTTTAGCGAAGAAGAAAGCATTTTTAGAATATTATGAATTTTTTCAGGCATTCCTGTTTTATTTGAAAGTTCTTCATTAATTGCTTTTTGAACAGCTAAAGCCTCGCTGACAATACCCGAAGTATTCATTTTTATCCCTGTGTATTTCTAAATTATAGTTGCAACCATACTTTTACTGTTTATACTATTTTTCATCTTATGTAAACATAAAAAAAGGAGAATAAAATGGCAAATACATATAAACGCGGGCAAAATGACCGTCGCCCTTGGGGCACATGGGAGGTTATTGACTGCGGCGACGGTTTTTGCGTCAAGCACATTATGGTGGAACCTAACGGAATTTTATCATTGCAACTACACCACGGACGCGCCGAACATTGGAATATTGTCCGCGGCGTGGCAATGGTTACGCTTGGAGAAAAAATTATAGAAAAAAAAGCCGGCGAATCCGTGTATATTCCGGTAGAAACCAAGCACAGAATCCAAAATAATTCTGCCGAACCAATGGAATTTATTGAAGTTCAGGTCGGCGAAAACCTTGATGAAAACGATATTGTCCGATTTGAAGACAAATATGGTCGCACAAAATAAACTTTTATGTGCATAAATCAGAATCCCTCTTGAAGTTTTTTAAAGGTTAATGAATCCTTAACAAAAAGTTCGGAGGGATTTTTTATGTTAAACAATTTTGATTATTCAACAATGCAAACCGGTGATATTATTGTTTCAGCCTGTCAGGAATTGTTGGAAGAAAATGAAACGCGTTGTGAGTTGTGGGGCTATATGTTGCGCATTGAAAACAATTCTAACGAACGCATTCGTTTAACCTCTAAAGATGTTTGCATTACCGATGAACTTGGAAACAGCAAGTGTTTGTCCGCCTTGGGCTTTAACGGCGAATTACCTGATTTGGAACCTGGTGAATGTTTTGAATTTGAAGACACCGCTCAACTCAATGGTGCCGCCGCGGTTATTTACGGATATTGCAAAGCCGTCACCACAAAAGGAAAAGAACTCAAAATCAAACTTCCCGTTATCAATTTGAGTTCTTCTAAAAATATTTCAACTTGTTTTTGCTGATTAATATTCCGTAATTGTGTTATTTCCTTTAATGTACATATTCAAATATTTATGAATATTCATTTCCATATGTTCGTCAAACGCGTTAAACAATTTTACCACCATTTCATTCCAATATTTTTCTTTATCTTCAATATTGGTATCTATCGGCATACTTAATTCACGATAGGCCTCTACTGAAGTCTGTGCCGAAGATTTGTTGTCAACAACTCGTAACAACACGCTTAAATTGGCGTGATATTTTAAGCGGTCTTTTTGTAATAATTGTTCCGATTTTTCTTCTTTTTCTGTGACACTGGCGTCTTTAATAATAAATTCTGCCACTCTGTCCGAAGAAAAATCAACCGCGTCTAAACGCTCGTCCGCCCAAGTTTTGGCTGTTTTTTCAATTGAAATAGGAAATAAATGTTCAACATTCGGACGAGTAAATGATGGTGAAAATTCTGATTTAACTTTAATTTTTTTAACAGTGAGTTCAATCGGTTTTTTATTATCAAAGTGCAAATCACTGTATTTTTCCGGTGCCGCTTCGTCATTGTTCATTGTAGAACATGCGCTCATTAGACTGACAAAAGAAATTGCACAAAACATTTTTAAGAAGTTTTTCATATTATTTTACCCC
>OQVS01002267.1_pt1 | contig 12427 bp, 12 predicted proteins | sample 1691601 | NCBI WGS metagenome assembly OQVS01 (sample SAMN03418268, study PRJEB22391) | human gut metagenome | biome: human-gut; feature: organic feature; material: feces | host: Homo sapiens | place: Tanzania | collected 2013-01 | reverse complement strand
ACCCGAGTCATGCAGCAGGCATGTGGTGGATGGTAGAGCCGCTGGCTAAGGCGGCAGTAGCGGTAGGAGCGGATGGATTGATTATCGAGGTGCATAATAATCCTGAGGCAGCACTGTGCGATGGCGCACAATCCTTGAAGCCGAAGAAGTTCGCCAGCCTGATGCAGGACCTCAGGGGAATTGCCCAGATTGTTGGCCGAGAGCTGTAAAGCTGATGCCCCTTTATTCGACGTTGAATCTAATTGTAAGAACTAGGCCGAGAGAGGGTAGTTGCTAGTTTAAGAATATGGTATAATATACATTAATATAATGCTGTAGTATGGTAGGAGTGATTTTAGTGGAATCTGGTTTTAAGAGTGGGAATAGAAGTACACGTTGGCAGGAGCTGAGCTTTGCGATTGTTGGCTTAGGGCTGATTGGCGGCTCGTATGCCAAGGCGCTGCGCAAGCTGGGCGTAAAGCAGATAATCGGCATTGAGCGTGATGCCAAGACCTTGGCCGCAGCGAAGGCGCAGGGACTTGTTGATGTGGCGCTGACGGCAGCAGATGCTAGCCTGCGTCAGGCAAATGTGATTATCTGTGCAATTTATCCCGAAGCGCTCGTGGGCTTTATCGGCGCTAACGTGCAGTTTTTCAATCCCGACGTGCTGCTGACTGACGTAGCAGGCATCAAGAATGATATGATTGCCAGCGGTCAGGCACTCTTGAAGCCGGGCATGGAATTTATCTCCGGCCATCCTATGGCAGGCCGCCAGGGCAGCGGGCTGGGCATGAGTGATGCGCACATCTTCCAGAACGCTAACTATATTATCGTACCGGAGCAGCATAACAGTGCGGAAGCGATTAGCTGGCTGGAAAGTCTGGCGCTGGCGCTGGGCTGCAAGCATACGGTGCGCGTTACGCCGGCAGAGCATGATGCCACGATTGCCTACACCAGCAATCTGCCGCATGTGACGGCGGTGGCGCTGATGGACAGTGCCTCTTTTAATGATAAAACTCGCTACTTTGTGGCCGGAAGCTTTCGCGACGGCACACGTGTGGCGGATATAAATCCGGAGCTTTGGAGTAATCTTTTCCTGGCGAATAAGGAGAAGGTTGCCGATGAGATTGACAGATATATGGAGCAGCTGACGCTATGGCGTGATGCATTGCGCAGCGGCGACGGCGAGCAGCTGAAGGCGCTCATGCGCATGGCGGGCGAGCGTAGAAGGGAGCTTTTCTGATGCAGACGATACATGTAGATTTGGGCGAGCACGCTTATGATATTGAAATTGCCGCAGGTCTTTTGCCGCAGGTTGGTGCCAATGTGGCGAAGCTTTTGCCGAAGGCAAGCAAGGCAGCGATTATCAGCGACACGAATGTGGCGCCGCTGTATGCGGACAAGCTGCAAAAAAGCCTGGAGAGTGCAGGCCTTGCTGTCTGCCAGATTATCATCGAGGCAGGCGAGCAGAGCAAGAATATGCAGGTGCTGAGCGACGTGCTGGAGCAGCTTGCTGCCAGCGGCATGACGCGCAGCGATGTTGTGCTGACGCTGGGCGGCGGTGTTGTCGGTGACCTGGGCGGCTTTGCTGCTGCAAGCTTTATGCGCGGCGTGGCATTCGTGCAGATTCCCACCTCGCTTTTGGCGCAGATTGACAGCAGCGTCGGTGGTAAGGTTGCTGTTGACCTCAAGGCAGGCAAAAATCTCGCAGGCGCGTTCTATCAGCCGAAGGCCGTGTTTATCGACACGGAGCTTTTAGCAACCTTGCCTACACGCTTTCTGCATGACGGTCTTGCTGAAGCTATAAAATATGGCTGCATCAAGGACGCAGAGCTGTTTGAGAAGATTGCTGCCTACGCTGATGATGATGCGCTTTTGGCAGATATTGGCAGCATTGTTGCTGCCTGCTGCGCGATTAAAGCACGCATCGTGGAGCAGGACGAGTTCGATACCGGCCTCAGAATGCTGCTGAACTTTGGCCATACGCTTGGTCATGCTGTGGAGCAGCACTTTGGCTACAGCCACTTTACGCATGGCGAGGGCGTAGCTATTGGCATGTATCAGCTTACGGCGCGTACTGAAGCCATGGGCCTTACGCCGCATGGTACGGCAGAGCGCATCAAGGCGGTGCTGACGAAATATAACCTGCCCTTTGATGCAGGCGTGGAGAAGGAGCTGCTGCTTGATACAATGGCGAAGGACAAGAAAAAGAATGGCAACAGCATCACCCTTATTGTCTTGAAGCAGCTGGGCGAGGGAGCGCTGCAAAAAATTGACTGGCAGAGCGTGCCGGAATATCTGGGGTGAAGTATATGGAAAAAATCAAGATTATACCAACTAAATTACAGGGGACGGTGCAGGTGCCGTCCTCCAAAAGCATGGGGCACAGGGAAATTATTTGTGCCGGACTGGCGGCAGGCACCAGTATTGTAGACAATATCAGTATGTCCAAGGACATTGAAGCGACGATGCGCGTTTTACGGGCGATGAACGTCAGTGTTGACGAAATCCCCAGCATGATTGAAGGGCGTCACGCTTTGCAGATTATGGGAACAGGACATCCGATTGCGTCGGCAGATACTGTTGATTGCGGCGAATCCGGCTCAACCCTGCGCTTTTTTATTCCCTTGGGCGCCAACCTCGGCTGTCCGCTGACCTTTATTGGTCATGGCAAGCTGGTTTCGCGTCCGCTGCAGGCTTATTACGACATTTTGGATAAGCAGTTTGTGCAGTATTTCAACGATAACGGCAAGCTGCCCTTGACGGTCAACGGCTTGCTGATGCCGGGCAAATATGAGCTGCCGGGAGATGTGAGCAGCCAGTTCGTCAGCGGTCTGCTGTTCGCGCTGCCGCTGCTGAAGGGCGATTCGGAGATTATTATTACCTCGCCGCTGGAGTCCTCGTCCTATGTCGATATGACACTGAGCTGCCTGGCAAAATATGGTATCAAGGTGGAGAACGAGGGCGGAGCGCATCGCCGCTATCTTGTACCAGGCAAGCAGCGCTTCAAGGCGCAGGACAGCAAAGTGGAGGGCGACTGGTCGCAGGCTGCCTTTTGGACTGTTGCCGGCAGCCTGGGCGAGAGCGTGACGGCCAGCGGTGTGGATTTTACTTCGCTGCAGGGCGATAAGGCTGTGGTCGAGATTATGCAGCGCATGGGGGCAGTGCTGACGCAGGACGCAGGCAGCGTGACGGTGCAGCACGGCACCACGAAGGCGACTGTTATCGACGCAGCGAACTGCCCGGATATTATTCCTATCCTGACGGTGCTCGCTGCAGTTAGCGAGGGCACGACGCATATTATCAACGCAGGCCGTCTGCGCATCAAGGAATGCGACAGGCTGGCAGCGATGACGAGCGAGCTGAACAAGTTGGGCGCGAAGGTTATAGAAGAGCCGGAGGGACTGCTTATCGAAGGGCAGCCGCAGGGGCTGCGGGGTGGCGCAGAGGTCGATGCGTGGAATGACCACCGTATTGCCATGAGCCTGGCGGTGGCGGCGCAGGCTTGCGCTGAGCCGATTGTTTTGACAGGAGCAGGCAGCGTCAGCAAGTCCTATCCTGACTTCTGGAAGGATTATACGAGCGTAGGCGGTAAGATAGAGGTGATGGCATGAGCGGCATTACGGGCATGAATATAAAAATGGCGATTTATGGTGAATCGCACGGCAGGTCTATCGGCGTTGTGCTCGACGGACTGCCGCCGGGATTATCAATAGATGAAGAGAAAATCGCCGGAGAGATGGCGCGTCGCGCTCCCGGACAAAATGCACTGAGTACGGCGCGTAAGGAGCAGGACGCTGTGAGTATCGAAAGCGGCTTCTTTAACGGCTTTACGACAGGCACGCCGCTGTGCGCACGTATCGCTAACAGCGACCAGCATTCTAAGGATTACAGCATTCTTGCGGATAAGATGCGTCCCGGTCATGCCGATTATGCAGGGCGCGTGCATTATCAGGGATTCAACGATTATCGTGGCGGCGGCCATTTTTCCGGGCGTATTACGGCGCCGCTGGTGTTTGCCGGCGCAGTAGCCAAGCAGGCCTTGGCGCAGCAGGGCATAGTCGTTGGTGCGCATATTTTGCAGATTCAGGATGTGCAGGAGGCACGCTTTAATCCGCTGGGCGTTACGGACGCAGAGCTGCAGCAGCTCGCCAGCAAGAACTTTGCTGTGATGGATGACGCTGTGGGCGAGGTTATGCAGCAGCGTATTTTACAGGCGAAGGCCGAGCTGAACAGCGTTGGCGGCGTGATTGAGGCGATGGCGCTGCATCTGCCTGTGGGCATTGGTGCGCCGTTCTTCGATTCGGTGGAGAGCCGCCTGAGTCAGGCGTTGTTTTCCGTCCCTGCCGTGAAGGGCGTGGAGTTTGGCGACGGCTTCGGCTTTGCGGAGCTGACGGGCGCTGAGGCGAATGATGCTATGCATTACGTGGACGGCAGAGTAGAATGCTTGACGAACCATAACGGCGGGATTACAGGCGGTCTGACGAACGGCATGCCGCTGGTGCTGCGTGTGGCCATCAAGCCTACGCCTTCGATTGCGCGTGAGCAAAAGACTGTCAGTCTCAAGGAGCAGAAGGATACTACATTGACCATCGTTGGCAGACATGACCCCTGCATCGTGCAGCGTGCTGTTCCGGTTATCGAAGCAGTTATCGCCTGGACGCTGTGGGACCTGCTTTTGGAAGCAAAGAAATGGGAGAAATAAGATGCAGGAACTTGATTTAGAGACTATTCGCAAGGACATAGACCGTATGGACCAGCAGCTCGCAGAGGTGCTGGAGAACCGCCTGCAGCTCGTGATGCAGGTGGCAGCCTACAAAAAGGCTAAGGGCCTGCCAGTGAAGGATAAGGCGCGTGAGGCCAAGGTTATTGATAAGGTGGCAGGCTTTCTGGAAAACAAGGATTATTCTGTGGCCGTAAAAAATATTATGCGCGGTATTATCGACCAGGCCTGCGTTTTGGAGGAAACAGCGCTGGCCGAGGGTGCCAATAATTATGAATATCAGGTAGGCTGCTTCGGCCCTGAGGGCTCGTTTACGCATCAGGCGCTGCGCGATTATTTTGAAGGCAAAAAATATCACCGTCATCACTACAACACCTTTGAGGAGGTTATCGCCAGCGTGACGGATGGCAGCATGGATTATGCTGTTCTGCCTATCGAAAATTCTTCTACCGGCGGCATTACCGAGGTATATGACCTGCTGCGCCAATACGATTGCAGCATCGTCGGCGAGCAGTGCGTCAAGATTGAGCAGAACCTTTTGGGCTGCGAGGGCGCGACGCTGCAGACGATTAAGACTGTCTATTCTCATCCGCAGGGACTCAAGCAATGCAAGGAGTTTTTGCGCGACTATCCGGAAATCGAGCAGGTGCCGTACTTCAGCACCTCTAAGAGCGCAGAGGAGGTTGCCGAGAAGCAGGATATTACGCTTGGCGCTATAGCAGGTCGTCAGGCTGCAGAGCTGTACAAGCTGAAAATTATTGCTCCGGCGATTAACAGCAACAGCAATAATTATACGCGCTTTGTCATTATTGCGAAAAAGCCGGAGATTTCTGCTGATGCCAACAAGATTACGCTGCTGGTCGCTGTGAAGCACGAAACCGGCTCACTTTATAAGATGCTGGCCAGCTTCTACCATATGGGCCTGAATATGCTGAATCTGGAATCGCGTCCGATTGTGGGCAAGACCTGGGAATATTTCTTCTATATCGACGTGACAGGCAACCTCAGCGACCCGCTGGTGGCAGACGTTATGGACGAGGTGCGTGAGAAGAGCACCTATTGCAAGATTTTGGGCAATTACCGTGCCTATGAACGAAAGGATTAAAATATGAAGCATTACGGATTATTGGGCGGCAAGCTGGGACACAGCCTGTCACCGCAGATTCATGAGCTGTTCTTTAAATATACCGGTATAGAGGGTGACTATAGCCTGTGGGAAACGCCGCAGGAGGAGCTTCCTGCACGCATGGAGCTTTTGCGCAAGGAGTGCGCAGGCAGCAACGTGACGATTCCGCATAAGCTGCACGTTATGCCGCTGCTCGACAGCATCACGCGTGAGGCGAAGGCTATCGGCGCGGTGAACACGATTAAGTTTGGCGAAAATGGTGCTGAAGGCTATAATACTGATTACTTCGGCTTTGGCAGAATGCTGGAATATAATGATATCGACGTGCGTGCAAAGCGTGTCGCTGTGCTGGGCACCGGCGGTGCGGCACGTGCTGTTGTCAAGTATATGGCGGACAAGCGCGTAGGCAAGCTGTATCTGGTTACGCGTGATGTTGCGCATGTTGATAAGGACTTCCTCAAGCTGGCACCGAAATGCAAATTTATTGATTATGATGGCTTGGCAGCTCTGACCGGTGACGTGATTGTCAACTGCACACCGGTGGGCATGTATCCGAGAGTGAACGCTGCGCCTGTTACGGCAGAGGAAATCAGCAACTTTGATGTGGCTGTGGATTTGATTTATAATCCGTCGCAGACGCTGTTTTTGCAGCAGGCAGCAGAAGCGAAAATGAAAGCCGTCAACGGACTCTTTATGCTCGTGGCGCAGGCAGTAGCGGCGCAGGAAATCTGGCAGGGCGAAAAATATGACAGCGAGCTTATCGTGCGGATTATGCAGGAGCTGGAGAAGAGCATATGAAAAACATCGTGTTGATTGGGATGCCTGGCTGCGGCAAGAGCACCTTCGGCAAACGTCTGGCGAAGCGCCTGCAGCTGCCGTTCTATGATGCCGATGCTGTGCTGGAGGAGCGCGAGCAGCGCACGATAAAGAGCTTTTTTGCGGAGAGCGAGGACGCCTTCCGTGCAGCGGAAGCACGCACGCTGGCGTATTTAGCGGAGCTGGACGGAGCGGTTATTGCGACAGGCGGAGGCGCGGTGAAGCGCGTCGAAAACATGGAGCTGCTGAAGCGCGGCGGCATAGTTGTTTTTATCGACCGCAAGCCGGAGAATATCCTTGGCAGCATCGAGGGAGATGAGCGTCCGCTGCTCGCTGACGACAAACAGAGAATTTTTAATCTGTATGCGGAGCGTATTGACCTTTATCGTCAATATGCAGATTGTATTATAGAAAATAATGGCGATTTTGGCGGCGTGCTGCGCAGGCTGCTGCAGATGGCAGAGAAGCTGGAGGGATGAAGATGCGTAGAATTTTAGTTTTGAATGGCCCGAACATCAATATGCTGGGCATTCGCGAAAAAAATATTTATGGCCGCGAGGATTATGACAGCCTATGTGCTTATATTCAGTCGGCGGCTGACCGTCTGGGCGTGCAGGTGGAGTTGCTGCAAAGCAACTATGAGGGCGATATCGTGACGGCGATTCAGCAGGCCTATGGCAAGTTCGACGGTATTGTTATCAATCCTGCTGCGTTCACGCATTACAGCGTGGCGATTCTTGATGCCTTAAAGGCGGTCAACCTGCCTGCTATCGAGGTGCATATCAGCAATATCCATCAGCGTGAGGAGTTCCGTCATCATTCGGTGACGGTGGCAGGCTGCGTAGGCCAAATCTGCGGCCTTGGCTTTGCCGGCTATGCGCTGGCGCTGGAGGCGCTGAGTGTTTACGAAGCAAAATAACATATAATAATTTCCCTAAACAGTCTGCAGAGCCTTGCTTTCGCAGGCTGTTTTGCTATAATGAAGGTAGGGTAATATTTTGCTGACGGAGCTATTTGACTAGAAAAAATTCGTAATAGTAAGAAAACGTCGGCTTGTAAGCTGGAGGTGACATTATGAATAAACGTGTAGTAATAGTTGGCGGTGTGGCTGCCGGTATGAAAACAGCAGCGCGCTTACGCAGGCTGGATGCAGAAGCAGAGATTATTGTCTTAGAGCGAGGACCGCAGCTGAGCTATGGAGCGTGTGGCTTCCCTTATTTTATCAGCGGAGAGGTTAAGAGCATGAACAGCTTTGACCATACACCGCAGGGCGCTTTGCGTGACAGTTCTTATTTTGCAGCTGTTAAGGGCGTAGATGCCCGCTGTGGCTGTAATGTGCAGAAAATCGACAGAGAGCATAAATGCGTGCATTATGTAGAAAGGGGCGAGCAAAAGCAGCTGGCTTATGACGTGCTGGTTTTGGCAACAGGCAGCACGCCGGTAAAGCTGCCCTTGCCTAATGCAGATGCTGCAGGTATTCACAGCTTCTGGTTCCCTTGGGATGTTGAGGCAGTGGATAAGGAAATTGCTGAAGGCGGCGTGAGGGACGTAGTTATCATTGGCGCAGGCTTTATCGGTCTGGAGTTAGCAGAAGCCTTTGTGCGTCGCGGCCTGCACACCAGCGTGCTGGAGCAGCAGGACAGATTGCTGCCGCAGCTGCTGGATGAGGATATGGGTGCATTGCTGCTGCGAGATACAAAAAATCCGTTGCTGGATATTTATCTGGAGGAAAAGGCGGGAGCCTTTGTTGTAGAAAATGGCAGAGTGGCCGGCGTGCAGACGGATAAACGGTTAATACCGGCGCAGCTTGTTATTGTTGCTGTCGGCGTGCGTCCGAACGTAGAGCTGGCGCGTGAGGCAGGTCTTGCTATAGGGCCCAGCGGCTGTATTGCGGTCAACGAATATTTGCAGACGAGCGACAGCGCTATTTATGCCGGCGGTGACTGCGCAGAAAATACTCATCGTGTCAGCAAAGCCAAGGTGTTTGTGCCTATGGGTTCAACTGCCAACAAGCATGGCCGCGTGATTGCAGACAATATCTGTGGTGCACAGAAAAAATATCCCGGCGTTATGGGAACTGCAGCCTGTCGCTTTTTTGCGCAGGAGGCCGGAGCAACCGGCCTGAATGAGCGCACGGCGCAGCAGGCAGGGCTTGATTTTGCAAGTGTAGTTGTACCGGGCTTTGACCGTTTGGGCTATATGCCGGGCGTGGGGCGTATTGTGCTGAAGCTGCTGGCAGAAAAGGGCAGCGGCCGTGTGCTGGGAGCGCAGGCTGTGGGCGCGAGCGTAGCGAAGCGCATTGATACGCTGGCGGCGGCTATTTCCTTGGGCGCAACGCTGGAGGATTTGTCTGGACTGGACCTCGCCTATGCACCTCCGTTTAATACGCCGATAGAGAACATTGCGACAGCGGCCAATGTTTTGCAAAATAAGCTGGATGGACAGCTGCGCAGTATTAACCCTGTAGATTTTGAGAAGCAGAGAGAGCAGGATGATTATTTATTTGTAGATGTGCGCACACCTGCAGAGGTGGCAGCTAAGCGTATTGCCGGGATACCGTCAAGAGTAAATCTGCCGCTTGATACACTGCGGAATGCTGATATCAGCAAGCTGGATAAAGAGCAGAAGGTAGTAACAGCCTGCCAGATTGATTTGCGTGGCTACGAAGCGGAGGTTATCATGCGCGCACGTGGCTTCAGTAATGTTTATAGTCTGGAGGGCGGCATGAGCGGCTGGCCTTATGCAACTGAAAGTGATAACGATGAAAAGTAAGCATTATTACATTGCTATATAAGGAGGAGAAAAGCATGAGTGAATTCAGCGAAAAAATCGGTATGGCAGCAGGCAACAATTTCAAGAGCGGATATAACTGCTGCGAAGCAATTGTAGAAACCTTCCGCAAGGAGGCAGGCGTAGATATTGATGATAACGCTTTTCGTCTATGCTCCGGCTTTGGCGGTGGCATTGGTCATGCACGCGATTTGTGTGGCGCAATGGCAGGCTGCGTAATGGTTATCAGCACGCTGGCGGGACGCAATCAGCCAAGCGACAAGCCTTTGGCAGAGATTTATCCGCTGACGCTGGAGTTTCATGAGCGCTTTGCTAAAGAGTTTGGCTCCTGCGCTTGTGGTGATTTGATGCCTTACGAGTTCAACACACGTGAGCATTTAAAGAATTGCCTGAAGCTGGTGAATAAGGTTGCGCAGCTTTTAGCAGTTTATCTGGAAGAAAAGGAGCTGCTGAAGCAGTAAAGAGAAGCTAAAAGGGGACTGCTGCATAAGTTGATGCGCTTAATGCAGCAGTCCTTTTATTGTGCTTGCAACGGGAATATCCTCATGAAATTGTAGCGAAGTGTTCAAAATAGGCTCATGAAATAGTGATGTAATACTTAAAATAGGCTCATGAAATTGTAGTTAGATAGCGAAAATAGGCTCGTTTTTTATTGCGGAAAATGTCGCGTACGTTGTATAATAGAAAAAACGTTAGGAGGTAGACGAAGTTGGTATATTTAGAACGAAAAATAGATGCTTATCTTGAGCAATGGAAAAACGATGCAAACCATAAGCCGCTTATTGTCAAAGGGCCACGTCAGGTTGGCAAAACAGAATCTATCAGACGTTTTGCTGAACAAAATTATCAGAGCGTTATTTATATAAATTTTGTTGAAGAGCCAAAGTATAAGATGATTACTGGTGATGGCTATAATACAGATTCTATCATAAAAAATATTTCTTTGCTGGATACGAGCAAAAGCTTTGTGCCGCAGAAGACATTGATTTTTTTTGATGAGCTGCAGGATTTTCCTGAAATTGCTACAGCGTTAAAATTTTTCAAGCTTGATGGCCGTTATGATGTGATTTGCAGCGGTTCAATGCTGGGGATTAATTATAGAAAAATAGAGAGCAACAGTGTCGGCTATAAAACGGATTATGAAATGTATTCGCTGGACTTTGAGGAATTTTTGTGGGCCAAAGGTCATGGGAAATCTGTACGCGACAGCTTTTTGGAGCATATGCAGGCTTTAAAGCCTTTTAGTGAAGTTGAAATGCAGGTTTTTATGCAGCTGTTTACGGAGTACTGCATTTTAGGCGGCATGCCTGCGGTAGTACGCGAATATATAGAACGAGGAACCTTTGAAGGCTCGCTGGAAACGCAAAGACAGCTTTTGGCGGATTATGAAGAGGATATACGTAAATATGCTGAGGGGATGGACCAGACGCGTATTCTGAATGTATTTAAGCATATTCCTGTGCAATTAGCGAAGGATAATAAAAAGTTTCAGATTTCCAAGGTCGCTTCAGGAGCACGCTTTAAGGATTATCGTGGCTGTATAGAATGGCTTTGTGATGCAGGAATCATTAATGCCTGCTATTGCCTTACGTTTCCGGAGTTACCTTTGAAAGGTAATTATGATGAAACGAAGTATAAGCTGTATATGGCAGATACAGGACTGCTGGTTGCTATGCTCGATGATGAAGCACAAGATGATTTGCGTGCGCATAAAAACTTAGGCGTTTATAAGGGTGCTCTGTATGAGAATATTGCAGCCGAGGCTTTGCGCAAGAGCGGCTGCGGCTTATATTATTATAAAAAGGATGATTCGACTCTGGAAGAGGATTTCTTTATGCGCACAGCAGCAAGTCTTGTGCCTGTTGAGGTTAAGGCGACGAATAATATGGCACGCTCTTTAAAGACTTTGATTAGCAGCGAAAAGTATCCCGAGATTAAGTTTGGCATAAAGGTTGTGGGTGGTAATTTAGGCTATAATGATGGCGTTTATACCTTTCCATATTTCTGTACGTTTTTGCTTAAGGATTATTTGAAGGGAAGAGAGTGAGTTTAATTATTCCATAAACAAAAGTAAAAATCATTACTAGTAACTTTGGATGGTTGTTTTTAACGGCAAAAACAGTCTGTAGTAGAAGCAAATAAATTGAAGCTTTTGCCGATGTTGTGTTATACTAGTGTCAGATATGACGAAACGGAGGTGAGCGGATGAAGTATATTTCAGTAGCAGAGGCAGCGCAAAAATGGCATGTTTCGGAGCGCAGTGTGCGTAATTATTGTGCGCAGGGAAAAATTATAGGAGCTGTGCGTGAGGGAAGAACCTGGCGTATTCCTGCTGATGCAGTAAGGCCTGAGCGGATTAAAAGTAAACGTACCCTGTTAGCTATTCTGCGTGAGGAAAAAGCAAGCAAATATTCTGGCGGTATTTATCATAAGACGCAGATTGAGCTGACGTATAACTCTAATCACATGGAAGGCAGTCGCCTGACGCATGAACAGACAAGATATATTTTTGAAACGAACACGATAGGCGTTGAGAATGAGGTTTTGAATGTAGACGATGTTATTGAAACTGCTAATCATTTTCGCTGTGTTGATTTGCTTATAGATAAGGCGAAGGCTGCTTTATCCGAGAAGCTGATTAAGGACTTACATTTTATTTTGAAAACGGGCACCAGCGATGCACGTAAGGAATGGTTTGCTGTGGGTGCTTACAAGAAGCTGCCTAATGAGGTGGGTGGCATGGATACAGCCTTACCGGAAGAGGTTAGCGAAAAAATGCAGGCCTTGCTTACTAAATATAATGCTAAGAAAAACAAAACATTTGAGGATATTCTTGGTTTTCATGTGCAGTTTGAGCGCATTCATCCGTTTCAGGATGGAAATGGTCGCGTGGGCAGGCTCATTATGTTTAAAGAATGCCTGAAGCATAATATCGTTCCGTTTATTATAGAGGATAAGCTGAAGCTGTTTTCAAAATAAAATGTAAGTCCTTA
>OQVS01002266.1_pt1 | contig 12429 bp, 12 predicted proteins | sample 1691601 | NCBI WGS metagenome assembly OQVS01 (sample SAMN03418268, study PRJEB22391) | human gut metagenome | biome: human-gut; feature: organic feature; material: feces | host: Homo sapiens | place: Tanzania | collected 2013-01 | reverse complement strand
CAGGTATTTCGGTTCGCCGTCGTCCATCACGCGCCCGCCGAAAGCGATGATTTTTCCGCGACGGTCGGCGATAGGGAACATCACGCGGTTGCGGAAATAGTCGTAAAAGGAATTCGCCTCGCGTTCCGATTTCATGATCAATCCGGCTTCGACCAGCGTTTCGGTCGAAAATCCCCGCCGTCCCAGTTCGGCTTTCAACGCGTTTCCCGACGGCGCGAACCCCAGACGGAACGTTTTAATCGTTTCCTCGGTCAGTCCGCGGCGCTGCAAATAGTAAAGCCCTTCGCGCCCCGCCGGTTTGCGCAACTGTTCTTCAAAAAATCCGCACGCCGCCTCCAACGCTTCGGACAAGCCCGTTTTTTTGCGTTCGCGTTCGACGTCCCGTTCCGTCGCGCGGGGAATTTCCATACCCGCCTGACGCGCCAGATATTCGACCGATTCGGGAAAGCTCATTCCCATGATCTTCATGGCGAAGTCGAACGCATTGCCGTGCGCGCCGCACCCGAAGCAGTGGTAAAATTCCTTTTCGTCGCTGACGGTGAAGGACGCCGTCTTTTCATGATGAAACGGACAGCACCCCCAATATTCGTTTCCGCGCCGCTTCAGCTTGACGACCTGACCGACAAGACCGACGATCGACGTTCGGGAACGAACCTCTTGGATAAAGGACGGGGGAAATACGGACATTTCGAACCGTTACTTCGCCGCCAGAATAGCTTTGACGACGACCGACGCCTGACCGAAATCCATCTGCCCCGCGAATTTTTCGCGCAAAACCGCCATGACTTTGCCCATATCCTTCAATCCCGCGGCGCCGGTCGATTTGATCACGTCTTCGACACAGGTTTGAATTTCGGATTCGTCCATCTGTTTAGGCATAAAGGACTGGATAATGTCGATTTCCGCCTGTTCGCCGTCCGCCAGTTCCTGACGTCCGCCTTTGACGTACAGGGCGATGCTGTCCTTGCGCTGTTTGACCATGGATTGCAGCAGCTGCAAGATGTCGTCGTTGGAAATCAAACCGTCCTTGCCCGTGCCGCGGGACGCGATGTCGCGATCCTTGACCGCCGCCAGAATCAGGCGGATCGTGGATATTTTGTGGGTGTCTTTTTCGATCATCGCCGTTTTCAGGGCGGATTTCAACTGTTCGCGCAACATTTCAAACTCCTTAAAAGGTAAAAAATTCTTTGTCATAAAACACCGTTTTTCGACTTTTGGCAAGACGATGTTTTTGATAACGCTTGAAGAAAAAAATCAAGCCCTGTATGATACGACGCAGAAAGTGAAACGGCTTTTTCGGGAAAACCGCCGAAAAGGTTGTTTTTTTGTTATTTTTGAAAGGGATTGGCAAATGCAGAAAATGCCCATGACGAAACGCGGCGCCGAACGCCTGCAAAAAGAATTGAACAACCTGAAAAACGCGGAACGCCCCGCGATCATCGCGGCGATCGCCGAAGCGCGCGAACACGGCGATTTGTCCGAAAACGCCGAATATCATGCCGCCCGTGAAAAACAAAGCTTTATCGAAGGACGCATTCAGGAACTGGAATACGCCGTTTCCTGCGCCGAGGTCATCGACACGTCCCTGTTGAAAAACGACACGATCGTTTTCGGCGCGACCGTCGTTTTGATGAACGAGGACACCGAAGAAGAAAAAACATATCAGATCGTCGGTCAGTACGAAGCCGATCTTGATCACGGGCTGATTTCCGTCCTGTCGCCGATGGCGCGCGCGTTGATCGGCAAATCCGAAGGCGACGATATCAAAATCGCGTCCAAATCCTATGAAATTCTGGAAGTGAAATACGTTTAACCGATGAAAGCCGAAAACAAAGAGCTGTTTGCCGGAATTGTCGCTTTTTTGGCGGCGGCGGGCGTCTTTTGCGCCGTCGCGGCGTTCGGAAAGGGCAAGGCGTCCGACACCTACACGCTGTCGGCGCGTTTCAATCAAACCGACGGGCTGATCGCCGGAAACGACGTGCGGCTGGCGGGAATAAAGGTCGGACGCGTCGAATCGTTGCGTTTGGACGATTATTACGGCGTAATCGCGACGCTGTCCCTGCCCGAATCGATCCGTCTGCCCGACGACAGCGGCGCGGCGGTTCAGTCGACAAGCCTGATCGGGGCTAAATACATCGAATTAACCCCCGGCGGTTCCGAAGACATGCTGGAAGACGGTGCTTTCATTGAATTTACGCAGGATTCGCCCGACCTGATGGGACTGCTGGACAAGGTCATCGACATGGCAAAAGCCGATCGCGCCCCCGCCAACAAAGAAAAGAGGTAAAACCATGAAAAAAAGCCCGATTGAAACGGTTTTGGGCGTCATCGTCATCGCCGTCGCGCTGTATTTCGCGCATTTCGCGGCGGACAAAATCGACGCGCGTCCGATGCGCGGCTATGAAATCACCGCTGTCTTTTCGCGTTCGGGCGGACTGGAAAGCGGCAACGACATTCGCATCAGCGGCATCAAGGTCGGATCCGTCGTCGGGCTGGATCTGACGGACGATTACACCGCCAAAGTCACGCTCAGCGTGCGCGAAGACGTCAAACTGCCCGTCGACACGACGGCGGAAATCACGACCGACGGATTGATGGGCGGCACGTTTGTGCGCCTGATTCCCGGAAAATCCGGCGAACACCTGACGGCGGGGGGGACGATTGCGAAAACCAAAGACTTCCGATCGCTGGAAGACGCCGTCGGCGACATCATCTTTTTAGCCACGGGAAAAGAAAATTAAATCCATGAAACTGCTTTTTTTGACTTTCGGGCTGGCAAGCCTGCTTTCCTTTCCCCTGCACGCGGAAGACATTTCCTACGGGCAGGTCGTTTTGCACGGACTGGATAAAATCACCGGACGGCTGAGCACCATGACGGTGAACGTCGGCGAAAAATCGACGTTCGGCGCGTTGGACGTCTATCCGCGCGTCTGCTACGCCCACCCGCCCGAAGAAACGCCCGAAAACGCCGCTTTTCTGGAAGTCGTCGAACGCAAAGAAGAAGGTCAGCTGAAACTGTTTTCGGGCTGGATGTTTTCGTCTTCGCCCGCTTTGTCGGCGATGGAACACCCCGTGTATGACGTTTGGGTCGTGAAATGCGCCGGCGAACCGACGCCGCCGCCCGTTCCGGAACCTTTGGTTTTGGAAAATCCGATCGAATTGAAACCCGTCGCGCCCAAACTGAAAATCATGTGGGACGAAGACAAGCAGACCGTCACGGATCTGCCCGACGCGGCAGATGAAAAACCCGTCGATCCGGAAGATCGGACAAAAGCGGAAGAAACAACCGAACAGACCGAAAACGTCGACGCGACGGAAACGACCGTTATCCGGATTGAACAACCCAATCCGCCTTTGATTGACGGCGGCGACGCGTCCGACGGCGCGCAAATTCCCGCCGAACAGCAGGAATTTAAGCTGATTCCGATTTCGGAATCAGCCGATGACGCGCCGATTGACGCGCCGACCGCGGAAAAAGGAACATCGGACGACGAAATCGACCCCGAATTTTCCGTCCCCGACGATGCGGACGCCGCGGAAGACTGAAAAAGGCGGCGACATGCTTTCATACCAACATATTTATCACGCGGGCAATTTGGCGGACGTTCACAAACACGCGTCCTTGTGCGTCGTTCTGCGTCATTTAACGCAAAAGGACAAGCCGCTGACTTATTTGGAAACGCACGCGGGTCGCGGCATTTACGACCTGTCGGGCGAAGAAGCCGCCAAAACGGGCGAAGCGGCGCGCGGTTTTTTGAAAATGGCGCAATCGGAAAAAGTGCAAAGCCACCCGTATTTCATGTTGGAAAAACGGTTGGAATCCGAAGTCGGCAAAAACCTGTACGCGGGTTCGCCCTTTATCGCCGAAGCGTTGCTGCGCCCGACGGACACGTTGCATTTAATGGAACTGCACCCGCGGGAATATCAGGAATTGCACCGTTTCATGCGCTATCCGAACACGCACCTGCACCACAGGGACGGGTACGAAGGCGGTTTGGCTCTTTGTCCGCCGACGCCCCGCCGCGGCGTCATGGTTGTCGACCCCAGTTTCGAAGTGAAGACGGAATACGAAAAAGCCGCTCGTTTTTTGCTGAAAGTTCATAAAAAATGGGCGGAAGGCACTTTGTTTCTGTGGTATCCCGTTTTAAACGACAATTTGCACGTTCCGATGCTGAACCTTTTGAAATCCGCGGATTTACCGAAATTTTACAACGGCGAAATCCTTTTCAAAAACGTCAAAGAGGGTATGAAAGGCAGCGGAATAGTCATCGTCAACACACCCTACGACAGCGAAACGGAATTGAACGCGATCAAAGATTGGTTTTGAACCGTCCGCGAATTTACGCCCTTTTGCAAAGAATCGCTTTTTTACTATTGTTTCAATTATCGTTTAAAGAGGAACGTTCAACCGATGAAACTTTTTCGTGTTTTTTTATTTTTGACCGTTTTTGCGACTTCCGCATGCGGCACGTTGTTTTGCGGTCGGCAACAAACCATTCTGGTCGACAGCGATCCGGTCGGCGTCGAAATCCTGCTCGACGGAAAGCTGCTGGGAACAACGCCCGCGACTATCCGGCTGAAACGCACAAATTCGCCCGTTTTGCTGATGGCGCGCAAAGAAGGTTATATAGACCAAAGTATAATGTTAAATTCGCAAATCGGCATGGGCGCCGTGCTGGACGGCGTGTTTGCCGTTTTATTGATTACGGGAACGACCGGTTTTTCGACCGATGCGTCAAATGAAACGATTTGGTCGTACGCGCCGAATCAGTTTTTTATCGACATGGTTAAAAAAGGCGAAGAAAGCCTGCCCGAAAACAAACTGAAAATGTTTGTGTCGAAAAATTTTGATTCCCTGTCTTTCGACGCAGCGAACGGCGGCGGTCAATCACTGGACACACTGGTGAAAATGACGGGAATGACGTCGGCGGCTTTGATTCCGATGATTTTAAACTGTGACTATCCGTCCGCTCTGATTCACGCGCTGAACGTAAAATAACGTCCGCTGGAAAAATCCCCCCGTCCGGCAAAGAAACGGGGGGATATTTTTATGGTTGTTTCCGCTATTTCAGGTATTTTTTCAAATACTTGCCCGTATAGCTGCATTCGCATCGCGCGACCTGCTCCGGCGTTCCTTCGACGACGACCGTTCCGCCGTCGTTGCCGCCCTCGGGTCCCATGTCGATAATCCGATCCGCCGTTTTGATGACCTCTAAATTATGTTCGATAACGACGACCGTGTTTCCCTGATCCACCAACCGATGCAGAACGTCCAGCAATTTGGCGATATCCTCGAAATGCAGTCCCGTCGTCGGTTCGTCCAGAATGTAGACCGTGCGCCCCGTCGCCTTTTTGGACAGTTCTTTGGATAATTTGATGCGTTGCGCCTCGCCGCCCGAAAGGGTCGTCGCCGACTGCCCCAGTTTAATGTATCCCAGCCCCACGCGCTGCAACAACGCCAGTTTGTTTTTAATCGACGGAACGGCGTCGAAAAACGCGACCGCCTCGTCCACCGTCATATCCAAAACGTCGGCGATGGATTTGCCCTTGTATTTGACCTCCAACGTTTCTCGATTGTAGCGCGTGCCTTTGCATTCGTCGCATCGGACGTACATATCAGGCAAAAAGTGCATTTCGATGCGCAACACGCCGTCGCCCTGACAGGCTTCGCACCGCCCGCCCTTGACGTTAAAGGAAAAACGTCCCGCCTTGTACCCGCGCAATTTGGCTTCGGGCAATCCGGCAAACCATTCGCGAATCTGCGAAAACACGCCCGTGTAAGTCGCGGGGTTGCTGCGCGGCGTGCGCCCGATCGGCGATTGGTCGATATCGATCACTTTATCGATGTTTTCCAATCCTTCGATGCGATCGTGGTCGCCGACGCTCAGACGCGTGCCGTTCAACGCTTTCGCCAGTCCTTTATACAGCGTTTCGATGACCAGCGAAGACTTGCCGCCGCCCGAAACGCCCGTAACGCAAGTGAACGTCCCCAAAGGGAATTTCACGTCAATGTTTTTCAGGTTGTGCACCCGCGCCCCGACAACCTTTAAAAATTTTCCGTTTCCCGCGCGGCGCGTTTCCGGCACAAGGATTCGCTTTGTCCCCGACAGATAACGTCCCGTCAGACTGTTCAGGTTGTCGGCGACCTCTTGCGGCGTTCCCGCGGCAATCACGCTGCCGCCCAAAGCCCCCGCCCCCGGTCCCATGTCGATCAGCATGTCGGCGGCGCGCATGGCGTCTTCGTCGTGTTCGACGACGATGACGGTGTTGCCCAGATCGCGCAGACGGAACAACGTCGCCAGCAACCGATCGTTATCGCGCTGATGCAAACCGATCGACGGTTCGTCCAGCACATACAAAACGCCCGTCAGTCCCGATCCGATTTGCGACGCCAGACGGATACGCTGGCTTTCCCCGCCCGACAAAGTCCCCGACGGACGTCCCAAAGACAAATACCCCAGTCCGACATTGATTAAAAAATCCAGCCGTTCGTTCGTTTCCCGCAAAATGCGACCGGCGATTTCACGGTTTTGCGGTTTCAGCCGTTCCATCACGCCGCCGAACCATTCGCGCGCTTCGGCGATCGACATGTTCGTCACGTCGGCGATGTCTTTGCCGTCGATTTTGACCGCGAGGGCTTCGGGACGCAAACGTTTGCCGAGGCAGTGTTCGCACACGATGTTGTTTTGGAATTTCTGGATTTCTTCGCGCATATATTCCGAATCGGTTTCCAGAAAGCGGCGGTTCAAATTCGGAATGACGCCTTCAAACGTCGGCGTGCCGTACAGAATCGCCCGTTGCGTTTCTTCGGATAAATCGCACCAGCGTTCGGACAGATTCAGATTGAAACGGCGACCGAGTCCGTACAGGGCTTCGCGGTGCCACGGATAGATTTCGCCGTTCGCCCCCGTCCACGGCGCGATCGCTCCGCCGTCCAGCGTTTTCGTTTTATCGGGAACGACCAGTTCGGGATCGATGTACAACTTCACGCCCAGCCCTTCGCATTCGGGACAGAATCCGTGCGGATTGTTGAACGAAAACAGACGCGGTTCGATTTCGTCGATCGTAAAGCCCGACACGGGACAGGAATAGCGCGACGAAAACATCGTTTCTTCGCCCGTTTCCGCATTTTCCGCGATCGCCAAGCCGTCGGACAGCCCCAATGCCGTTTCAAACGATTCCGCCAATCGGGATTCTATGCCGTCTTTGACGACAAGACGGTCGACGACAACGGCGATATCGTGTTTCAACGTTTTGTTCAAATCGGGAACGTCGTCGATACCGTACACGGTTCCGTCTATTTTCAGCCGCTGAAACCCTTTTTTACGGTATTCGCCGATTTCCTTTTTATATTCGCCCTTGCGCCCGCGCACGACGGGAGAAAGCAACAAAAGCTTCGTCCCCTGCGGCATCGCGGTAACCTTGTCAACCATCTGGGAAACGGTTTGACTTTCAATCGGCAGTCCGGTCGCGGGCGAATACGGCACGCCGACGCGCGCCCACAGCAAACGCATGTAATCGTAAATCTCCGTCACCGTGCCGACGATGGAACGCGGATTGTGCGACGTTGTTTTCTGTTCGATCGAAATCGCGGGGGACAACCCTTCGATCAAATCGACATCGGGCTTTTTCATCAAATCGACGAATTGACGCGCGTACACGGACAGGCTTTCGACATAGCGGCGCTGTCCTTCGGCGTACAGCGTGTCGAACGCCAGCGACGACTTTCCCGATCCCGACAACCCCGTCACGACGACCAGCTTGTTTTTCGGAATGTCCAAATCGACGTTTTTCAGGTTGTGTTCCCGCGCGCCGCGAATCTTGATATAATCCATATCTTGCCCTTTCAGTCGAAAAAACAATTATGATATAAGACTGTTTTGAATAAATTTAAAGAGGAAAGCCTTCAGTCGTCATCGGGCGGTCGAATAGGACGAACAGATTGTCGGCTTGGTTTGTTCGATATAATTTCTGCAACGGTCGAATTCCTGATCCTGCAGCGTTTGAATCGTTTGCGTGACGGCGGGGACGGAACGCACGGCGCGCTGAAACGTCATGTGCGGATACCGGCGGCAGAACTGCGCGACGTTTTCCAGCAAGGTCCATTCGTTGTCATCAGCCTTCATGCCGACCAGACGGTCGCCGTGAATATCCTGCAACGCGGAAACGTAGCCCATCATGATCGCCGCCAGATTTTGCATTTCCTGATTTTCCTCCGCCGTCGCGGGTTCGGTTTGCAAAACGGTTTTGTTGTACACGTCCGTAAAATTCAGACAGGTCGGCAAAGCTTTGACCTCGCGCTGAGCCGAAGCGGGCGACGCGCATAAAAACGGCAAAAAAGCGACCGACAGCAAAATTTTCAAACCGATATTCTTCATAGCGCACCCCCGTTTAATCGAACCGAACGCAGAATACAGCTTTTATCGGCGGAAATCAATCCATGGCGATATTCAGAAAATCTTTATCGTTTTGGCGATAAAATGTTTTAAAGTATGCGCTTCGTCACATGTCGGAACGTATATGTGTGCTAAAAGAATAACGATGAAAGAAGGATTTCGAAACCATGCCTGTTGAAGTCACTTTTTGGGGAGTGCGCGGCAGTATCCCGTGTTGTTCGGCGGAACACACGATTTACGGCGGAAACACTTCCTGCGTAGAGGTCAATCTGGACGGGCGAACGGTCGTTTTCGACGCGGGTTCCGGGATTCGGTCGCTGGGTATGGATCTGGCGCGGCGCGGCGTCAGCGACGTGACGTTGTTGGTTTCGCACACGCACTGGGATCACATCTGCGGCTTTCCTTTTTTCTATCCGGCGTTTCAAAAAACGTCGAATCTGAATATTTATGCCGCTCGACTGCCGGACGGACAAACGGCTGAGCAAGTCTTCGGGGTGTTAATGTCGGAACCGTTTTTTCCTTTACCAATGCACATGATCCCTTCGGTTCTGCATTTTCACGATTTCAAAGCCTGCGACTCATTCGATTTGTTCGACGGCAGGGCGGCGCTTCAGACGTGCAATTTGGTACACCCCAACGGGTCTATCGGATATCGCCTGAACTTTCAAGGAAAATCGATATCGTACATCTCGGATTACGAACATTGCGCCGCCGACGGCATTGACGGGTTGGTCGATTTCGTCGCCGGCAGCGACCTGATGATTTTTGACGCCATGTACACGCCGGAGGAATACGAAGTATTCAAAGGCTGGGGGCATTCAACTTGGGAACAGGCGGTCAACCTGACCCGATCGGCAAACATCAAACGCACGGCTTTGTTTCATCATTCACCGTCGCATACGGATGCGCAAATGCGCCTGATCGAACGGGACGCCCGCGCCGCCGATCCTCGCGTTTTCGCCGCGCGGGAAATGCAAACCGTTCGCCTTTGACGGGTTTTAAAACAAATTCATCGCGTCGTGCGACGCGTAATACCAAATCAATTTGTAAAAGAACAGAACGCCTTTCAATCCGCGCTCGACGAACGCGAGCACCGTCCCGAACGTCAACAGGTTCGCCCCCGGCAGAAAACACACCGCGAAGATAAAGCCGACCTTTTTCAAATCCGTTTGTTTCGGGTGGAACTGTTCCGCGAACGAAAATAAATTATAACTGAGCGCGGCACCCAACGCGATATACGTCCAATCGGGCGTGTATTCGGCTATGCGCGAAACCAGCGTCGCGAAAAACATCATCAGGAACGCCGTCAGCGGAAAGAAATACGGCGCGATGATGATCAGCCAGTTGCCTTTGCCCGCGAACGTCATCGATCCGCCGCCTTCGTCTTTGACGTCCATACCGGTGACGCGGTGCAACGTCGCCATCGCGAACAGAATGTGCGTTATTTCGTGTTCCATCGTTTCCGCCGCCCCCCGACGCATGATGAAGACGGCGCGCGCCACCGCGAACCCCAACACGCCTATTCCGAAATAGATCAGATTGTGCGCGTGCAGCTGGTTCCGGATCACATAATACCTGTTAAACGCTTGAACGGCGGCGGGCGCGACCAACAGCATGGACAAGGCGGCGGGCCATTTCAGCAGATTGATGAACAGGTCGATAAAGTTTCGGAAACGGACGATTTCCCGACTGATAAGAAACATTTCGCTTCCATTCCCTTTTCAAAAACAAAGGCGGGAGCTTTTGCAAGCCCCGCCTTTCGGATTTTACGACAGTTCGGGAACGGGCGGCAACTTTGCCAACATGGCGGGAGTCACCAAAACGACGCCCTTTTCCGTCACATAGAAATATTTGGAATCTTCTTCCGGATTTTCACCGATGACCAATCCGCGCGGAATGACGCACCCCTGCGCCAAGATCGCTTTTTTCACACGGGCGTGGCGGTTGATAACGCAGTTCGGCAGAACGACCGAATCCTCGACCAGCGAAAACGAATGGACGCGCACCGCCGAAAACAGCAACGAATGACGCACCGTGCCGCCCGAAATGATGCAGCCCGCGGAAACCAGCGATTTAACCGCCACCCCTGTTCTCAGATCGCTTTCAAACACGAATTTTGCGGCGGGGTGCTGTTCCTGAAACGTCCAGATCGGCCAGCGCGAATCGTACAAATCCAGATCGGGAACGACGTTCGTCAAATCCAGATTGGCTTCCCAATACGCGTCCAGCGTTCCGACATCGCGCCAATAGGCTTCATCGGTTTTGTTAAACACGCAACTGTCCTGATAGCGGTGGGCGACCATTTTGACGTTTCCGACCAGCGACGGCAGAATGTCTTTGCCGAAATCGTGGGACGAATTTTTATCCAGCGCGTCCTTTTCCAACAGATCAATCAGGAAATCGGCGTCAAAGATGTAAATGCCCATGCTGGCAAAGGAACGGTCGGGTTTTCCCGGAATGGCGGGCGGATTTTTCGGTTTTTCGACGAATCGAATGATGTTTCCCGCAGCGTCGGCGTCCAGAATGCCGAACTCGTGCGCTTTTTCCAACGGGACTTCGATACAGGAAACAGTGGCTTTCGCACCCGCCTCAATATGCTGTTTCAGCATTTTCGAATAATCCTGTTTATAAATATGGTCGCCCGCCAAAATCAGAATGTACTTCGGCGCGTGGGCGCGGATTGTTTCCAGATTTTGATAGACGGCGTCGGCGGTTCCCTGATACCACACTTCGTCGGACGTTTGCTGCTGGGCGGGCCAGATTTCGACAAATTCGTTCAGTTCGGGCTGCAAAAAGCTCCACCCCTGCTGCAAATGTTTAATCAGGCTGTGCGCCTTGTACTGCGTCAGGACGCAAATGCGGCGCATGCCGGAATTGATGCAGTTCGACAGAGGGAAATCGATAATGCGGAACTTGCCGCCGAAAGGAACGGCGGGCTTAGCCTGTATTTCCGTCAGATTTTTCAGCCGCGACCCCTTGCCGCCCGCCAAAACCAAAGCAAGAGTGTCTTTTCTTGCCGCGATCAAATTCACTTCGTCCATGCCGAACTCCTAAAACAACTTTCCGCCCGCGGGCGAATCAATAAAACAACTGTCGGGAACGCTTTGATTGCAAAGCCCCGTTTGTTTCCAGTTTAGCTTTTTGTTTTCAAAAAGCAAAGGGGAAAAAAACGCCTGTCAGAACAAATAACGCACTTTCAACGTGCCGTCGATGGCTTCCAGCTCTTGCTGCAAATCATGCGCGCTTTCCAGATGACCGTCGACATCAACGACGACATAGGCGTATTCGCCGTCCGTGCGCAAATACTGCCCGCTGACGTTCAGACCGTGTTTCGACAGCACGCCGTTAATCGCGCTTAAAACGCCGGGGACGTTTTTGTGAATGTGCATAAAACGGGTGGTTTTGCCGCTTTCCTGAACGGGCAGGGAAACTTCGACGCAGTTGACCGCGCCCGAAGTCGACCCGTTGTCGGAATATTTCACCAAGCGTTCCGACACTTCCAGTCCGATATTGGCTTGCGCCTCCAACGTGGATCCGCCGACGTGCGGCGTCAAAATCACATTATCCATGTCGCGCAGAGGGGAAACGAATTCTTCGGATTTGTCGGCGGGTTCCTTGGGGAACACGTCCAGTGCCGCGCCCGCGATTTGCCCTTCGTCAAGCGCGTGTTCCAGCGCGTCGATATCGACAACGCTGCCACGCGCCGCGTTGATAAAGAACGCGCCTTTTTTCATCGCAAAAAATTCCGCGTTCGAAAACATGTTGTTCGTCTGCGGCGTTTGCGGAACATGCAGACTGACGACATCGGAAACGCTGAGCAGTTCGGACAGCGACGAACACGCCTGCGCGTTGCCCAGAGCCAGCTTGTCGACAATGTCGTAATAGCGGACTTTCATGCCCATCGCCTCCGCCAAAACGGAAACCTGCGTGCCGATGTGACCGTATCCGACGATCCCCAGAACCTTGCCGCGGACTTCGGTCGCCCCTTTGGCGTTTTTCGTGGATCTGGACGCCGCGAAAGCACACGGGATCC
>OQVS01002265.1_pt1 | contig 12432 bp, 15 predicted proteins | sample 1691601 | NCBI WGS metagenome assembly OQVS01 (sample SAMN03418268, study PRJEB22391) | human gut metagenome | biome: human-gut; feature: organic feature; material: feces | host: Homo sapiens | place: Tanzania | collected 2013-01 | reverse complement strand
GTGTCAGCAGAAGGACGATCGAGCGCGACATTCTTGCCGGAAGCCTATTGATCTGTGTCAATTTCGATCCCATAACAGATTTTACTGTCGTGTCGGTACCCCTAACGGTTCTGACCGAGTCCGGTGCTCATGGCGCAACAGCAGTCTTATTTGTTTTCATTGTGGTTGCTGATGTACGTTGTACCAGCTCTACCATGACCTTTGCGTCCTGATCAACGACCACACGCAAAGGACTTCCGCATTTCGGACAATTTAGCTCCATACCATCACAGCGCTTCGATCTGCCGATCGGCTTGCTACACTTTGGACAGCAGGCATACAAAAGCGTGTCTAATTCGCCCATCCGACTTCCTCCTTGCTTCCTGTGGTACGCGCGGGCATTTATACGGCCTCCGGGGCAACGTACTGCGCGAGCTGTCCCATTTTAATAAGAGGGATCCGCACAGTGTGCTTACGGGCGTATTCGCCATCCATAACCATGGTGTGGCAATGCTCACATTCCATCCATCCGCCTGTTTCATCTAAAAACAAGCCTTTATTCAAAGTGCCACAAATCGGGCACATAACGTCGTATTGTTCCATCTCAGTTCCTCCGTTCAACCTAAATCTGTGATTTCGATTGAGTAGATATCCTCGAAATATATCTGCTCGCCATCCAGTTTGAGCCAACGGAACGTACAGCTCACGTCCGTTATCCTGCCACGTTTGGTGACATCGTGAAAGGCGCAGTAGCAGTCAATTTCAACTTTCATACCGCGCCGAAGCTTCAGGAAAATCCGTGAGTTGTGTTCTGCCTGCTCTTCGGAAATATCATGGCGGTCTACTCGCAGGTGTCGTTCTTCACGATCCCGCAACGCCTCCTGTAAGCCCTTCATTGCATCAAACGGGCTGAATATTTTAGCTCTTTCTGCTCTTGTCATCATATCCTGCTCGATGCCCTCCTATAAAACCGTTCCGTTCACGCTGCGTCCCCTCCGGCATATAGTTGATGCCGCGGAGAACGGCATTTTTGCCATATCGCTGCCGAATATCCAAAACGGTCTGCTGAACAGTTCGCTCCCGCTCGACGGCATCAAAGTTCGTGAACAAGTTGTAGCCCTCACAACCTTCATCGCACACATCCTCAAATGTAATGCCGAGCCGTCTGATTTTGGTACAGCGATCTGTGGTTTTGTCGTATACCCGCAGTGCCGCCTCCACGAGGAAGGAGGCGAGGGCGGTTGTCACATCCAGCTTTGCCATACCCTTGGTGGGCGCAAGCTCATCATGAGTATAGCCGACAAAGATACCGACCTTACTGGTGATAACTTTCCGCCGCATAAGCTCGGCGGCTCCATTGAGCGCCATCTCATGCATGACTGTCCGGGCTTCCTGAAAGGTGTAATCCCGAGGCAGAATCTGCGAGAACGATACGGATTTTGATTTGCTCTTGTATGCTTTGATGTCAGAAATCAGGCACGGCTCACGTCCCCACGCATGGTCAATAAGCAGTTCTGCATTCTTGCCGAATACTTTGTACATGAGTCCTGTGTCCATCTGGGTTACGCCGCGCATATCGAAAACGCCATAGCGTTCCAGCCGTCGTGCTGTTCCGCCTGCGACCATCCAAAAATCTGTGATCGGGCGGTGAGCCCATAATGTCTGCCGGTATTTCTCTTCGTCCAGCACCCCGACGTGATCTTTGGCGTGTTTTGCTGTAATGTCCAGCGCAATCTTGGCGAGGTAAAGGTTCGTCCCGATACCCGCTGTTGCGGGAATATGAAAGCGATCTGCGATTTCATTCATCAGATGCTTAGCGAACGTCACTGCGTCCATGTGATTTGGTGCCAGATAATCGGTCACGTCGAGGAACGATTCGTCGATCGAGTACACGTGAATATCCCGTGGGTCAAAGTAATCCAAATACAGCGAGTAGATATCCGCTGCGTATTCAATGTACAAAGCCATGCGGGGTGGGGCGACCTCGTACTTGACATTGCTTGGGATCTCCGACAGCCTACAACGGTTTCTTATACCTTGTGCCTTCATCGCTGGAGTGATTGCAAGACACAAGGCGTTTTTCCCGCGTGTGAGATCTGCGACGACGAGATTTGTCTCGAAGGGATTATACCCACGCTCGGCACATTCGACCGATGCGTAAAAGCTCTTCATGTCTATGCAGAAGTAAGTTCGTGTTTTTGCCATGGTGGGTACGCTCCGTTTTGTCATTTGAGGTGCGGTGGAGTAGTCATAGCGCTCGCACCGCCTCAATGCTGGGGCCGCCGTCCTTTTCGATAAGGTCGGCAAATGCCTGCAGCCTCTCTTTCGAATACATGATCGTGCAGTTGATGTGCATCACCATGTCGCCGGATTCTTTTTCGACGACATGGATGTGTGCGTTGTATGCCTGCCCGACAAAGAAGTGCGCTGTTTCTACGATTTCTCCCTTGTCAGGCAGGTTTTCCGGATCAACGTCCAGATACATTTCTTCTACATCAACGTGCCCTAATACACGTTCCATCTGCCATCCCTCCCTTTACTCCAGATCCTTGAGCACTTTAACCGCAACGCCTTGAATCTCACAGTTATCAACGTAGATGTCGTCCATACGAGAATTCTCCGGGTGTAGACGGATGCGATGCTTTTTGGGTTCTGGATAAAATCTTTTGAGTGTCGCTTCATCCTCCATGAGGGCAACGACAATCTGACCTTCGTCTGCGTAGTTTTGCTGCCGAATCAGAACGAGATCGCCGTTATCGATACCTGCTTCGATCATCGAGTCGCCATAGGCGCGGAGAATGAAGAAGTTGCCTTTGCCGAATAATGCGACAGGAAGGCGGACGTATTCCTCGATGTTTTCCTCTGCAAATTTCGGAATGCCGCAGGCAATGGTGCCGAGAACGGGGACTCGGATTGCTGCTGCCTTTGTTTTCGTAGAGGTCATCGTGCGGTAACCGGAGTAGTCAAGAATGCCATCTTCACACAGTTGGGCGATGTAGCGCTGCACCGTAGCCTTTGACGATCCGACTCCGTCTGCGACTTCCTGCATAGTGGGCGAGATACCGTTGCTGTCCGTGTAGTCACTCACGAACTTCTCGATAGCCGCCATCAGGGTCTTATCTTTGCTTCTCATGCGAAATTCCTCCTAAATGAAACCTGTGTCTCATTTACAACTAAATTATACTCACGACGGCAGAATGCGTCAAGGGGTTTGAGACAAAATTCCCGGTTTGCAGCTTTGAAGTAATGATTTCGTTACGCCGCTGGCAATGATAGGCAAACGCCATGCAGTGCAAACCACATGGCGCTGCCTTATGGAATTGGAGCTCTAAGGATTATTTGGCGTTGACCTTAGAAGCGGCCTCTGCTGCAGCTGCAGCCTGCTTTTTGGCCGTCCACCCACCCTTGGGCACTGGGGCATACGCCTGCTCCAACGAGTAGATAATAACTTTTTCTTCACCGAAGATAGCGCCGGGGACATTCCAGCTTTCTTCGGGTGCCCACTGCATGATCCTCCGCACCGCATTGGCTGCCGGGGCACAGGTGATCTTGATGGGGTATCGCTGCTCACCAGCGGGCTTGGAGAACTTGATTGCCTGCGGCGCATCTGCCTTGCAGGCCTTGATGGCGAACTGCTTGCCTTTCTCTTCGACGAAGAGCTGGATGTATTCCGGGTATCCCAGATCCACAAAGGTGGCTGCATTGAACTTGATCTGGTTGCCGTTCATAAAGGTGGCAACGGAGTCGGTGCGAGAGGTGATGAGCTCTACGAGCTTGAATTTTTCGAGTACGGACATATTAGTTTTCTCCTTTGACTTTAATAATTTCGATGTGATCTGCCATAGCTGGCGTTGCGGCTTCTGCCGCAGGTGTGGTCGAGTAAAAAATACGCGCGATGTCGTCTTCATCCCAATCGAGGTCGATCTGAGTGAAACCGGTAAGACAACCTTTCAGGACGATTCTTGGCTTCGTCCTGCGGCCGCGTCTTTTGCGATAGTATTTCTCGTCGATCATCTGCTGCACCCGATCCCAATCTGATCTCAGAATAATGGGATCATGGTGCCCTTCAATGAAGTACTGCGTCTTCTGCCCTGTGTTCTTGATGGCTTTGTGGCTGAACACATCCACGGTCATTGTCTTCTGGCACAGGACATTGCCACAGTATTTTTCATTCCGAAGTATTCCGAGCACGCCGCCACTGCTCCATACCGTCTGGTTAGTAGCAGTCGGAACACCACTCCGGGTTAAAATCTCGGCGATCTGAGGGGATGAGTAGCCGTTGAGGTACATATCATAAATGATGCGTACCAGTTCGGCTTCTGCTTCGACGATCTGCCACTTTCCGTCTTCGCCCATCTCATAGCCGAGAAGTGACCACGCCGGATAAATACCCGTGCCACGTTTCCATCGTCGGATGTACGACCATTTAAGACTTTCAGATTTGGACTCCGATTCACCCTGCGCGAACAGGCTGATCAATCCCAGATATGTCTCGGACGTAGTGTCCAGCGTGTTGATCCTCTCGGTTTCAAAGTATACGGCAACCGGATGCTCCAGCTGCTTCAGCATGCGGATCGTCGAAATGCAGTCCAGAACATTACGCGCAAAGCGGGTGACCGCCTTCGTGATGATCAGGTCGATCTTACCCGCTTTGCAATCCTCGATCATTCGATTGAACTCATCCCTGTGTTTTAGGGATGTGCCGGAAATGCCGCGATCTGCATATATACCTGCAAACTGCCACTCATCGTTCCCTCGGATGTAATCTGTGTAATTCTGTACCTGCAGCTCATAAGAGAGCGCCTGCGTGTCCATGTCTGTGCTGACGCGGCAATACGCGCACACGCGAAGCTTCGGCTTTTCATATCCCTCTCGATCTGTGATAGCAGGGATTACCTGCACATCAACATGCTCTGTCAGTGACTGCCGAATTTTCTCGTTTCGCGTCTGCTTTCGCGTAGCAGGGCGCTCTTGTATAGCTCTGTCGATTTTAATCTTCTTCAAGAATGCATCACCTCCTTCTGCGCCACAAATTTGATCGATTGCCGACATCGACCCTGACGCATGCGGAGGCGGCGCTACTCTATTATAGCGCTGTATATCAACATGTGGTGTGGTTTTACCACCATATCTTGCGCTACAAGGGCAAAAAAAGAAGGGCGATCGCTCGCCCTACCTTTATTTCTCGTATGTTTTGATTATTTGCCAAAGTGCGGTTTTCTGTTCCGGTGTCAGTACTGTCCATTTATCAAAGAGTTCCCGCAGCTCCGGCGTAATCTCAATCATTTCGCCCTCTGCAAAAAACTGTGCCATGGTAATGCCGAACGCCTTGCACAATGCTTCCAATGTGACCATGCTCGGAGTGTTGCCACGGCGGTAGATGTTGGATACTGTGTTCGGCGATAAGCCTGCCTCTTTGGCGATTTTGTAATCTGACCAACCGTGTTGCTCCTGCAATTCGATCAGCCTTTGACGGATGTCCACAAAACCACCTCACTTCCAGTATATATTCTATCACCACGTTTGGTGATGCCGTTAGAGCAAATGGGTGGAAGTAGTATCGCAAGTTATGGTGATATTTATACTTGAAACTTGCGCGTTCAAGCTGTAAACTATATTTGGGAAATGTGGTGATCCTTATGCCAAACGAGTCTGAACTCAGAATGCGCCGGGTATGCTTTACCGGCCACCGCCCTGAAAAACTGAATAAAAGCGAGGCAGAAATCGTAGCCTCGCTTGAGCGGGAAATCTGCGCTGCTATCGCAGACGGTTTCCAGACTTTTATCTCCGGTATGGCCAGAGGTGTTGACATCTTGGCCGCGGAGGTCGTCCTTCGTCTACGGGACAATGGCTCTCCGATTCATCTGATTGCTGCAAGCCCCTATCAGGGCTTTGAACGTGCATGGTCTCCGGCGTGGCAACATCGCTATGCTTCGGCTCTGGCCGGTGCCGATATCGTCCGTTTCATTTCTCCGCAGTATGATCGTGGCTGCTTCCAACGCCGCAATGAATGGATGGTCGACCACGCTGGCCGTGTGATCGCTGTGTTCAACGGCGAGAAGGGCGGTACGAAAAACACAATCGATTATGCCGATCGGCAGAATGTCCCCGTAATCTATATTCCTTAAAACCTGCACTTACAGAAACACCTCGCAGCCGTTATGACTGCGAGGTGTTTCTCCTATTTGGCAAAATCAATAACCTCTTATTGCGCGGACTATAGAGCTTGTATTCCATCCGACTGTTTCGTTCGCGGCATTTTTTACAACTGCTGAAGTACGCGACGCTCCCCAAGGTTCCACGGCAATTATCTTTTTGTTCATGCTCTGTGCTAACTCAATCTCAATGTTAATCCATTTGCTGTATGTGGAATACACGCCTGCAAGGATAATTACGCAGCTGGCCGGTTGCATCTGCCTACGAATTGCCTCTTTCAGCTGGTACTGATATGGAGCATTATGTATAGGGTCATCCTTTGGAACAGAATAGTTCCGATAATCGAAGTTTGGTGCTGCATTCAGCAATGACACTAGCCGATCATACTGGTCGGAGTATGCCCACGAGTGACTGATAAATAAATTGTACATATAAACCTCCTATTTTGTGCAAATCAAAATCACGAATACGACTGCATATCCCAAGGCAAAAGCAATTGGCAGAATTCGCTCCAACTTTGTGCCCTCAAGGTAGCGCTTCGTTTTTTTCAAAATATCCCATTCATCCTTAAATGGGGTCACACCTAATCGCTCTTCCAAATCGTAAATCACCCGGAACTTGGCAGCATTGAGCCGTTTGAAATTGTTGATATAGAGTAGCCACACGACACAAATTACCAGTCCTGCTACGCAGAGAAAGACCGTCTTAACATCCCACATCCAAGAAACAGCCGCAATAACGGCGATATTGAGCGTAACAAAGAGATTATTCATCGTATCTCTTCGTTGGCTTACTCCATTGGCCATTTCAACGCAGGTTTGCCATATTGCTAATACGTCCTGATCTTTATCCTCTTGTTCCATCTGTAATCTCCTATGCTGTTTACATTGGGCTGCATTACGCAGCAATGACGACCGCGTTTTCCTTCACTTTGTTGATCGCGTCCAATAACGCTGCACGTGTACGGGCATCAAAGAGCTTTACAAAGCTGATCGGCTTGTCAAAGGGCGGATTCTGCAGCTCGGTAACATTCTCCATATACCCATTCTGCTCGATGTGGTTAATGATCTTATGCACAAAAGCGATCTGCTTCTGGTTCAGCGACTGGTCGTTTATGAACTGCGAAAAAGCCTGCATTGCTGCTTCGTGATCTAGCTTGGCGATTTTACGGATCAGCAAGCCGAATGGCGTATCACCATATTCTCTCTCGTAGTCTTCCTTGCTGCCCAATTCACTCGTCAGCACGTGCTCCAGCTCGCTGTAATCCGCAGCAGAGAGGGGGATGTTGTGCGTCAGCTTATAGATGGCGAGCGCATTTCCGTTTTCATTGACGTAGCGATTGACCTTGGCACGATAGTCTTCGAAATCATACCCCGGCTCCATCGGGTCGCCCTCTTTCTGATCTATAATCGGGTCAGATAGCCGAGTAATAATCGGTTTTCGAGGGTCAACGTCATTCAGAAACTTTATCAGCCCACGGAGCTCCTTCCGCACCCGCTCATACAGCAGAACGTCGTTTGCATCCCAGAAAGCGTCGGTGTTGATCTCCTTGATGATCGGCAGTTTCGCTTTTACCTGCGGGATGCTGACCTTGCGCTCCAGCAGCGTCCCAATATCGCGGAGCTGTTTCTGTGCATTCTTAAGCGAAGGCATCTGCTCTATCTGGGCTATCATCAGACCGTACATGAAGTTATCGAAGCGCTTTGCAAACTCGTCGTTGTCTTCCATCTGAACGATTGGCGCAATCTGCTGCATCAGTTCGCCCTTGTCGCCTTCACTAATGTAGTTGAAAGCTCCCGGCTTCTTAAACTTTTCAACGCTTTGTATGTGCAGCCTCACGGCGATGAGATCGGTGTTCAGTGCCAATACCTGAGAGTAGCATGTCTCTACAAGCTCGGATCTCCAGCTCTGATAGTCGTCTCCGGCAAATGCACTTTCCTGAAGCGCCACCGCAATGCGGATCTGCTTCCCGAATATGTTCTCCGACAGCGTCTTCGTCTCGCGGGACTCAAAGCCCTCTTTGTGAGCGCGGAAGTATTCAAAGTTTCCGCAATAGTCAAAGATGAGGAACCGTCTCTTTGCCGTGTATTCGCCGTCGATCTGATCGATGCAGGTGAGCTCTTTGCTCAGACGGGTACCACGTCCGATCATCTGCCAGAATTTCGTCTTTGACCGCACCTTTTTAAAGAATACGAGGTTGACGCACTCCGGCACATCGATGCCGGTATCCATCATATCCACGGAAACTGCTATGACCGGATCTTTCTCTGGAATTTTGAAATCGTCAATGATCGTCTGTGCGTATGTATCGTCGCAGATAACACGCTGTGCAAATGTGCCACGGTATTTGGGGTACAGCTTATTAAACCGCTCCAGAATGAACTCCGCGTGGCGCTTGTTCTGGGCGAAAATGATGGTTTTACCCAGTCTGTCACCGCCAGCAACACGGATGCCGCGCTCCATCAAATCCTGAAGCACCGTGTCAACGGTTGTCTCGTTGAAAACGAATTTGTTCAGCTGTGCCGACGGAATGAAGTCGGGCATCAGACCGTCCTCAATAAAGTCCTCTTCATACCGTTCCTTGTCCTCATCGGAAAGGTCGTCGTATGTGATACCTTCCTCTAAGAACTTTGTCTTTACCTCGTAGTTATAGTATGGCACGAGCACATGATCCTGATAGACTGCAGTCTCGTAGTCGTATGCATACGTCGGTACGCCGTGCTCCATTTCGAAGAAATCGTAGGTATTACGATCAACGTCCGTTTTGGGGGTTGCGGTCAGTCCGACCATGATCGCATCGAAGTATTCGAAAATCGCACGGTATTTTTTGAATATGCTGCGGTGGCTCTCGTCGATGATGATGAGGTCAAAGTGGGCGGGGGTAAACATACGCTGCCCATCTTTCGTCTTCATATCGTCTATGGCGTTCAGCATTGTCGGGTATGTCGAGAATACGATCCGTGCGCTCCGGTCGTCCTTGTTAGAGCACAGATTGCACAGAGACATATCCGGCAGATAGTTCTTGAAATCGTCCTTTGCCTGTTTCACTAGCGCCGTGCGATCAGCCAAGAACAGAATATTGGTGACGTATTTGCCGCGACTGAGCACATCGGTGAGGCTGGACGCAGTTCTGGTTTTACCCGTTCCTGTTGCCATGACCAGCAGGTGCTTTCTAAACCCTTGCCCAATCTGCTCACATACAGCGCGGATGGCTTCCTTTTGGTAGTAGCGATCTGTGATTCTGTCATCGATCGGAATGGTCATCAGATCCTTCCGCTCGGTACGACGGTTCATCAACTTCTGCAGATCGTCTTTGCTGAATATGCCGCTGACTTTACGCTGCGGGCTGCTCTGATCGTCCCAAAAGTAGGTTTCGAAACCATTGGTCGTGAACATCATGGGGCGACGTCCGAATTTTCTCTCCAGACAGTCAGCATACAGCACGGCTTGCTTGCGGCCTATGTTCGGGTCTTTGCTGGATCTTTTGGCCTCCACCACTGCGAGGGGTAGGCCGTCTTTCCCGAACAACACATAGTCCACATATCCCATCTGCCCTAGCACACCTGCCATGCCTTCGACAGGATACTCTTCCTGAACGTCAGCATCTGCTCCGGAAAACTTCCAGCCCATCTGCTTCATGTCCACATCGATATAAATTTTACGGGTCTTAAACTCGGAAAGGTCTGCTGCGACAAAGGTGCGCTCCTGCTGGTGCTGCTCCTTTGCTGCAGTGATCTGCTCGGACATCTGCTCGATCTTTTTACGCAAAGCCTCAATCTCCGCGTCCTTCTCACCGAGCAGACTCTCTTGCTCTTTTATTTTCTTGGTGTCAACGACGACCTTTTCGGTCGGAATCAATGCCTCATCGAACTGCCGCTCTTCATAGTCGGCACCATAGCAATAATCCACCCACTGGATAAACTCAAAGAGTCCTTGCAGGGAAGCGAGGGCGTCACTGGCCTGCACGCTTCGCTCTGTGTGAACAGCCAGATTGCCCAACTTAATGATAAATGGCAGTTTGCCCCATGTGTTGTAGTCCACCGCAAAACGGAAGGTCGGCTCATGAATGAGCGCCTGCAGATTATCCTTGTAGGGCATCTGCATCGTTTTATCAGCCGAATACACCCATTTGACGGCTAATTCCAGAGCTTTTCTGCTGCCGACGGCGCACATGGCAGGCGCGGAAACATACACCTTTTCCGCCTCGATCGCAGCCGAGGCAAATAGTGCGTACTCCTTTTTATCTTTTAGGAATCCGAAGTTCGACATGTCATCCACTCCTGTCTGTATGTATTCGCTGCCGCTTGGCAGTATCTAAAGCTCAAAGAGCTGTAATATTTTGATTTGTCGGTCTGTTCGACGAAGGCCGCGAACTGCTCCTGCAGCGCCAATGGGGGTACGATGATGGTTCGCTTCTGAAATGCTTTAAAGTCGATATTATCCGCTGTCACACCACGAACGCCCGCGAGTACGTCATTCTCAATTGCCTTAAAGAAGTGCATTAAAAATGCAGTTTTTACAGTTTCATTGGGCACAAACGCCTTCATATCTTGGTTGATTGTAACCGGAAGGCTGTTAATGGCAACAGGTAATGAGTGCTTCAAAATGCCGCTCCGTATCACCATTAGCACCGAATTTGCGGGTACAAGATTCGTTGTGCTGTGAGCGATTGCTTTCTCGGTGATATGATCTATGCTGTCGTTAATCACGGAAGACTTCATATCCTTCGGTGATACCCACGGTATGGATCCTGCGAAGTATTCTGGATGACTTTTTGAGGGTGTCCCTCCACCAAAAATTGCGTTACAGAGTTCGATAAATCGGGACTTGACGAGCTGATCTAAATAAGTGGTTTCGGCATGACGTTGTTCAATGAGGTAGTCGATTTTTTCAAGCACGCGAACTATCTCGTCCTGTTTATCTCTTGAATACATGCGGATTTCAAGCTCTTTCACGACCTTGAAGTGTCTACTATACCCCAGATTCGGAATTTTTGCTGCCTGTAGGGCATAATATAAGTATTTGGGGTTGTCCTTAACATTTGTTGGGCGGAGGATCTTTACTCCGTCTGCGCCAATAAAGAATGGCTCCTCCATATACTTTATTGCGCGGGTATGATCACCGAAAATGATAGCAGGGACATCTTTGAAAATTCCATCATCATCGTTCCACCATCCTGCAATAACACGTTGTCCTTGATCGACTATCGGGTATTGCCCTGTGAGACAGTACTTCTCTTGCGGGATTTTGGTACCTTCTTTTGTAACATCTCGATATAAATTGGTGAATTTTCCGATCCGCATCATGCTGCCGCCTCCATCTTACCGCAAAGTTTTGATTTGTCGGTCTGTTCGACGAAGGCCGCGAATTGCGCCTGCAGCTCTAACGGAGGCATCTCAATTGCCAGCGAGCGGAAGTAATCCATCGAAACACGCGGCATTTTTGCGCCCGCTACCTTTTCGGATATGTGCCTTACGAATGCATCGCTGCGTAGCCAATAACACAAATACGCCCGGTTCAATCTGTCTGCCAGTGGATACATCGGTATCATCTCTGAGGTTGCAACACCATCTTCGTCGGGCATGACTACCTTGTTTAAGTACGGGCGGAGCTTGGAGTACAAAACACTCTCTGTTGTAAAATACACTGTGGAGGCGTTAATCTCTCCGCTCTGCACTCTGTGCTTAAATAATACGGTGCCAGTTTGCGCTTCTACTGCATCCAAGTTCAGCAACCATACTTCATCTGCCAAATTGCTGCGCTGCGATTTGATCGGTGCAGCTTCCACAATGGACATGGTCTGCCATCCCTTTTGGTTGGATAATGGCTCACCGAACAGTTCGATAAATCGGGATTGGCAATCAGCCAATGTATTTTCTATGGGAAATCTTCACATTGTTCTGATTCACCATTGCGTACTGCATTGTGGTGTCAATTTTGGCATGACCGAGGAGCCGCTGCACCTGTTCTATCGGCATGCCTTTGTCGATGGCGCGTGTCGCCAACGTTCTTCGGAACTTATGTGGATGCACCTTTGTGATACCGAGCTTCCGTCACAACTTTCGCAATCGTACTTCCACGCCACTGATCTCCAGTCTGTTGTATGGGCTGAGTAGAGAAACGAATAGAGCGGGGTTATCATCACTCCTGCTTTCCAGATAGTTTTTGAGATGAATTTTGGTGCGGGCATCGAAGTATACGGGACGCTCTTTGCTGCCTTTTCCAAATACTACGCACTCTCTATTCTCAAAATCAATGTCGTCTCGGTTCAGCCTCACCAGCTCTCCAACACGCATT
>OQVS01002261.1_pt1 | contig 12438 bp, 11 predicted proteins | sample 1691601 | NCBI WGS metagenome assembly OQVS01 (sample SAMN03418268, study PRJEB22391) | human gut metagenome | biome: human-gut; feature: organic feature; material: feces | host: Homo sapiens | place: Tanzania | collected 2013-01 | reverse complement strand
TCAGTATCGGAATCGGTATAAAGAGTGATAAATATAATGAAAACTACGTGTATGCCCGAAATGCCATAGACTTAGCCCTCGGACGAGGCGGTGATCAGGTAGTCATAAAGGATCACAACGATATCCTGTACTTTGGCGGCAAGTCAAAGCAGGTGGAGAGCAAGACAAGGGTAAAGGCGAGAGTCAAGGCACAGGCGCTCCAGGAGATTATTGAGACCTGTGAGAACGTGCTTATCATGGGCCACAGCATCACAGATGTAGACTCGCTCGGAGCAGGCATAGGTATATACTGTGCGGCCAAGAATCTCGACAAAAAGGCGCAGATAGTCATAAATGACCCGACAAGCTCAGTCAGACCTCTTATGGAGACCTTTTCAGAGGTGAAGGGTTATCCGGCAGACATGTTTATAAACAGTGAAGAGGCCCTCGAGATGGTGAGCAAGGATACGCTTGTCATGGTGGTGGACACCAACAGGCCAAGCTACACAGAGTGCCCGGAGCTCCTCAGAAAGACAGGAAAGATAGTCGTATTTGACCACCACAGACAAAGCAGCGAGATAATAGAGAATCCTATACTCTCATACATCGAGCCGTATGCATCAAGTGCGTGTGAGATGGTCGCAGAGGTATTGCAGTACTTCAACGACGGAGTCAAGATCAATGCGACAGAGGCCGACTGCATCTACGCAGGCATCCTCATCGATACCAACAACTTTATGACAAAGACAGGCGTGCGTACATTTGAGGCGGCAGCCTTTTTGAAGCGCTCAGGCGCAGAGGTAACACGCGTCAGAAAGATGCTTAGAAACGACATGGCATGCTACAAGGCAAGAGCCGAGGCAGTACGCCACGCAGAGGTATACAGGGGCTCGTTTGCCATATCGGTATGCCCTAGCGAGAATGTGGAGAGCCCGACAATAGTCGGCGCACAGGCGGCCAATGAGCTGCTCAACATCATAGGAATCAAGGCATCATTTGTGCTCACGGAGTACAATGACAAGATTTATATCAGCTCTCGTTCAATCGACGAGATAAATGTCCAGATAATCATGGAGAAGCTGGGCGGCGGCGGACACTTAAATGTGGCAGGAGCACAGCTTGAAGGCGTCACTATCGTGCAGGCAAAGCGCATGATACAGGATACACTGGACGAAATGCTAAAAGAAGGAGACATAGAAGAATGAAAGTAATCTTATTACAGGACGTAAAACCATTAGGAAAAAAAGGCGAGATAGTAAACGTAAGTGACGGCTACGCCAGAAACAATATCATACCTAAAAAGCTCGGAGTCGAGGCCACTCCAAAGAACTTAAACGACCTAAAGCTTCAGAACCAGCACGCTGACAAGGTAGCACAGGAAAATTACGAGAGTGCACTTGCGCTTGCAAAGGTCGTAGAGAGCACAAAGGTAGTGGTAAAGCTGCGCTCAGGCGAGGGCGGCAGGACATTTGGCTCCATCTCCACCAAGGAGATATCGGCTGCGGCAAAGGAGCAGCACGGCTTAGAGCTCGACAAGAAAAAGATGCAGCTTAACGAGTCGATCAAAGCACTCGGCAACTACGAGGTTCCTGTCAAGCTTCATCCAAAGGTAACAGCAAACCTCACAGTATCAGTAGTTGAAGGATAGGAGGAATCCCCTTGGAAGAAGCATTAATCAAACGAATAATGCCAAACAGCCTTGAGGCAGAGCAGTCCGTGGTCGGCTCCATGATCATGAGCAAGGATGCCATTGTGACTGCCAGCGAGATGCTCCTTAGGGAGGATTTTTATCATCAGCAGTACGGCATCATATTTGAGACCATGGTTGAGCTCTTTACAGAGGGACAGCCTGTTGACCTCGTCACACTCCAGAACCGTCTAAAGGAAAAGGATGTGCCGCAGGAAATACAAAGCCTTGACTTTGTGAGAACACTTGTCACCAGCGTGCCGACATCAGCCAACATCAAGTACTATGCCAATATCGTAAAGGAAAATGCCATAAAGCGAAAGCTCATCCATGTGACAGAGGACATAGAAAACGAATGCTACGCCGGCAAGGAATCGCTTGAGAGCGTGCTCGATAAGACTGAGCATGATGTATTTGAGCTGCTTTCCACAAGGCAGACAGGTGACTACGTGCCAATCCGTACAGTAGTCATGAATGCCCTCGAGAAAATCGAAAAAGCAGCACAGCAGGAGGGCACCGTAACAGGAATCCCGACAGGCTTTATAGACCTGGACTACAGGACAGCGGGACTACAGCCGTCAGACCTCGTGCTCGTGGCAGCCCGTCCGTCAATGGGAAAGACAGCCTTCGTCCTAAACATAGCACAGCATGTGGCATTCCACGCACATCTGTGTACTGCCATATTCTCACTCGAGATGTCGAAGGAACAGCTCGTAAACCGTCTGTTCTCACTCGAATCAAAGGTAGATGCGCAGGCACTGCGTACAGGAAATCTGTCTGATGCCGACTGGGAAAAGCTGGTCGAGGGCGCCGGAATCATCGGAGACTCCGAGCTCATCATAGATGATACTCCGGGTATCAGCATCTCAGAGCTTAGAAGCAAGTGCCGTAAATACAAGCTCGAGCACGACTTAAAGCTCGTCATCATCGATTACCTGCAGCTTATGACAGGCTCAGGAAGAGGCTCAGAATCGCGTCAGCAGGAAATCTCAGACATATCACGTTCGCTTAAGGCACTCGCCAGAGAGCTTTCAGTCCCTGTAGTGGCACTATCACAGCTCTCACGAGCCGTAGAGCAGCGACCGGACCATAGACCGATGCTTTCTGACCTTCGAGAGTCAGGAGCCATCGAGCAGGATGCCGACGTCGTCATGTTCATCTATCGTGACGACTACTACAACAAGGACACCGAGCTCAAGGGCATCTCAGAAATCATCATCGCTAAACAGCGTAACGGTCCAATCGGCACCGTAAACCTCGCATGGCTGCCTGAGTACACGAAGTTTGCAAATCTGGAGCATTAATCTTAAATTGCAAAGAGAACAGTGGTATTATGTTTAATGGAATTACCATATACTGCATAAGTGCATAATAAGAAATCAGCCATCCCGGCTCACATTGCAAAATATAGTTGTATATTTTGGTGAGAGCCGGGATTTTCTACTGAAAGCTGCCTTGAATTCAACAGCTTATATCTAAAAAGAGAGGAAAAACTATAAACTTTCCCACAATTCATCCGATATATTCCTTAGAATAGGGTTAGAACAATAGTCAATTGCAACATATTTTCACACGGAGGTGTTAGAGATGGCAATAGAGGCAATCAAGGGTGCAGGAATGGTCTATCAGGGAAGTACATCAACTGCACAGATAAAGGAACAGGCACAGGGCAGGACAGAGGTGTCCAGCGAGGACAATCAGGTTGTGTCTGACAGCATCGCAAGGAATATCCAGGCGATGAATACAAAGGAAACAAGCGGTGAATCAGCCGGGGATGCCGGTGCGCAGGGACAGGCACAGGCAGGACAGCTCGACAAGGGCAATGCACAGCTTAAAAAGGCTGTGGATGATATCAACAAGAGCGCGCTGGCTGACCAGTCGGAGGCTGTGTTCGGCATCCATGAGAAGACCAACCGCGTGACGATAAAGATAGTTGATAAGAAGACAAAGGAAGTCATCAAGGAGTTTCCGCCGGAGAAGACACTCGACATGATAGCGAAGGTCTGGGAGATGGCAGGACTCATGGTAGATGAGAAGAGATAGGAGGACACCATGGCAATCAGATTATCGGGAATGACATCAGGTCTGGATACAGATTCTATTGTAAAGGCAATGGTATCGTCATATACCACAAGGAAAGAGAAATATCAGAAGGCGCAGACCAAGCTTGAGTGGACACAGGATGCGTGGAAATCCCTTAATACCAAGGTGTACAGCTTGTACAGCAATATTTCCAATCTGCGATTTTCTACAGCATACAATCTGAAGAAGACATCTGTTTCGGATACAACCAAGGCTACAGTAAAGGCAGGCTCCGGTGCACCAAGCGGCACACAGTCGCTGAAAATCAAGCAGATGGCAAAGGCCGGATATATGACCGGAGCAGAAATTAAGGCAGACAGTGAGAAGACTACACTTGCCCAGCTCGGTTACACAGGTGGTGATGCCAAGCTTGAGGTAAAGATGGGCGACGAGACCAAGTCCATCACGCTCAGCGCATCATCAACCATGAACGACGTGGTAAAGGAACTCAGGAATGCGGGGCTTGATGCGAACTACGATTCAAGCTACAAGAGATTTTATATCAGCTCAAAAAAGACAGGCGTGGCGAATGATTTTACCATAACCGGCAGTAATATAGATGGAGCATCAGCACTTTACAGCCTGGGAATAGCATATGGTGGAGAAAAGACCACCACAGGTACCTATACATCCAATCCATATGATGAGTATGCAGCTTTACATGGAGCTTCGGATGATGAGACCAAGGCCAAAATCGAGGCAGCTGTCACAAGCTACAACAATCTGACCACAGATGCAGCGAAGATGAATGCGCAGAGCAAAAATCTTATGAATGCCGTAAACTATGGCTATTCATATGCCACACTTCAGGGCGTTTATGAGAAGCTCGATGCAAATAAAGCAGGCGATAGTGATAAGCTGAAGCTGCTTGAGAAGCTTGGCTCATCTCGTGATGGCGCAGTGATTTCAAAAAATGGTGACAGCTATGATACATATACAAAGACCACGCTGACCGATACAGCCGGTCATACTCTTTATAAGTATATTGACAGCGCCAACAACAGCCACTATATTGCAGCTGTTGCTGATACGGACAAGAATACTACATCGTACTATGATGTGACAGAATCTACGAGGCCAGCGTATACGGATGCTGATGGCAAGGAGCTTGAAGCTACACCTGCAGCAGGTGATGACACGACACTGAACGTCGGTAATAAGACCTACAAGAAGGACGAGGCAGACGGCAAGTACTATCTGCAAAAGGAAGATGGCACAGCTGATAAAACTGATTTTATCACTGTTTCACAAAAGACTGAGTACACTATTGCGGCAGATGCCGTAAATAAGACAGACATAGAGTCTGCCTCAGCTGCGTATGATACAATCATCAAGTCAATGGACGAAAAGACTAAAAGCTCATACGATGAGGCTCTTGCGTCAGTTCAGGCATTTGAGACTTCAAAGGACGAAGTGCTCGGAAGCGATGACGAGTATTCAATTGCAAGCCTCACAAAGGCTATTCAGAATGCTTATGCAGGAAATGGAAAGGAAGCTATAGAGCAGCTTTTAGCAGGAAACGGCAACGAGGCTGACGGCTTTGTAAATAAAGCCAACGCTTTGGAGGAGCTCGCAGAGGCCAACACAAAAAAAGCAGCAGATAGCAATATTGTAAAGGAGCTTGCCTCAAAGCAGAAGGATTCGGCTGAGTATACACAGGCGCTAAACGACCTGCTTGACAGGGTAAACACTGCATACACGCTTCAGAATAAGGCACTTTTCAATTCACAGGTGAAGAAGGTCGCAGGACAGGATTCGGAGATTGAGCTGAACGGTGTAAAATATACAGGTGACAGCAACAGCTATTCAATCAATGGACTGACAATCGAGGCACTTGCTGAGACCGGGGACAGCGCTATAAGCATTACAACAAGCACAGATACACAGGGTGTATATGATAAGGTAAAGGATTTCCTGACAGAGTACAACAACATCATCAACGAGATGACGAAGCTATACAATGCTGATTCAGCAGGAAGCTACGAGCCACTCACGGATGATGAAAAGGATCAGATGTCTGATAAAGAGATTGAGAAGTGGGAGACAAAGATTAAGGACTCTCTGCTTCGCAGGGATTCTACACTTGGCAGCGTAATGACAGCAATGCAGACAGCCATGATGTCATCAGTTGAGATAGGCGGCAAGAAGTACTCGCTCTCAAGCTTTGGAATCAGTACACTTGGATTTTTGAATGCAGCGGAGAATGAGCAGAATGCATATCACATTGATGGTGATGAGGATGACGCCAATACATCCGGCAAGACAGATAAGCTCATGGCAGCTATAAACGATGATCCGGATACGGTAATGCAGTTTATGCAGCAGCTTTCAACTAATCTGTATAGTGCAATCGGTGACAAGATGAAGTCTACAGATTTGAGCTCAGCATTTACCATCTACAATGACAAGCAGATGAAGACAGAGTACACTAACTACACCAAGACTATTAAGGAATGGGAGAAAAAAATCTCAGATCGTGAGGATTACTACTACAACAAGTTTACTCAGATGGAGTCAGCTATGACCAAGCTCAACAGCACACAGAGCTCAATTAGCAGTTACTTCTCATAAAAAGATACCAGGGAGGGTATATTATGTTACAAAATAAAGCATACGCAGCATATGCAAACAACAAAATCATGACTGCATCACCGGCAGAGCTTACACTCATGCTTTATGATGGTGCAATCAAATTTTGCAATATTGCCATCATGGCAGTGGAGAAGGAGGATATCCAGCAGGCTCACACAAACATCCGCAAGGTGGAGCGTATCATAGAGGAGTTCCAGTCCACTCTTGATGACAAATATCCGGTATCAAAGGATTTTAACAACGTATACACATATCTTCACAGACGCCTTGTCGAGGCCAACATAAAGAAGGACAAGGAGATTCTTGAGGAGGTGCTTGAGCACCTGCGCACTATGCGTGACGCGTGGAAAGAGGTCATGCAGGCTACATGCAACGGAAACAAGCTGCATGTGTCATAGATAAATGTATCATAAATCACCGACAGGGATTATAGAGAGTTTTTAACTTAAACAAAACGCAGAGACAGCAGCATGAAGCTAGTCTGTTTGTGCGTTTTGTGCTATCATAGAGATGCTTATAGTTAAAAAATCGGAAATACAGGGAGAACGCCATGGAACAGACATACATAGATATAATGATACAAAGCCTGGAGAAAAAGGAGCAGGTACTCGACCGGATAATAGAGCTTGATATTAAGCAGAAGAACCAGCTCGAGGATCCACAGCTCACACCGGACGACTTCGATGAGGTAGTTGAGGCAAAGAGCAGGCTTATCGACCAGCTCAATAACTTAGACTCAGGCTTTGAGAAGCTTTTTGAACGAACAAAGGAAGAGCTTAATGGACACAAAGAGGACTACAAGGAGCAGATACGCACCATGCAGGAGCACATCCGCAGTATCACGGACAAGAGCGTAAAAATACAGAGTCAGGAGGCCCGCAACAAGGATCTCATGACTCTGAAATTTGCATCCATAAAGAAGCTGGCCCGTGAGGTGCGTGTCGGCACGCAGGCCGCAAGCCGCTACTACAAGTCCATGTCAGGAACCGGCTATATGGAGCCGCAGTTTATGGACAATAAAAAGTGAAAAGTTTAATTTAATAGTTCACCTCAATATCCCCAAGCCCCGAGTCAATAATCAGGTGCTTTTTGGCATGCTCATTTACCTCATACTCATCATCATAGTCATTGCCGTTGATTGTGATATCGCCTGTACCTGAGTCCAGGTCCATCATGTAACCGTCAAGTGACTGTGAGGATGTCACAGTGATGTTACCTGTACCGCCGTCGATATCCATCTCGTCAAAGGCACAGTTTTCAAAGCTAAGGTTGCCGGTTCCGCCATCCACATCACATGTGGCGAAGCAGCAGTCTGTGACATACAAATCGCCTACGCCGGTGTCAAATTCTGCATCGGCCGCGGTCAGGGAATTAAGGTTTACCTCACCTACACCGGTATCAAAGGAGAGCTTGTTCAATGCTACGCCCTCAGGAATGGTAACAGTGATTTCACTCGTGGTGTTTCTTCTGTAGTTGGCGCTGCCGCTCTGTGATATCGTGAGGGTATCGCCTGTGCTCCTAATCTTTGGAACCAGTCGCTTGTTGCATTTGTATGAGATCGTATAGCTGTCACCGGTTGTTACGTTGATATTCAGTACGGTTGTATCAAATATCAGGTTTGAAAATTCATCGACTGAAAGCTCTTTCGTGCACACGTTTCCGAGAGACTTGTCTGAGTGCGGAATCAGATTGTCGAACAGGCCCAGGGCAAAGCCACCGATATGGTAGAGGCTTCCGGCGATGATGCAGACCACGGTAATTATTGTAATTATTATTAGATATATATTCTTTTTCATGACTTATCTCCATTTCTGAATTATCTTGTTGCATAACTTGGTTTCCATTAATTTCCATGTTTATCTCCGAGCAGATTTTCCACCAACGAATTGATGATTGCAGCTATTGGCCAGATAATCCATGTGATACCCCAGTCAAAGGTAATAAAGCTCCAGCACAGATAAATACAGGTGACTGTTGACCAGTAGACTGACATGATTGCAGCCACAACAGGGTTTTCATAGTGCACCTTGCCATCGTGTGAATTGGCAAAATTACCGCCTACAGTTTTGGCACCGTTTAGTGAAAGAAGCTTTTCAAAGCCGGATTTCTTCATGTTCGTAAATACTATCATGAATACTCCGATTGCTATAAACACGAGCACAAGTCCACCTGAAAGTGAATCTGCGAAGGTGCTTTTGGTGTTCAGTGAGCTGATGATGATTGCAGGTACTGCGCAGAGTATACAGAGCATGATACCCACCGTTAAAAGTATCGCGTGTGTGGAGCGGTAGCTTTCCTTGCGCTCATTAATCCAGTTTGCTGTTTCAAAGTCTATGCAGTAAGGCTCTCTTTTCAGGTAGCTCCATTTAGATGAGAGAGAGCCTGAGAAGATAAAGAAGCCGACTGCCACAGCGATACAAACGAACAGGAAGGTAATGCCGATTGCATCAGATGCGTCCGTTGAAGCGAGTGAACGCGGAATGCATTCGCTGAATATCGGTCCAAGACTTGCGATTATGCAAAGCAGCACTCCAAATGCTGTGAGATATGCCTGTTTTGCCGAATCCCTGAGGAATGAGGCAGCAGTCTCGCGGGAGAGTGTTTTGGCAACAGGCATTGCCTGACTGGGATTCACGAAGCTCTTGATACCGAGTGAGTCGGCGAGCTCGTCAAGGTTTCCAAACTCGGATATGACGATTCCTATGGCCTCGTTATCGGATTTGCCCTCGGATATCAGTTCGTTGTATTTATCCTCCATCATTTGATAGAGCTCATATTTGGCTTTTAGCACCTCGGGAGTATTCGGCAGGTGCGAAAACATATTTTCCAGATAATTCTTTATAGTTTCCATAAAATGTCTCCTTTAAAATCGTATGAATTTGCTTACTACATCAAGCGTCAGCTTCCATTCCTCACATTTCATCCTGTAATATTCTCTGCCAGCATCGGTAATCTGATAGTAGGTCCGGCGCTTTCCGCTTGCATTGTCGCTCGAAGAGAATGATGTGATATAACCGTTTTTCTCAAGACGAGTAAATGCGGAGTAGAGAGTTGTTTCTTTGATGACGTATTTTTCCTCGGATATCTGCTTTATCTGCTTTGAAATCTCGTAGCCGTATGATGGTTTGTCGAGAAGCAGATAAAGGATGATGGTATCGTTGTATCCTCGGATGACATCGCTGCTTATATTGAGCATTATTCACCTCCTGTATCAAGTGTTTATTTCATCAGGCATGTTAAAATTATTCAATACTACGTGTGACGTACTACGAGTGTCATACTATGTCTGTCGTAGTAAACATATCACATGTTGTTTTTTATGTCAACCATGATTCTAAAATAATTTATTCTGCATAATTTGTTCTGAAAAATTGATTCTGTAAAAAATTGTTCAGTGTCGTTACGATTATTTAATAAGTTAGCCACCCCGTACAAAGATTAGCAGTGAAATACGTTGACATACACCATATCTTTTGCTATAGTCTTTAAAAGCAAAGGCGATTAATTAAATACACACTACCTCTGAGGGAGTAGTTCGCGTATTCTTAAATATACGTGGTTTGTCAACAGACCGGTCAATAGACCTGGCAAACATTAAAGAATGAGACTCAAGTATGCAGCACACAATAAAGCTATAAAAGTCATACAATTATAGCTTTATAAAGTCTCGTGTCTGCATGCGAGGGTCTCATTTTTTAATATGCATATTGCAGAATTAATTGCAAAATCAGAGGCAGCCCGGTACAAACGAAAATTAATCGCCGCACACTAGGCAAAAGGGAGAAAAATATGGTACTATTTATTGAAATCCTGCTTATAGGAGTAGGTTTGTCAATGGACGCCTTCGCAGTATCCATCTGCAAGGGACTTGGAATGACAAAGGTAAACAGAAAGCAGGCGCTGACAATCGGTCTGTATTTCGGAGGTTTTCAGGCACTCATGCCCTTTATCGGATATATGCTTGGTATCCGCTTTGAGAAGTACATCACAAGCATTGACCACTGGATAGCGTTCATCCTGTTAGGTTTTATCGGTGGCAAGATGGTTTATGAGGCAGTAAAGGAAAAGGATGATGACGCGGCCGTGGAAAAAGACCTGGCGCTCAATCAGGGAGAGATGCTTCTGCTTGCAATTGCGACAAGCATAGATGCGCTTGCAGTCGGAATCATGTTTGCATTTACCTATGACAGCTTAAACATCTACTGGGCTATTGCAATCATCGGACTTACAACCTTCGTGCTTTCAATCATCGGAGTTATAGTCGGAAACTTTTTCGGCAATAAATATAAAAAGAAATCAGAGATAGCCGGAGGAATCATTCTCATACTCATAGGTGTGAAGATATTGCTTGAGCATCTTGGAATAATAAGCTTTTAATAAAATAAAAATGGAGGAATCAAAATGGAAAATTTCATCAATAATGCACCGTTTATAGTGGTGCTGCTCTGCCTCATAGTGGGCTTTGTGTTTCTGGTAAAGGGCGCAGACTTGTTCGTGGAGGGCAGCTCAAGCGTGGCAAAGCGCTTCAAGGTGCCGTCGCTTATCATCGGGCTGACAATTGTTGCGATGGGAACCTCACTTCCTGAAACAGCGGTCAGTGTGGCAGCATCCATAGCACACAATAATACGCTTGCAGTCAGCAACGTGACAGGCTCAAACATATTTAACCTCATGGTAGTAATCGGTGTGTGCGCTTTGATGACACCGGTAGTGGTGGACGGAGCATCCTTAAAAAGGGACTTCCCATTCTCGATGATATGTGCCATTTTACTTCTTGTCATGGGAACAATCGGCATGATACTCGGCAGAGCGGACGGAATAATACTGCTCGGCTGCTTTGCAGGATACATTTTCTACCTTATCAGACACACATTAAAGCAGAACAGGCAGTCAGCAGATGAGGAGGTCGATGAGATACCGCTCATCTCAATGCCAAAAGCAGTGATTTTCATCCTGATCGGAGCTGTCGGCATCGCAGTAGGCGGAGATGTCGTAGTAGACAGTGCAAGCCGCATAGCGATTGACCTTGGAATGAGCCAGACACTCGTCGGACTGACCATCGTATCTATCGGAACATCGCTTCCGGAGCTTGTGACATCAATAGTCGCAGCCAGAAAAAACGAGGTCGATATGGCACTCGGAAATGCAGTCGGCTCATGTATTTTCAACATACTCATGGTGCTCGGAATTGCATCAGCCATCAGCCCGATAGCATTCATACAGGAAAATATCATAGATATTATCGTGCTTGTGGTATTTTCACTCATCGTGTGGATTATGGCATGGACAAAGCGTGAGATAAAAAGAGGCGAGGGCATCATCATGCTGCTAATGTATGCGGCATATACAGCGTATATTATTATGCGATAGGGGAAAATAAGATTAAAATAGATTAAAACAGGTGCACAGATGGTTAAAGTCTGTGCACTTTTATAATATAATTTGGCTTGAAATAAAATTAAAATTTATAAACTTTGTCAGGACTCAGAACAGGTATTATAACGGTGGCGGAATATATATCATTTTCGTGATTGATCACGCAGAAACCACCGCATGCCTCGGCTGAGTCCTTTACATTTTTCAGACCATATCCGTGAATAAAATCTATTTTTTCAAAATCATCAGGTGCCTTGTCAGGATCTGCAATCACATATGTGTTTGCAACGTGTATGGTAAAGGTGCCGTCTACAGTTCTTACCGCAACCTTGATATTTGCTCCGATTTGTCCACGGCAGGCATTAAGCGCATTATCAAGCAGATTTCCGAGAATGATAGTCAGGTGATAATCATTGACAGGAATAGTGGCTTTGTCAAATTTCAGATTGGTGTGCAGAGTGATACCTTGGGCTTTTGTCTGAAGCAGCAGGTTGCTTACAAAGGCATCTATAACGAGATTTCCTGTATTAATAGTACAATAGCGTGATTCGAGGTCGTGCATAATCTCTTTAGAATAAGGGATTATATCGTCATATTTTTTCTCAGTAACACAATTTTCAATATAAAACAGATGCTTTTTGGTGTCGTGCATAAAGCTACGTATATTTTTGTAGGCAGCACCCAGTTGCTCGTATTTGTTGCGCTGAAATTCAATCTGTTCT
>OQVS01002257.1_pt1 | contig 12447 bp, 9 predicted proteins | sample 1691601 | NCBI WGS metagenome assembly OQVS01 (sample SAMN03418268, study PRJEB22391) | human gut metagenome | biome: human-gut; feature: organic feature; material: feces | host: Homo sapiens | place: Tanzania | collected 2013-01 | reverse complement strand
GCAAATATCAATAGCGAGGTGGATTATGAACATAATTACTATCAGCCGTGAGTTCGGCTCTGGCGGAAGAGAATTGGGCAAAAGACTTGCAGATATGCTAGGATATGACTATTATGACAGCCAAATCATCACTGCCATTGCAGCGAAAAAGGGTATGGACGAAGAGTACGTAGGACAACTACTCGAAAGTTCTATCCAAAGTATTCCACTTACATACGCACATTCTTTCGTGTTGCCAGTGCCAAGCCAAATGGAGCAACTCGATCTACTTGTCGAGCAAAAGCGAGTGATTGAGAAGATTGGCAAAGAGGGAAGAGATTGTGTTATCGTTGGTAGAAATGCCGACATTTATCTCGAACAATACAAACCACTCAGCATTTTTGTATGTGCCGATATGGACAGCAAAGTTGAGCGTTGTACCCAAAGAGCGGAGGCAGGCGAAGACACCACACCAAAGAAACTTGTCCGCAAAATCAAACAAATCGACAAGAATCGTCGCAGAACAAGAGAGTTCATCGGGGGCAACGAATGGGGCGATCCGCACAACTATCACCTAGTTGTCAACACCCAAGGTTGGGATATCAAAGAGCTCACTCCAGTGGTGGCAGAGTTCGTCAAAAAGTTCAACGAAAGGGGCTGACAGCAACGCACTTGCATACTTTGCCAAGCGTAGAGGTATTTTTGCAAGGACAAAACAGCAAAAATCAGTTTGCCCGCAAATAGGGCAAATTGTCTAAAAGAAAATAATTTTATAAGGACAAATATATGAAACAAACAATAGCACAAGACACCTATTATGTAGGCGCAAGCGATAGAAGAATATCGCTATTTGAAAATGTTTATCCACTCCCAGACGGCGTAAGTTACAACAGCTATGTCATCATCGACGAGTGCACAGCGTTGCTAGATACCGCCGATATGATGGTAGGCGACGAGTTTTTGGACAACGTTGCAATGGCGCTAGACGGCAGAGAGCTTGACTATCTCGTCATCAACCACATGGAGCCTGACCATTGCGCTTGTATCGAAAGAGTTTTGACCAAATACCCAACCGCCAAAGTGTTGACCAATGCCAAAGTCGTGACAATGATTGGCGAATATTTCGACATTGACATATCCCAAAGAGTGCAAATTGTCAAAGAAAACGACGTGGTAAGCTTGGGCAAACACCAACTTACTTTTGTGATGACTCCAATGGTGCATTGGCCAGAAGTTATGATGACTTTTGACGCTACCACAGGCGTACTTTTTTCTGCCGACGCATTCGGCACTTTTGGCGCACTCAGTGGCAATATTTTTGCAGACAAAGCTTTCAAGGGCGACGAGTGGTTGGACGAGGCAAGAAGATATTATACCAATATCGTGGGCAAGTATGGAGCTCAAACAAAAATGGCGCTCACCAAAGCGGGCGGACTTGATATCAAAGTCATTGCTCCTTTGCACGGTCCAGTGTGGAGAAAAAATATTGACCAATTCATCGCCAAATACAGTAAGTGGGCGAACTACCAAAGCGAAGATAAAGAAGTGCTCATCGTCTATGGCTCTATCTATGGACATACCGCAAGGGCGGTTGACCTACTTGCAAGAGAGTTGGACAACTTTGGCGTAGAGCATATCAAAATGTATGACGCAAGCAAAACCGACGTATCTGTTTTGGTGGCAGAGACATTCAGATGCTCACACATTGTCATAGCGTCCAGCACATACAATGCGGGCATTTTTACTCCTGTGGAAAGATATCTTGCCGAGCTTGTATCGCACAATGTTCAGAACAAGACAATCGCTATCGTCGAGAATGGCACTTGGGCACCGACAGCGGGCAACGCTATGCTCAAAGAGATAGAAAAACTCAAAAATATCACTTTGCTAGACAACAAGTTGACAATCAAAGCATCTTTCAAACAAACAGACGAGCCAGCATTGAAAGTAATGGCGCAACAAATATGCCAAAGCTTGAAAGACTAATCAACACCCAACTATCCCAACACGCAGACCAAAAGTACTGCGTGTTTTCGTCTGCACTCACGCCGACAGCCTATCCGATGATAGGAGTGAGAGTGCCTATCCAAAAGCAAATTGCGCGCGGGGTAGCAAAGGGCGATATGGCGCAAGTGCTCCACTATCTATCCACCGCCAAGACGGCGACTTTCGAAGAGCTCAACGTGTGGGGATTGGTGATAACGTATACCCCAATTCAAGAAGAAGAAAGACAAAAGTTTTTGTGGGAGTTTGCGCACCGCATTGACAACTGGTCGAGCTGTGATTGCATAGTGGCGACAAACAAGCAAATACGCAAAAATCTCGATACGTATTGGGATTTTGCCGTCGGGCTTGTAGGTGACGAGTATTCTTTTGCCAAGCGTTTTGGCATTGTTATTTTGATGAGCTATTATTTGACCGATGAGTATGTTGACAGAGTGTTGGAGCAAATAGTTAGGATTGAAGATGACCACTACTATGTCCGAATGGCGGTGGCGTGGTTGATTGCCACAGCGCTTGTCAATCACTATGACAAGGCAGTCAAAATTTTGCAAAATAGACAACTCGATAGGTGGACGCACCGCAAAGCAATATCCAAAGCGTGCGATTCTTTCCGCTTGTCGGACGAACAAAAGAATTATCTTAGGAGTTTGAGATGACCCCAACTAGATATTTAGTGCACCCATTTTTGCCCGTCATAGACAAAGAATGCAGAGTGTTGATACTTGGCTCTGTCCCGTCCGTCAAGTCGGTGGAACAAAATTTTTATTATATGAACAAGCTCAACCGCTTTTGGAAAATGTTGTCCGTCATCTTGGGAGAAGACCTAACAAGCGTGGGAACGGACGCCAAAAGGGAGATTTTGCTCGCCCATCATATCGGACTTTATGACAGCGTGTACGAGTGCGAAATCAAGGGGAGCAGTGACTCATCCGTGAAGATTATCACCCCGACGGATATTGGACAGCTAGTTAGCGGAACGAAAGTAGATAAATTGTTGTGCAATGGCAAACTAAGTTATAAGATTGCTTGCGAGTACAACCCAGACGTTGTGGACAAAATCTTGTCTATGCCGTCCACCAGTTCTGCCAATGCCCAATATGACATTGATAGATTGGTGGATATTTGGAACAAAGAGCTAGACCATCTAAAATGATGAAAAACAGCAAAATATTGATAGTTTTTTCAAGTTTTTGTAAAAATTATTTACAAAATGTATAGGAAAGTGATATATTTATAGTACATCGTAATATGATGAAAGTTAGGAAGGAGATTGATTATGGAGGCATTTATCAACTTTATCAAAGACAATGTAGCGCTCTGCTCCATTTTGGCGGCAGTCATCGTTCTTGCAATCGTACTCATTTGTGTACTTTGCAATGTAAGTAAAAAGAAGAAAAAAGCAAAAGAATTGGCACAAACAACTCCGATAGTGGAAGAAAAACCAGTCGAAGAGCCAACTAAGGAAGAAGAGCCAGTCGAAGAGCCAGCTCCAAAGAAAGCTGAGCCAGTCAAGGAAGAAAAGCCAGCTCCAGTCAAAGCTGAGCCTGTCAAAGAAGAAAAACCAGCTCCAAAGAAAACTGAACTAGCTATGGAAGAAGAGCCAGATCCAAAGAAAGTTGAACCAGCTAAGGAAGAAGAAAAGCCAGCTCCATCTAAGGAAGTTGCTGCAACCGCAGTTGAAGATGAAGAAAAGTCAGGCAAGAGAGTGGCTGTCGGCAAATGGCAAATTATGCAAAAGAGCGACGACGAATTCGTAGCATATTTGTATGCCAACAACGGCGCTTTGTTGCTCACGTCAGAGACATATTCTACTGCCAAGGGAGCAATGGGCGGTATCGCAACTATCAAGAAAAACGTCGAGCTTGGCAAGTTCGAAATTCACTGCGACAAGAAGGGCAACTACTATTACAAACTCAAAAGCTCTGCCAACAGACTACTTTGCGTGGGCGAAGTTTACAGCAACAAAGCAAGTTGCGAAAGCTCAGTAGAGTCAGTTAAGAAGTTCGCACTCAACGCCGTTTTGTTGGACGAAATTTTGGAAGACAAGACAGTCATCAAGTATGAGCCAACAGGCGAAATTGCCGAGGCAAAGAAGGGTTATACAGGCAAGTGGAGAATAGAGGAAGTGGACGAAATGTTCATCGCCAACCTATACGCGTCCAACGGCGAATTGCTCTTGGTAAGCGAGTCTTATACCACCGAGGCAAGTACAAAGAGCGCAATGGAAAATATCAAGAAAAATGCCCTAGCAAGCAACTTTATCATCGACAAAGATAAGACAGGCAGATATTATTACAAGCTCCGCAACAGCCAAAAATCCATTCTTTGTGTAGGTGAAACTTACGACAGTATCGACAGCTGTATCAGTGCAATCGAGTCAGTAAGAAAATTCTGCAACAGCGCAAAACTTGTAGAAAACGAAGAAGAATAATCAACCAATCATACAAGCAAGGACTCACTGCCAATAAGGTGGTGAGTTCTTTATTTAAGAAATATATATATTATCAATATATTATCCAGTGATAGGTGTTTGGATATGTGGGATAATAAAATGTTCCGATATAGTTGGTTTGAATATTTATGGCAAAAAATGTTCCGTGATTTGATTTTTTGATTATGTAGGACAATATATATCCGTGATTTTGCCATCTTTGATTTGTATGACAATACTGTATTGATAAAAAAAATAAAAAATTTTTAACTTGACATACGTTGTCAAGAGAGAGTGGATATAATCAAAGTATAAAATGTTTTTGTGGTCATATAGTTACTCCGAGAATAGGCAGGCGAAAAGCCTGTCTATTTTTTGCAAAATTATGTTTATATACTACAAGGTTATTTATTCCCATTTTTTGTGCATTGATTTGCCGTAGGAAGTTTTGTAATATTTTCTTATGAAAACCAAAGCAAAAATTTTGAAAAAGTTGATAAGTATTGGGTTATTGAGCATTTTGCTGTGTTGTGCGGTGGTAGGCTGTGCAGTAGAAAAGCCACCTGTGGGCAGTATGCCACCGACTGATAGCACTCCGACAATTCCGCCTAATGAGAACTTGCCGACAGCACCGCCCGATGAAAATGTGCCGAATACTCCGAGTGAAATTCCACCGAGCGACATTTTGCCAAGTAAGCCAACCAAACCGAGCGTATCTCTCCAACCGCTTTTGCCAGCCAAAGAGTATGATATTTTGGTCAAGTCGACCACCAATTCGCTCAACGTGCGAGCAGGTGCGGGCAGTAAGTTTGGCGTGATGGGCGCTATCAATGCGGGCGATATGTTGGACTATGTTTCCACCGAGGGAGATTGGCACAAGGTGCGGTACAAGCGTGGATATGGTTATGTAAGTCGCAGATATACCACGCTAGAGCGGATAGAAAAGTCGGACAGGCGGGTTGTGGAAGATATTTTACATATTGGCAAAGGACTGATGGGTTATCCTTATGTGTGGGGAGCTCAGCGGTATCATTGGGGCAACGGCAAGCTCAATCCCAACTTTGTTCAAGGCAAATATGATTGTTCTTCGCTTGTTCAATATATGTTTTACATAGGCGGTGGAGTGGTGTTGGACGTCAACACTCGCACCCAAGTGTTGCAAGGAAAGCAAGTGCCAAAGTCGGAACTTAGACGTGGCGACGTGATATTTTTTACCAATGCAGAGCGGAAAAACCTAAGCGGAGTGGAGCGAGTGGGGCATGTGGCTGTCTATCTTGGGAATAACTATATTTTGCACACAGCCAGCGATTATGCTGTCATCGAGCCTATCAGCTCGACTCGTTGGTCGCACTATATCGTTGCCAAAAGAATGATATAGGCGTGGAGACTTTACATTTTGGGCAAGACAAATTATAATAGTTGTATGAGATGCGTATGTGTAGGCGGTGGCGATTTTGCCAGCCAAAAATTCCAAACAAGACAAGATGACTTGGTCATTGGCGTGGACAAAGGTTATGAATATATCCGTGACCAAAGGGTTGATATGGTCGTGGGCGATTTTGATTCGCTCGGCTATGCGCCTGCCCACCCCAACATTATCAAACTCGACGTGCGCAAAGACTTTACCGATATGTGGGTTGCTTGCGAGAGCGGAAGAGAAAAAGGTTGCAGCGAGTTCGTTTTGTACGGCGGTTTGGGCGGAAGGCTTGACCACACCTTAGCCAATCTCCAACTGGCATATCACCTTGCCGAAGAGGGTTGCAAAGTCACCTTCGTGGACGTTGCCCAAACAATTTTGGTGACAAATAGCGACTTGGAATTGGTGGGCAAAGCGGGCAAAACAATATCTATTTTTGCCAAAGACCAAGCGACAATCACCTTGACAGGCTTTGATTATCCCGCCCAAAACTTTACTCTCAAAGATAATTTTCCTATGGGAGTGAGCAATGTTGCCACGGCAGAGATTGCCAAAATACAAGTTCATAGCGGAACAATCGTGGTAGTTGTCAATGATTTTGTTGACTAGTCATCACGATAGGCACTCCATTATTGAGTAAAAATCAATCCCCAAAACACCAAAAAAATCAACAAAAAGCAATAAAAAGTAGGCGAAAAGTCTACTTTTTGTTTGCCCAAAATCACCCCGAAAAGTCGAGAATTTACAAAAAATATCAATATGTTTCGACTTTTTAGTGTTTTTTTAATTTACAACACGTGATTTTTGTATTATAATATTTTTACACTATAATTTTTAGAGTGGAGGAAATCATGGAAGAGAAAGATTTGTCAGTTGTCGAGACAACAAGTCAAGAAGTGACTAGCGACGTTGTCAGTGAAAAAGTCAACCAAGACGCTGTCGTAGAAAATGTTCCAGAAGTGACTGAGGCGCAAGCGACTACTCCAGCAAAAGACGCTCCAGTGGTTGAAGAAAAACCAGCCGAAGAGGCAAAAGTTAAGAAAGATCGTAGTGCAGACTATTTTAGTATGACTATCAACAAGTACGGCATCACAGGTGCTATCGCAGTAGTTGGTTTTGCACTTGCATTTTTCTTTTTGATTCAAGAAATCAAGCTGTTCGAAATTTTCCAAGCAATGATTGACAAGGTAGCTGGCGGCACTCCAGTAGTAGAAGTGCTCCAAGCCAACCTACTTTACATAATTCCTTTGGCAGTATTTTTGGTAGGCGTACTCATACTTGCGATTACAGGAATTGTGACCTTGTGGTCGAAGAAATGCCGTTTTATTGACGAGTCAGTATTCATCAGTTTTGCACTTGTCATCGGCTTGTTGGTCCAAATCGTAATGGAACAAGTTGCCAGCAAACAAGATCTTATCGGATTGTTCATTTTCTTAGGTCTTACGGTAGTTTTGCTCCTTGTCAGAGTGCTTATGTACAAGCCAAATATGAGCATTGCCCAAATGCGTGGATACCAAACTGCCAAGGCTAGTTTTGGTAGTTATTCCAAGGTTTTCAGTAATAAATTCTATCCATTGTTGACTATCGCACTAGCTTGCGTAGCGGCAGCATTTGTTTGTATAGTATTTTTCGTGCCAGCGGCAACAAACGCTCTCAACAACCAAGATGTTGCAACCAAGTTTGCCATTTTGATGGGAATTAGTGGAGCAGGCTATCTCGTTGGTATGATTGTCAGATGCGTTCGCAAGCGTGTCAATATGATTGACCTTGTAGCTGCATTGCTAGGCGTGGTTGGTCTTACAATCATCGGACTTAGCGTATATATGGGACTTTCTGGTGGCGAAGGTTTTGACCTTGCAGTGGCTACCAAGCCACTTGCTATGGGTGTGGTAAGTTTGGTTGTGTCAATCATCAGTATGATTGTGCTCGGAGTGTGCACCTATGTGCCAATCGAGGCAAAACACGAAGAATTCGTCAACCTAAAATGTATCGCAAATGACGTAATTTTCGAAGAGCCAGTAGAAGAAGAACCAGCTGAAGAAGAGCCGGTTGAAGAACCAGTAGAAGAAGAACAAGTCGAAGAAGAGCCAGCCGAAGAAGTGGCAGAAGAACCAGTTGAAGAGCCAGCTGTCGAAGAAGTGGTAGAAGAACCAATTGAAGAAGTTGTCGAAGAACAAGTCGAAGAGGAAGAGCCTGCAGTGGCTACCAAATTCTGCACAGAGTGCGGAGCGCCTGTTCAAGAAGAAGACAAATTCTGTCCACAATGTGGTTTCAGCTTTGTGCCAGTAGAAGAAGAACCGGTAGAAGAGTCTGTCGAAGAGCTCAAATCTGATGAAGTTGCTGTCGAAGAAGTGGCAGAAGAGCCAGTCGAAGAAGTCGCAAACGTGAGCGAAGAAGATATGCAAGCTATCAACGACAAGCTAGACAAACTCGAAAATTCTATCGCGGCACTCAGCGCTTTGGATAACAATGACCACGAAAAACGCATTGTAGCGTTGGAGCAAAATACCAACACAATCAATTCTATGAACGAGCGTATCGACAAAATCGAACTCAACGTTCAAAGAATTCTTGACTTGTTGCTCGCAGGTGCGGTTGTGACTGCCACAGATCAACCAGTCGAAGAGCCAGCCGAAGAAGTGGAAGAAGAGCCAGTCCCAGCAACTCCTGTTGTTGTGCCAGTATCCAAGCCAAAGCTTTCGACCAACTGGCAAGCAGAAGTCGAAGATGACTCTCGTGTAAAACCAAAATTCAGTTTCGAGATGAAGATGCGACTTGCCGATGATGACATCAAGTCATTCTACAGCGAAATCAAGAACGAACTTTTGTCCTATGGCATCAAAAATCGTATATCTAGATTTAGAGAGAACTTCAACAAAGGACGCAACCAAATTGCTCGTTTTGCAATCAATGGCAAGACACTTGTGTTGTATCTTGCTATCGACCCTGACTCACTCGACGAGAGCTACTATCACCACAAGAGCTGTTTGGACAAGAAGGGCGCTCAAGACGTTCCTACAATGCTCAAAATTCGCTCAAAAGTAGCTGTTAAGAAAGCAAAACAACTCATCGAGCTTATTTGCGAGAGCCTTGTAATCAAGAAAAAACCAAAATACGAGCCAGAAGATTTTGCAGCCCAATTCTCTCTCGATGGATATACAACTGTCGAATGCAAGGGCTTGGACTACTTGGTAGTTGGGGACATTGACCTAGGTCAAGCAATGCAACTTCCTGATGGACTTGCATCTCAACTTATCGAAGTTGTCGAGGGCGATGAGGCGGTATTCAATCCAATCACAGCCACAGTATCTGTCGATGCTTTGATGGAAAACTTTGAAGACGGCGACGTGGTAGACATTGAGTCGGTTAGAGCTAAGGGCTTGTGCGACGCTGATTGCAACTATCTCGAAATCGTCGAAGGTCAAAGACTTAACAAGAAGTTGAGAGTATTCGCCAACGAATACAACCCAGATGCAGTCAAGATGATTTGTATAGCTGGTGGCGAGGCATTCTTGATAGTTGACCCACAATAATTATAAATGAAAAAACTCACCTTTTGTGATATGAACACAAAAGGTGAGTTTTTTGTTGTTTGATTGGTTATAGCTTGACAGCCACAGGCTTGTGTGATAGATATTTGAAAATGTATTTGTAACCAAGGCTTTGGAGCATATCGCTTACCAGCTCGAACTTGTCCCCAATTCGTTCAGGCATGTGCGCATCAGAGCCAAAAGTAATCAGCTCGCCACCTAGCTCCTTGTATCTCGTGAGCAAGTCGATGGTTGGCACGAATGGAAATGGTCGTTTTTTGTTATGAGTATTGACTTCCAGCGCCACTCCCTTGTCTATCAAAGTGCGGAGAATGAAGTCGAACTTGTCCCCAAAGTCGGACAACTTCCACAAAGGTTGGTCGTATGGGGCATAGCGCATAATATAGCCAAGGTGACCTATGCTGTCGAAATGGTATGGCGCGCCAAGGCTATCTATGATGACGTCCAAATATTCGGCATAGGCGTCAGCTTGGGAGAGATTGTCGAAATATTCTTTGAAATAGCAGTCACGACCATTGATGATATGAACCGAGTTGATAGTCATATCAAAGTCATAGCCAGCAAGACTCTTTGCATAGTCTACTTCGACTTGTTTTGCCCAACCGCATTCGACGCCCACACCCAGTTGGATACGGTCGCTATATTCTTGTTTGAGAGCTGTCAGTTCCTCGAAATGCTTGTCCAAATCCAGTTGGACAATTCCCTTCCAGCCGAGCATATCAAGGTCATAGTGGTCGGTCAGGGCAATATATTCTAGCCCTAGCTCAATCGCTCTCTCAATCATAACTCTTGGCGGTGTTTTGCTGTCGTGCGAGTGGTAACAATGCGAATGTAAATCTATCATAAGTTTATTCTACAACTTTATCATTTTTTGGTCAACTATTGACAATGTTCGGCGGCTACAATATAATTATTTTATGGTAAAAATCAAGGACGAAAAGTGGAGAGAACTTCTCCAAGCCGAGGGCGATAAACAATATTTTGTCAAGTTGTGGCACAGCGTTATGCAAGACTATGCCACCCACACTTGTTTTCCGCCCAAAGAAAAGATTTTTCGCGCGCTTGACTTGTGCAGTTATGATGACGTCAAGGTTGTTTTGTTGGGGCAAGACCCATATCACGAATTGGGGCAAGCCAACGGACTATGTTTTAGTGTAGAGAGTGGGGTAAAACTTCCGCCATCACTTGTCAACATTTACAAGGCGTTGGAATATGACCTTGGTATCCAGCCCGACAATGACGGCGACTTGACAGGTTGGGCAAAGCAAGGCGTGCTGATGCTCAACAGCTATCTGAGCGTGAGAGAGGGGCAAGCTTTGTCGCATGCCAAATGGGGTTGGGACAAATTTACCGACCGCATTATTGAACTTCTCAATATGCACGATACGCCAGTGGTATTTATGTTGTGGGGAGGTTATGCCAAGTCCAAAGCAAGGCTGGTGACCAATCCAAAACATCTAGTGCTCCAAGCCGTTCACCCAAGCCCGCTATCTTTTTATCACGGATTTTTGGAGTGTAAACATTTTTCCAAAGCCAATGACTTCTTGAAAAGTCAAGGACTTAGCGAGATAGATTGGAGCAAAAAGAAGTAAAGCTTGCCCAAAGTAGGCGTATAAAAGCAAAAAAAATGTTAAATATCTTCAAGCGGTAAAAAATTTTTGTTTTTTTATTGCTTTATAATGATTATTATATTATAATTACAATGTTGTATAGTAATTATCTTTTTAGGAGAATAGAATGACAAAGTTTACAAAATCAATTTTGGTTATCCTCGCAGTCGCAATTTTGTGCATGACTTTTGCTGGTTGCCAAAATTTCAAATGGGGACCTGTTGGCACAACTTCCAGCGCAGAAGCCATCAACAATGGTTCTTTGGCTGTAAGACAAGGCGATTATCTTTATTATGTCAACGGACAAGATGACACAAGCAATATCAAGACAGCTTATGACAACCACTTTGGCAAAGCAAGTGTCAAAGGTAGCATTATGAAGAGCAAGATTGACGCGGACGGCAATTTGACCGACACACAAGTCGTTGTTCCAAAAATGTTCTACACTGGCAACACCAAGGGCGGATTTTCTATTTTTGGTGAGTGGCTCTACTATGTATCCCCAAGCACTCAAACAGACAACAAAGGCAAAGTTTTGACCTCTCAACTCGAATATATGAGAACAAAAACTGACGGCACCAAGACCCAAAGCATTGGTATTGTGGAGGGATCGTCACTATCTTACGTGTTCACCCCAACCGCATTGATTTACGTAAAGGGCTCTGACCTTGTCAAGGTATCTTATGACGCCAAGAAGATTGGCAAAACTACTACCGTTGCCGAAAAAGTAACCGGCAGTTTGTTCACAGCCCAATCTCAAATGATTTTCTACACCAAGGCGACAAGTGACAAAACTCTTGCCAACAACGTCGTTTATGCTATGAACGGCGACAGCAAACCAGTAGAAATCATCGGTGACAAGACTTATGCAAGCGGTGACAAGGCAACATTGACCGAGCAAAAGACAATTTCTTTGATCAAATACGATCCATCAGAAAACGTGCTCTATTATAGCAGAAAAGACAATGACGCAACAGCTCTCGTTGGCACTTATGGTTACAAGTTTGCAGATGGCTTTAAGGCTATCGACAAAGCAGGCGAAAAGAGATATGCAGTATCTGCACTTTCATCTTTTGTTCCAGCTGGTTTCGACAAAGGTCTTGTAGACATATCTTCTGCCAAAATCAAAATGTACAAGCCACTTGCTGATGGCGCAAACGTAGATGATACCACCAAAGAAATAGAATTAAGTGCAAAACCAACATACTTGTTTGGCGACAGTACCTATCTATATTATATTGTCAACAACAAACTTGCTAGACTCAACTATGTTGCAGAAAAGCCAGTAGAAGATATCATCAGTGACGCCAACATTTCTACCAGCTGGTTTGCACCAACCAAGATTGACAACTTCATCTACTACATTGACGCTGCCAACTCTAGCTATTTGTCAAGATTTGACTACACTACACTACACTACACTACACTACACTACACTACACTACACTACACTAC
>OQVS01002255.1_pt1 | contig 12448 bp, 22 predicted proteins | sample 1691601 | NCBI WGS metagenome assembly OQVS01 (sample SAMN03418268, study PRJEB22391) | human gut metagenome | biome: human-gut; feature: organic feature; material: feces | host: Homo sapiens | place: Tanzania | collected 2013-01 | reverse complement strand
ACTAATAAGACTAAAAATAGTCTTTTTTTATTTTAAAGAAATTTTTAAAAATATTTAATTAACTTAAAATGTTCAAAATTTAATTTGTTATTATTCTTGACAAACCATAGATAAAAAAGTATACTTATTCTAGAAAATATGTGAGGTGAAAACAGTAAATGGAACGTAAAATAGAAAAATTTCTACAAAAATGGAAAGCAGATATAATTAGAAAGCCATTAATATTATTTGGACCTAAGCAAGTTGGAAAGACATACTCAGTACTTGATTTTGGCAAAAAAGAGTATAAAAATATGATTTACTTTAATACAGAAAACAACAAAACAATAATAGAACTATTTACTAAAGAAAAGTCAACAGAAAAATTAATATTAAACTTATCGCTTATTTCTGGAGAAACAATACTTAAAGATGACACCTTAATAATATTAGATAACTTAACAGATATAGAAATAGTAAAAGGTTTAAAGCTATTTGGAAGCGAACACAGTAAATATCATTTAATAGCTATTACTTCCAGAAAAGAAAAATTATCAGAATTTAAAGGAGAAGAATTACAATTTAAAAGTATGAATGAAATGGACTTTGAAGAATATCTTTGGGCACATGATGAAAAAAGTTTAGCAGAACTAATTAAAGAATCATTTACAAAGAGAAAAACATGCCCATTCCACAAAGTTGCATTAGAATTATTCCAAGAATACATTATATCTGGAGGACTACCAGAAGTAGTATCAGCATCAATAAATGGTAAGTCACAATATGAGTTAGATGCAATAAAACAAAAGTTAATAGACGTATATAAAAAGGAAATAGCATTAAATAAAAACTTAATCGACATTCCAAGAGGAATAGAAGTATTAGATTCATTACCAGATCAATTACAAAAAGAAAATAAAAAATTCCAATATGGAGTTATTGGTCAAGGAAAAAGATCTAAAGAATATGAAAGCTCAATAAATTATTTAGTAAATAATCAAATAGTATACAGAAGTTTCAAAGCAAAAGAAATAAAGTCACCATTAAGTAGTTGTAGAGATAATGATAGTTTTAAACTATATACAGTAGATGATGGGCTTTTATATACAATGTTACATTTAAACTATAAACAATTTATAACTAATGAAGACATAAAAGAAACATTATATGAAAATCACATTGCAAAAACGCTAGCAGAAAATGGCTTTTCATTATATTATTATCAGTCAGATGGAAAAGCAGAAGTTAACTTCGTAGTTCAAAATAGAATGGGTCAAATTATTCCAATCGAACTAACAACTAAAACTAATTCAAAAGCAAAATCACTATCAGTATTTATGAAAAAGTATACTGTACCAGAAGGATATAGGATAACCGAAAATAACTTTCAAACTAAAAAGGACATACGATACATTCCAATATACGCAACATTTTGCTTAGATAATTTAACAATATAAGTACTAACTTTATAGTACTTTTTTTGTTTAAAAAAAATATAAAAAATAGTATAATGAAGTTGAGGTGAGAATAGTGTCAGAAAGAATCATATTTCACGTAGATGTAAATAATGCATTTCTTTCTTGGAGTGCTGTTCTTTTATTAAAAAACGGATATAAACAAGACATAAGAAAAATACCATCAATTATAGGTGGCGATGAATCACAAAGACATGGCATAGTACTGGCGAAAAGCCCTGTAGCAAAAAAGTATGGAATAGTTACTGCTGAAACAATATATTCCGCAAAAAGAAAATGTCCAAGATTACAAATTTTTCCGCCAAATCATGAATTTTATTATCAAAAGTCTAAAGAATTGATGAACTATCTAAGAAATTTTACACCAACACTAGAACAGTTTTCAGTAGATGAATGTTTTATGGATATGACAGGAACAAATTATTTGTATAAAGATTATATAAAGTTAGCACATGAAATAAAGGATAATATAAAAACCAAATTTGGTTATACCGTAAATGTCGGAATTGCAAATAACAAATTATGTGCAAAAATGGCAAGCGACTTTGAGAAGCCAGATAAGGTTCATACACTTTTTAAAGATGAAATAGAAACAAAACTTTGGCCGTTACCAGTAAAAGATTTATTTATGTGTGGAAAAAAGACCACTGAAGAATTAAATAAGATGCATATTTATACAATAAAAGATTTAGCAAATACAAACCAAGAAATATTAAATAAAAAATTTAAAAGTCAAGGAACATATTTAAAAGAAGCTTCATATGGAATAGATAATACACCGGTAATAGTAAAGAAAGGAAGAAGGCAAAGTATTAGCACAACAACTACACTGCCACATGATGAAACTGATACAGAAAAATTAAAAGGAATAATTCTACGTCAAACAGAAGATGTTATGAGACAATTGAGAGAAAAAAAATTATATACATCAACGATTGCTATTATATATAAGGATAGTACATTTAAAAATTATTCCTATCAAGAAACATTAAATAATCCAACAAATAATACAGAAAAAGTTTTAAAAACAATTGTTAAACTATTTGATAAGACATATAGTCAAGAAAAAATAAGATTGATTGGAGTTAGAATTTCAAACTTAACAACAACTAAACAAACACAAATATCATTATTTGATGAAAATGAAGAACAAGATAATAAAGTAGACAATATTCAAGGAACAATTGATGAAATAAACAAAAAATTCGGGAGTACCATTGTATTACCAGCGTCACTTAAGCGTTTGCAAAAATAATATTCAAAAAAAATCAAAAAAATCTGACAAAAAAAGAAAAACTTTGCAAAAACATCAAAAAAATTAAAAAAAAGCTTGAAAAATCAAGGACTATCCGTTATAATTTAATACGTGTGACTGCTTAGATGTGCGAGGTTGCTGATACACCAGGTTAAGTTGATAATTGGTTATCGGGTTATTCGCTACGGAGCAAGTCTATACTAGATATAGGCGAGAGGAGGATTTCAAATGTCAACAGAAAAAATTCGTATAAGAATTAAAGCATACGATCACAGAATACTTGATAATGCTGCAAAGAAAATTGTTGAAACTGTAAGAAGATCTGGCGGACAAATCTCTGGTCCAGTACCACTTCCAACAGAAGTTGAAAAGTTCACAATTTTAAGAGCTGTACATAAATACAAAGATTCTCGTGAACAATTCGAGATGCGTACACACAAAAGACTTATTGATATCAAAAATCCAAGCAAGGAAACTATTGATGCATTAGCGCGCTTAGATTTACCAAGCGGTGTAGATATCGAAATCAAAACTAAATAATGGAGGAAAAAGTAATGAAAGGAATCTTAGGTAAGAAAATTGGAATGACACAAGTATTTACTCAAGAGGGTAAATTAATTCCAGTTACTGTAATTGAAGTTGAGCCAAATGTAGTAACTCAAATAAAAACAGTTGAAAAAGATGGATATGATGCAATTCAACTTGGAACTCAAACTATTAGAGAAAAGTTAAGTAACAAGCCAGAATTAGGTCATACAAAGAAAGCTAACACAACACCTAAGCGCTTCTTAAGAGAAATTAGAGGAGTTAATGTTAATGATTACACTTTAGGTCAAACTATTGGTGTGGACATTTTCGAAGCAGGGGAAATTGTTGATGTTACTGGAACAAGTAAAGGAAAAGGTTTCCAAGGCGTTATTAAACGTCACAATCAATCAAGAGGTCCTATGGGACACGGTTCTCAATATCATAGAGGTGTTGGTTCTTTAGGTACAATGTTACCAATGCACGTACTTAAAGGAAAGAAAATGCCAGGTCAAATGGGTAATGTTCAAAGAACTGTTCAAAATCTTGAAGTTGTATCAATCGATACAGAAAACAGCGTAATTTTAGTTAAGGGTAATGTCCCTGGTCCAAAGAAATCATTAGTAATGATTCGTACTGCAGTTAAAAAACCTACTGTAAAGAAAGAAGCAGCTAATCTTGTAAGTTATGCTGAACCAACAGTTGAAGAAGTTGCTGAAGTTACAGAAGAAACAACAGAAGAATAAAATCATCACAGTATATAAATAAAGAAAGAATAAAAATTGTATAAAGTGATGAAAGGAGGAATCGTAGATGAAAAAAGTAGAACTTTTAAATCTTAAAGGTGAAAAAGTAAAGGACATTAATTTAAATGAAGAAATATTTGGAATTACGCCAAACAAAAATGTTTTAACAGATGCAATCATTTTATCAATGGCATCATTAAGACAAGGTACACATAAAACAAAAAATCGTTCAGAGGTTTCTGGTGGAGGAAGAAAGCCATGGAGACAAAAAGGAACTGGACATGCTCGTCAAGGTTCAATTAGAGCCGTTCAATGGGTAGGTGGAGGAAATTATGGAACTCCAGTACCAAGAGACTATAGCAAAAAACAAAATAGAAAAGAAAGACAATTAGCAATCAAATCAGCATTATCTGAAAAAGCAGCTAATAAAGAGTTAGTAGTATTAGAAAACTTAGAAATAAAAACTCCTAAGACAAAAGATATGAAAGCTATTTTAGAAGGCTTAAAAGTAGCTGATAAGAAAGTCTTACTTGTTGTTAAAGAATTTGATGAAAATTTAATTCTTGCATCAAGAAATTTAAAAAATCTAGTATTAATTTTAGCAGATGAAATTAATGTGTTAGATATTGTAGGAACTGATGTAATGGTAGTTACAGAAGATGCCTTAAAATTTATCGAGGAGGTGCTTAAATAATGAAAGATACTAAATATTTAGAAATAATTAAAGCACCAGTTGTTACTGAAAAATCAGAAGCAGCAAAAAGCGAAGGAAAATATACTTTTAAAGTTGATCCAAAAGCAAATAAGATTGAAATAAAAGAAGCAATTGAAAAAATCTTTAATGTTAAAGTTACTTCAATTAGAACAATCAATGTAAAACCAAAGAAAAGAAGAGTTGGTCGTTATACTGGATTAACTAATCGTTCAAAAAAAGCAATTGTTACACTTGCAGAAGGACAAACAATTGATCTTGGTTAGAAGGAGGAAATAAATTATGGCAATCAGAAATTATAAACCTACTACACCAGGACGTAGAAAGATGAGTGCATTAGTAAATGAAGTAATAACTACTAGCACTCCAGAAAAATCACTATTAGTTACTGTAAAGAAAAACAGTGGTCGTAACAATCAAGGTAAGATAACTGTTCGTCATCAAGGTGGCGGAGTAAAAAGAAAATATCGTATTATTGATTTTAAAAGAAATAAATTAAACGTACCTGGAACAGTAGCAAGTATTGAATATGATCCAAATAGAACTGCAAATATTGCATTAATCAATTATGCAGATGGAGAAAAGAGATACATTATTGCTCCAAAAGGATTAGAAGTAGGAGCAACAGTTGAATCTGGAGAAAAGGCAGATATCAAAGTTGGTAACGCATTACCAATTATGAGTATTCCTGTTGGTACAATGATTCACAACATCGAATTACGTCCTGGAAAAGGTGGAGAACTAGCAAGAAGTGCTGGTACATCAGCACAAATCCTAGGTCGTGAAGGAAATTACGTTATGATTCGTTTATCAAGTGGAGAACAAAGAAAAGTGTTAGGTACATGTTATGCAACAATTGGTGTAGTTGGAAACGAAGACTCATCACTTGTTAAAGTTGGAAAAGCTGGACGTAAACGTCACATGGGTATTAGACCAACAGTTCGTGGTTCAGTTATGAATCCAAATGACCATCCACATGGTGGTGGTGAAGGACGTGCACCAATTGGACGTAAAGCACCAATGACACCTTGGGGTAAACCAGCACTTGGATTAAAGACACGTAAGAAAAAACAATCTGACAAGTTCATAGTACGTCGTCGCAATAGTAAATAGGAAAGGATGATTAAAAAATGGCAAGAAGTTTAAAAAAAGGACCTTATGTATTTGATAGATTATTAAAAAAGGTTCAAGAATTAAATAAGTCTGGAAAAAAAGAAGTCATTAAAACTTGGTCACGCCGTTCCACTATTTTTCCTGATTTTATTGGACACACATTTGCAGTACATAACGGAAAAGAATTTATTCCAGTTTATGTAACTGAAGATATGGTTGGACACAAATTAGGAGAATTTGCATTAACACGTAAATTTGGTGGACATGGTTCAGACAAAAAATAATAGAAATGACTAGGAGGGTAAAAAAATGGAAGCAAAAGCAATTGCTAAAGGTCTTCGAGTATCACCTATCAGAGCAAGATTAGTTGCTGATATGATTCGTGGTAAAAGTGTACAAGAAGCATTAAACATCTTAACAAATGTTAATAATAAATCAGCAAGATTAACTAAAAAAGTTTTAGATTCTGCTATTGCAAACGCTGTTAATAATAATGGTGCAGATGCTGCTACACTTTATGTTAAAGAAGCAAGAGTAGATGCTGGTCCTGTTATGAAACGTCACTTTTTTGATTCACGTTCACACATAGGACATAGAAATCACAGAACTAGTCACATTAATATAGTAGTGGCTACAAAAAACTAATAAGGAGGTAACAGAATGGGACAAAAGGTAAATCCTAATGGACTAAGACTTGGTATCAATAAAGACTGGGAAGCAAAATGGTACAGTAATAACAAAGATTTCTCAAAATTCTTAGACAAAGATATTAAAATTCGTGAATATTTAGAGAAAAATTTAACTAATGCTGGAATTGCTAAAGTTGAAATTGAAAGAAATGCTAAGAAAACAGAAGTTGTTATCCATACTTCAAAACCAGGTGTTATGATTGGACACGGTGGAGAAGAAATTGAAAAATTAAAGAAACAACTTTCAAAGGTTGCAGGCGAGAATGTTCAAATCTCAATCGCTGATATTAAAAAAGTAGACTTAAATGCTCAATTAGTTGCAGACAATATTGCAAACCAAATTACTAATAGAGCATCATTCCGTATGGCTCAAAAAAGAGCAATTAGAAATGCTATGAAAGCAGGAGCTAAAGGAATTAAAACAAGTGTATCTGGACGTTTAGGTGGAGCTGATATGGCTCGTAGCGAAGGATATACAGAAGGAACTATTCCTCTACATACATTAAGAGCAGATGTTGATTATGCTACAAGTGAAGCTGACACAACATTCGGAAAAATTGGTGTAAAGGTATGGATCTATAAGGGAGAAATCCTAAACAAAAAGGCTAAAGGAGGTAATTAATATGTTAATACCGTCAAGAACTAAATATCGTCGTGTTCATAGATTACCTTACGAAGGAAGATCACGTGGAAATAGAGAATTACATTTCGGTGAATATGGACTTCAAGCAAAAGAAGGTGCTTGGATTACAGCAAACCAAATCGAAGCTGCTCGTGTAGCTATGACTCGTTACATGAAACGTGGTGGAAAAGTTTGGATAAACATCTTCCCACATATGCCATTAACTAAAAAGCCTATCGGTACAAGACAAGGTAAAGGTAAAGGTAATGTTGAAGGATGGGTTGCAGTAGTTAAAGAAGGAAAAATAATGTTCGAAATAGCAGGTGTTGATGAAGCAACTGCACGTGAAGCATTAAGACTTGCTTCTCATAAACTACCAGTAACAACAAAATTTGTAAAAAAAGAAAATGGTGGTGAATCAAATGAAGGTTAAAGAGATTAGAGAATTATCAACTGAAGAAATCAACAAAAAATTAGTTGAAGCAAAAGAAGAACTATTCAATTTACGTTTTCAACAAGCAACAGGTAATTTAGAAAAACCTTCTAGAATTAGAGATTTAAGACACACCGTTGCAAGAATGAAAACCGTTCTAAAAGAACGTGAGATTAACGAATAGGAGGATATAAAGTGGAAAAGAAAGTAAGAAAAGAATTAGTTGGAAAAGTAGTAAGCGCAACTAATGATAAAACAATCAGTGTTTTAGTTGAAACTTATAAAAACCATCCGTTATATCACAAAAGAGTTAAAAGCTCAAAGAAATATTGTGTACATGATGAAAAAAATATAGCAAAAGTTGGAGATACTGTTCGTATAGTAGAAACTAGACCATTATCAAAAACTAAACATTTCTATTTAAAAGAAATAGTAAAAGAAGCAGTTATTATTTAACGCTTAGATGAGAAGGAGGAATAATCTATGTTACAACAAGAAAGCCGTATGAAGGTTGCTGACAACTCTGGTGCACGTGAACTTTTAGTAATTCGTGTATTAGGTGGAAGTAAAGTAAAAACAGGTAACATTGGTGATGTAGTAGTTGGAACAGTTAAAAGCGCAATCCCTAACTCACCAGTACCAAAAGGAAAAGTTGTAAAAGCAGTTATCGTTCGTAGTCGTCAAGGCGTTCGTCGTGAAGATGGAAGTTACATTAAGTTCGATGACAATGCTTGCGTTATCATTCGTGATGACAAGAGTCCAGTAGGAACTCGTATCTTTGGACCAGTAGCAAGAGAACTTCGTGATAAAGATTACATGAAAATTGTTTCTTTAGCAAAAGAAGTACTATAAGAGGAGGATAAATATGAACTTTAAAGTAGGAGATGAAGTTGTAGTTATCACTGGTTCTGATAAAGGTAAAACAGGAAAAATCGTTAAAACATTAAGAAACGAAAACAAAGTTATCGTTGAAGGTGTACATATGGTTAAGAAACATCAAAAACCAACTGGTACTGAAACAGGTGGAATTATTGAAGTTGCTGCACCAATCAATGCATCAAATGTTATGATAGTTGATCCTAAAACTAAAAAAAGAACTAGAATTGGACATACAACTGATGAAAAAACAGGTAAAAAAATAAGAATAGCAAAAAAATCAAACGAAAAAATTGATTAATTGGAAGGAGGGTAATTATGAACCGCCTAAAAGAGAAATACTTAAATGAAGTAGTTCCAAGTTTACAAGAAAAATATAATTATAAGTCAATAATGCAAGTTCCAAGACTTGAAAAAGTTGTTATTAATATGGGTGTTGGTGATGCAACTACAAACTCTAAATTATTAGAAGCAGCAGTTCATGATTTAACATTAATTTCTGGACAAAAGCCAGTAATAACAAAAGCAAAAAAATCAATAGCTGGATTTAAAGTAAGAGAAGGTCAAGCAATTGGTTGTAAAGTAACACTAAGAGGAGATAATATGTATAACTTTATTGACAAGTTAGTATCAATATCACTTCCAGGTGTAAGAGATTTCCGTGGAGTTAGTTCAAAAGCATTTGATGGTAGAGGAAACTACACAATGGGAATTAAAGAACAATTAATCTTTCAAGAGATTAATTACGATGATGTTGTAAAAGTTCGCGGTATGGATATCGTATTTGTTACAACAGCAAAAACAAATGAAGAATCATTCGACTTATTAAATGGACTTGGAATTCCTTTTAAAAAGTAAAAATGGGAGGAATATTATGGCAAAGAAAAGTATGATAGTAAAGGCTAATAGACCACAAAAATACAAAGTACGTGAATATACAAGATGTTCTCGTTGCGGTCGTCCACACGCAGTTATGAGTAAATTCGGAATCTGCCGTATTTGCTTCCGTGAATTAGCTTATAAAGGACAAATACCAGGAATTAAAAAATCAAGTTGGTAATTGGAAAGGAGGAAAATTATAATGGCAGTAGTAACTGATACAATTGCAGATATGTTAACAAGAATTCGTAATGCTAACCAAATGCGTTATGAAGAAGTAAAAGTTCCAGCTTCTAATATTAAAAAAGAAATCGCAAAGATTTTAAAAGAAGAAGGATTTATAAAAGATTATAAGATTGACAGTGATGACGCTCAAGGAACAATAGTTTTAACTTTAAAATATACTGATAAAAAAGAAAGAGTTATCACTGGTTTAAAGAGAATTTCCAAACCAGGACTTCGTGTATATGCAAAAAATGATGAAATTCCAAAAGTTTTAAACGGATTAGGAATCGCAATCATTTCAACATCTAAAGGAATTATGACAGATAAAGAAGCTCGTAAACAAAATATAGGTGGAGAAGTTCTAGCTTATATTTGGTAATAAATATAAAAATATAAGGAGGTGTCATTATGAGCCGTATTGGAAATCGTATTATTACAATTCCAGAAGGAGTTACAGTTGAAAATGCTGATAACGTTGTAACAGTTAAAGGACCAAAAGGAACATTAACTCAACCAATGTTAAAAGACATTACAATGAATATTGAAGGTAACAAATTAACATTTGCACGTGCAAACGAGAATGCTAAAGCAATGCACGGAACAATGAATGCTTTAGTTGAAAACATGATTATTGGTGTAACTAATGGTTATGAAAAAGGACTAGAAATAGTTGGTGTTGGTTATCGTTTCAATGTTCAAGGAAAGAAATTAGTAATTAATGCTGGATATTCACATCCAGTTGAAATGGAAGTACCAGAAGGACTTACAGTTGAATCAGTAAGTAATACTGAAATCAAAGTTAAAGGTATTAATAAAATGTTAGTTGGAGAATTTGCAGCTAATATTAGAAAAGTAAGACAACCTGAACCATATAAAGGAAAAGGTATCAGATATAAAGATGAACATATTCGTCGTAAAGAAGGAAAGAAAGCTGCTTAATAAGTAGGAAGGGAGAAAAGTTATATGATTAAAAAAGAATCTCGTAATAAAATGCGTGAATCTCGTCACGAAAGAGTTCGTAAGACATTAATGGGAACAAGCGCTATACCAAGATTATGTGTATTCCGTTCTAATAATGGAATTTATGCACAAATCATAGATGATGAAACTAGAACTACTCTTGTATCAGCTTCCTCATTAGATAAAGATCTAAAAATTGAAAATGGAAGTAATGTAGAAGCAGCTAAGGTTGTTGGAAAAGCAATCGCTGAAAAAGCTACAAAAGCTAAAATTACAAAAGTAGTATTTGATAGAGGTGGGTACCTTTATCACGGACGTGTTAAAGCTTTAGCTGAAGCTGCACGTGAAAACGGATTAGAATTCTAATAGGAGGGTAATATGCAAAAGAGAAATGACTCTAAAGAAAAACAATTCGAAGAATTAGTAATTGATGTTAAAAGCGTTGTTAAAGTTAACAAAGGTGGACGTCAAAGAAGATATTCTGCAACAGTTGTTATCGGAGATCGTAAAGGTAAAGTTGGATTAGGTATTGGAAAAGCAAACGAAGTACCTGATGCAATCAAAAAAGCATTACAAGATGCAAACAAGAATATTATCACAATCCCTCTAATCGAAGGAAGAACAGTTGCACATGAAGCAATTGGTACAGCTGGAGCTGCTAGAGTAATCATCAAGCCTGCTGCTGCAGGTACTGGTGTTATCGCTGGTGGATCAGTTCGTGCTATCTTAGATTTAGCAGGAGTTCGTGATGTTGTATCTAAATCACTAGGAGCAAGAACAAAATTAAATATGGCAAGAGCTGCAATGAATGCATTAAAGTCAATGAAGACTGCAGAAGAAGTTGCTGCACTTCGCGGAAAAACAGTAGAGGAGATATTAGGATAATGAAGTTACATGAATTAGAAAAAAATATCGGTGCTACTCATGCAAAGAAACGTGTAGGACGTGGATCAGGTAGTGGTCTTGGTAAAACAAGTGGTCGCGGACAAAAAGGACAAAAAGCACGTAGTGGTGGTAGTATCAACCCAGTATTTGAAGGTGGACAATTACCATTATATAGAAGAATCCCTAAAAGAGGATTTAAAAACGCTAAGTTCAAAACTGTTTATGCAACAATCAATGTAGAAGACTTAAACGTTTTTGAAGATGGAACAGTAGTTACACCAGCATTATTAAAAGATACTGGTTTATTAAAAAAACAATTAGATGGAGTTAAAGTACTAGGAAATGGTAAACTTGAAAAGAAAATTACTATTCAAGCTAATAAATTTTCAACTAGTGCATTAGAAAAGATTAAAGAGGCAGGAAGTAAAGCTGAGGTGATCTAAGATGTTTAAATTTATGAAGGAATTATTTACTTCAGAAAATAAAGATTTACGTCATAGAATATACTATACTTTAGCTGCTCTAACAATATTCGTATTAGGATGTTCAATTAGAGTACCAGGCACAAAAGATTTAACGGAAAGTCTAGGTTTCCTAGAATTGTTAAATACTATTGGAGGAGGAGCTCTTAAAAACTTCTCAATATTCGCATTAGGAGTTATGCCTTATATAACGGCATCAATCATAATGCAATTATTACAAATGGACATTATTCCATATTTTACAGAATTAAGAAAACAAGGACATACTGGTAGACAAAAAATCAGTCAAATAACAAGATACTTAGGAGTAGCATTCGCTTTTATTGAAGGATATGCATTTGCCTTTGCATTCTTTGGAAAAGGTGAAAGTCCAATGCAATATATGTATATTGCAACAGTTTTAACTGCTGGAACTTCACTACTTATGTGGTTGGGTGATCAAATTACTCAAAAAGGCCTTGGAAATGGAATGAGTCTAATAATTATGGCAGGAATTATTGCATCACTACCACAAATGTTTATCACTGCGTTTTCAAACCTTGTAACATTTGATGGAACGGCACAAATTATAACACTTGGAATTGTTAAATTT